>Ga0136652_1000935_pt1 | contig 13107 bp, 11 predicted proteins | sample ConPoolayeEmetaG_FD_94864 | JGI IMG/M metagenome (GOLD analysis project Ga0136652, IMG submission 94864) | Hot spring microbial mat communities from California, USA to study Microbial Dark Matter (Phase II) - Cone Pool mat layer E metaG... ...
ACAAAAATCCCTAATTTACGGGCAATGTTGCCGAAAAAGCCATGGGAAGCTCTCCGCTTACCAAAAAGCTCCTTCAGGACCAAATCGCCCTTTTTAACTTTGTTTTTCATGATTTGTTTTTATATTAGTTTTTAGCTAAAATAACACTATCTCCTCGACTATTTTGCGAGACTGAGAAAAACTGTTGATTTCTAAATTGTTACTTAATTATAGCACGAAAATGTGATTAGGTCAAGGGATTTTGGGATAAGATGGGATAAGAAAAGAGGGTCATCCGTAGATGATCCTCTTGATTATTATTCAAAAAATTTACTGGTTTATCGCAGCTCTGCCTTAAGCTCTCTCACCGTCCTCTCCCTTATCTTCTCCTGAATCTTATTCACCTCTTCGTCCGTCAGAGTTCTCTCGTGCGAGCGATAAATAATCCGGAAAGTATAACTCATCTTTCCTTTGCCGAACTTCTTTTCGTCTTGATATTTATCTAATAATTTCGTTTCTTCTACTAAATCTCCGGCGCAGTCGCGGACGATTTCGTAATAACTGTTTAAGCTGGTTTTTCCATCCACGATAAAAGAGATGTCGCGATTAACGGGAGGATACTTGCTAACTTCTTTGTAAATACTGTTTAAACTGGTAAATTGGCTGACGATTCTTTCGTCATTGGACCAGAAAATGCGAATGTCAGGAATATTCATTTTAATCATTGCCAGCCGCTCTAATCCAAACCCAAACGCCCAACCGCTATAAACTTTAGGATCCAACCCTAACTTTTTCAAAACCTCTGTATGGACAACCCCCGCACCGACGGTTTCCAGCCACCTGTCGCCCCATTTCACTTCAATCTGGGTACTGGGATCCGTAAAAGGAAAAGTATCTTCCAAAAATCGCCATTCAATTTTCGGACCAAAAATACTTTTCACCACATCAACCAAAACCTCTTCCAAATCTTTCTTGGTAATCTCCTTTTTATCACGTTTACAAAGATAAACACCATCAATCTGATGAAAGGCCGGAAAATGACTGCGATCAATTTCATCTTTGCGATAAACTTTGCCATAACACAACGCTCCTGCTTCTCCCTTTTCTTGAAGTTTTTTCTTAATATCTTCTCTTGGAAAATAATACGTCCACATTACCGTCGTATGGGTGCGCAAAACATGATCAGGGCTAACATAATAAGTATCGGTTTCTCGCCTGCTGGGATGGTCTAAAGGAGTATTCAACAAATCAAAGTTATCATAGGTACTGACAATTTCCGGAACCTGAATAATATCCAAATCCTTAAAACGTGGAATAGCAGTAATGGCATCCACCATAAATTTCAAAGGAGAATTTTCTCTGCGAGTTAAATCAGGTAATTCAAGCAATTTCAAAATGCGGATGCTTTTGGGATCATTCTTCTTTTTTAACTCCGCAAGAGTCCTTTGATATTCCTTATCTTTTACTTCAATAATTTCTCTCATTTTAATAATTAATATAAAGGGAATGATAGCAGATATCAGATAGCAGATAGATCGGCTACGAGAGCAAAAATATCTGCTATCTGCTATTTGCTATCATTTCTGCCTTACTCTATTTTCATTATACCTGTTTATACTAAGAAAAAAAGTAATGTACCTTAAATAGATTGACTAAATGCCGGAATTATGCTACAATAAAAGGAATGATGTCGTTGTGAACAATCGCCCTTCTTTCTCCTTGACACCATAGAATACATCAGCTATACTACCTCTTCAATTTATTAATAAGTCAGAAGGCAGAAGGATGAAGTTTACAATTTTCAAACTTCAGACTTCAAACTTCAGATTTCAGCCTTTTTCATCAACCATGGAATTAACTCCCAAGCAACAAATAAAACAAGCGATTGATAAAGCGCAAAATATTCTTTTAGTTACTCACAAAAATCCCGACGGTGATGGACTGGGTGCAAGTTTGGCATTTTATTTAATGCTCAAAAAACTGGGAAAACAAGCAACTGCGATTTGTACCGATACCATTCCGGAAAACTTAAAATTCTTGCCCTTAGAAAATCTCAAAAAGGACTTTGAAGGATTAGCAGATTTTGTCATTAGTATTGATGTCAAAAACACTACTTTAGACAAACTCCGTTACAATATCAAAGACGGTAAATTAAACATCATCATCACTCCCAAAACCGGCAAACTGATGCCCGAACAAGTAAACTTGGGGAAAGGAAAATTACCTTTTGATTTAATCATTTTATTAGACGTCCCGAATATTGAACAGCTCGGTGAATTATACGACAAAAATACCGCGCTGTTTTTTGACCTCCCGACAATCAATATCGACCACCACGCTTCCAATGAATACCTCGGCAAAATCAATTTAGTTGACTTAACCGCTACCTCCACCTGTGAAATTCTTGTTTCTTTATTTGAGTCCTTTGGCGAAAAACTGATTGATGAAACTATTGCCACCTGTTTACTCACAGGAATCATCACCGACACCGGCAGTTTCCAAAATACCAACACCACCCCGAAATCCTTAAGCGTTGCTGCGCAACTCATCGGTCTGGGCGCTGAACAACAAAAAATTGTTCGTTCTGTATTCAAGACAAAACCATTATCTATGCTAAAACTCTGGGGCGAGGCGCTGACCAAAATCCAGCGCGATGCCAAACACAGCTTGGTCTGGAGCACCTTAAGCTACGATGAATTCAAAAAAGCTCATGCGACCAAGCAAGATACCGACGGTTTAATTAACGACCTCTTAAGCAGCGCTCCTGATACCGACATTGTCCTACTTCTATCCGAAAAAGAACCAAAAATGATTCACGGCAGCATTAGAACCCGCGAAGGCATTGATGCCGCCAAAATCGCTGGCCTGTTTGGTGGCGGCGGTCATCCCGGCGCCGCAGGATTTATGTTAGAAGGGAAGGAATTGAAAGAAGCCGAAAAATTTGTGTTAACACAAATTAGAACATATCAGGAGCGACGGATTACCAACGGGAAGATTGAGTAACGCAGCGTAGGGGCAATTCACAAATCGCCGTGTCAAAAACACACCACCCGATTCACGAATCGCCCCATCAATAAAAAATCAATTATTAATTTGACCCGCAAAATGGGTCATTTTTTAATTAATTTTTGTTTTTTCAATATTTCCCGATACCACACCCTAGGATTATTGCGAATATAACGTCGCGCCAACATCAAACCAATCCCATCCAAAATCACCTCATCATAAAAACCCCGTTGCCAAAATGCTTGCCCCGGACAATTATGCAAAACATTAATCTGTTTTGCCGATTGCATTTTTAACCGTCCAATAATTTTACATAACAACATCCGCCGACGTGTTTGACAATTTTGCAATGTTTTTTGTTTAATACTCCGAATTGATAATTCGTGAACTGGAATGGACGGTTCGTGAACCGGAATGGGCGGTTCGTGAACCGGAATGGGCGGTTCGTGAACCGGAATGGGCGGTTCGTGAACCGCCCCTACAGGTATTTTGTTATCATTATTAATAACGATAATTCCATGCAAATGATCCGGCATTACAATAAATTCATCTAAATGACAACCATCGTAATACTTTGGTAAATCTAACCAAATTTTTTGCACTATTTTCCCTTCTTTCGATAAATGCATTCCATCCTGGTCAACATTCCCCAAACAAAAATTACCATTGGTTTTAATGGTGAAAAAATAATATCCGCCCCATGAATAATCCCATGATTTCCAACGTAATGAATTGCGACGATGTTTTTGAAACACAAACCAATCATTGCATAAATGTCATTAACTGATTGTTAAAATGAAATTATGATTATATAAAAACACCTAGGTAGGTGTTAAAAATAAATGGATGGTTCATGAACCACCCCTGCAAAAAATTATTTAGATGCTGTGGTTTTTGATTGTGGTTTTTGAGATCCCGCGATCAATTTTGCCAACTGACTCTTCTTACGCGCGGCTTTATTTTTATGAAACAAATGCTTCTTTGCTGCTTTATCAATTAACTTCTGCGCCTTGGGATATTCTTTCTTGGCTTCTTCAATTTTTCCTTGTTTGACAAAATCGCGAATTGTTTTAATAATCGCCTTTACTTTTTCTTTGGCCGCCAAATTTAACCGTGTCACTCTGCGGTCTCTTCTTAAACGCTTTTTGGCACTAGGTAAAATAGGCATTAAAAAATTCTTATCTTGTTAAGAATTACCTCAAGGTCATTATAAACAAAGTTTTTAAAAAAATCAATTCCTACACTAACGCCAAAATTAGTTCCAGCGCTGTCCTGCTCGGCACCTTTCCCAACTTCAACTTCTCGTCTAGTCCTGCTAGTTCTTCATAGATCCGAATCAATTGCTCAAGGGTAAATGCCCGGCTTTGCTCTAAACATTTTTTGACCACGTAAGGATGAAGTTTGGTTAGTGCTTGAATTTGCACGGGGTAAAGCCCATTTTGAGACGATTCCTTTACCTGAATGAGGTTGCGAAGATGTCCTCCCAGCATCGCCAGCAAATATTCCGGCTTCAATCCCAAGTCAATAAATTCGTGCAAAATTTGCAGCGCCAATTTGCGATCCTTCTTTCCAAAGGCATCCGTGAGACGAAAAATGTTTTTATCTACTTTCGCTTTCACAAGTAACTCTACATCTTCACTTTTTATTTCCTTCCCGCCAGCATAGGCAATCAATTTATCAATCTCATTACTCAACTGCCAGAGATTATTCCCGACAAAAACCGCTAACTTATCTACTGCAAGAGAATTAATCTTTCCACCTCGTTTTGCTACCTCTTCTTCAATCCACTTATTCACCTGCCACGGTTCGGGCAAAAAAAACTCTTCTGTCTGCGCTATCTTTTTTAAAACCTTAAACAACTTTGATCTTTTGTCAGGTACTCCTTTCTCAAAAAATACCAAAACTACTGATTCCGGAACTTTCTCCAATTGAACCAGAATTTTTTCCAACAAACTATGATCTTTATTTTCCAAAAGTAAATTGCGTACAATAACCAAACGTTTCCCACCTAAAAACGGCATTGTTTCAAGCTCTTTTACAAAGTCACTGAAAGTCAGTTCCGCACCCTCCAACTCTTTCAAATTCATCCCTTCCGAGTCCGTTTTCAAAAACCGCTCTTTTAACACCAAGAGTTTCTTTTGTGAATTATAGATATTTTCTCCGTAGAAAAATAAGATCATTAGGATTCAGAAGAAATGTCAGATGTAAGATGTTTAATTTACATCTAACATCTTACACCTGACATTTGGGACAATAATGTGCACTTCTCTGGCCAATTTTAATCCGCGTTATTTTTCCTCCACACTTTCTCGGACAAGGTTTTCCTGTCTGACGATAAACTGCCAAAACTTTTTGAAAGTTACCTTTCTCACCTTTCACATCTCGAAAGTCCGAGATACTAGTGCCGCGATATTTTACTGCCTTCTCTAAAACTTTTTTAATGGCACGGAAAAGTTTTTTCTGCTCCGCCGCAGTAATTTCATTTGCTTTGCGACTAGGACGGATTCTTGCCGCAAACAAAATCTCATCCCCATAGATATTGCCGACTCCTGAAATTAAACTTTGATCCATTAAAACCTGTTTAATCCGACGTCTCTGTCCGGCTAAAATCTTTGCAAAAACAGGAAAAGTAAAACCCTTTGCTAATGGTTCCGGACCAAGCTTCTTACCGCGAAAAAAGCCCGCTAACCCTTTTGTTTCAACCAAATTCACCGTCCCAAACTTACGTAAATCAGAAAAAGCCAGTTCAAAACCATTAGAAAACAGTAGTTTAAAATGAACGTACTTGTTATACGGATCTTTAAGCGCTTGAGAATATTTCGTGGGATCCTGGGGACGATATAATAGATGCCCCGTCATCCGCAAATGAAACACCAAACTCAAGCCGTTATCTAATTCTCCCACTACATTCTTTGCTCTCCGCCAAAACTTTTTAAATTTTGCATTTTTAATTCTCTCTGTTAATTTCGAAGTCGTAATTTGTTTAATCATCTTAGGCCAATCCGAAACAACCCCTGTGATTTTCTTTCCAATCACAGTTCTATTTAATCCTTTGACAATTGTTTCTACCTCGGGAAGTTCAGGCATAAATAAATTCAAAAATCAAAAATCTTCTTATTTTTTCGTTTTGCGTTTTGCGTTTTGAATTAAATCTCTCTCATTTCACTCCAGTTATCTCCCACCTTCAATCCCACCTCAAATAACACGCAAGCCGTGACTACTCCTTCCATTACTTTCCTCACTAGTTTTACCACTTTATCCATCTCTTTCTCGGGAACTTCTAAAAGCAGTTCATCGTGAACCTGTAAGAGCAGTTTCGTTTGGAGTTTTTGTTGCCGCAGTTGATAATCAAGTTCAATCATCGCCAGTTTGATAATATCAGCGGCGCTACCCTGAATCGGCATGTTAATTGCAGTTCGTTCGGCAGCATTTTTTAGTGCCGGAAGCGAAGAATTAATGTTCGCCAAATAACGTCTTCTTCCAAAAATGGTTTCTACATAGCCCTGCTTTTGAGCTAATTTTTTAACCTTTTCAATGTATTCCTTGATTTTGGGAAAGGCCCGGAAATAATTATCAATGAGCTCTTTTGCTTTATGGCGACTCACATCAACAAACTGCGCCAGTCCAAAAGCACTCACGCCATAAAGAATCCCAAAGTTTACCACCTTTGCTTGACGACGCATTTCTTTTGTCACTTGATTTTCATCCACCTTAAAAATTTTCATCGCGGTTGCAGTATGAATATCCCGCTTCGTATGAAAGTGTTTCAGCATCTCAGTTTCTTTTGCAATACAAGCAACCACTCGCAATTCAATTTGCGAATAGTCCGCTGATAAAAGTTTATAACCTTTTTCTGCTTCAAACGCCTTGCGAATTGCCTCGCCAATTTCAGTACGAGTAGGAATGTTCTGCAAATTAGGGTCAGAAGAAGTAAGACGACCAGTTGCCGCTACTGCCTGGTTATAATGAGTATACAATCTTCCGGTTTCTTGATCAATTAATGTAGGAAGCGCATTCAAGTAAGTAGATTTCAATTTAGAAAGCTCGCGGTGCTCGGAGATTAATTTAATAATCGGATTACCCTTTTTGATTTTTTCTAACTCTGTTGCGGCAGTAGAAAATCCCGTTTTAGTTTTTTTAATATCCGCTGTATTAATTTTCAGTTTTTCAAATAATACCTGCTTTAACTGCTGGGGTGAGCGGATATTAAACTTTCCTCCCGCAAGTCGGTAAATTTTCTCTTCCAGTTTCTCAATTTTAGCCTGAACTTTTTTGCTCAACACCGACAAAACTTGTGTGTTCAACTTAATCCCCGTTCTTTCCATAGAAGCTAAAACAGGAATTAAGGGAATTTCCATTTTCATTAACACATCCCAAGGTGAGGTCAAATTACTCAGTGGGAATGCGGTTAAATGGAGTTGGTAAGTCAAATGATAGTGTTCCCGAAAAGTTTTGAAAGCTTTTGTTTCATGCACCTCTTTTAGTTTTTTCTCTAAAATTTCCTTGAGTTGATAAGTAAAAACAGCATCTTCGCAGGAGTAAAACGCCGCTTTCTCAATTGGGACTTCTGCAAAGTTCATTTGTTTCTTGCCGGTCCCGATAAGTTCCTCGATTGGTTGCATTCGGTAACCGAGTTCAAGAAAAGTGAGATCATCTAAATTGGTCTGGCGACTATCCGGATCTAAAAGATAGGCAGCTAACAGAGTATCAAAACTAATTTTGCCAAACTTTGAATCGGGAAAATTACTTTCCCAAACCATTAAGTCATACTTCAAGTGATGTCCAATTTTACCAATTGAATGTGATTCTACTATTGGTCGTAATTTTTTAAAAATAATTTGCCGGTCAATTTGTTTTCCTCGGTAGTGGCCAAAAGGAATGTAATAGCCATGAGTTTTTTCAAACGCAATTGAAATTCCCACTAACTTTGCGCGAAGCGCATCTAGTTCTGTTGTCTCCAAATCAATCACAAATTCTTTTTGCTTTTTTAACTGGTCGATTAATTTATCTAATTTTTCTTCGGTATCAATAATGTCACATTGAAACTTTTTTTCGTTTTTCGTTTTTCGTTTTTCGTTTCCAGAATTATCAAACAATGACATTTTCTGCGGCTTCAATTTGGGAATCTTATCTACCAAACTACGAAATCCCAATTCTTGAAATAAATTCAAAACGGTATAAGGATCATAGGTTCCGAACTTGGCATGTTTTAGATCCAATTTTAAAGGAAGGTTGGTCACGATTTTTGCCAAACGATAGCTTAAAAGTGCGTCTTTCTTGCCTTGGATTAATTTTGCCTGTAACTTTTCGGGAATGTTGGAATCTTTTTTCTCCGCAGCATTCAGAAGATTAGTAAGAGTACCAAATTGCTTCAATAAATCGGCAGCGGTTTTCTCACCAATTCCTTTTACGCCGGGAATGTTATCGGACTGGTCGCCGCGCAGAGCTTTGTAATCAACCACTTGCTTGGGACTTAATCCAAGTTTTTTTATTACCTCTTTCTCATCATAAATCACCGTGTCCGAGAAACCACGTTTGAGAGTATAAACTCTCACTTTTGAATCTACTAACTGGAGAGTATCTAGGTCACCAGTAACAACGACAATGTCTAAGTTCTTTTTCTTGCCCTCCTGCGCAAGAGTACCCACAATGTCGTCGGCTTCATAACCTTCTTTAGTAAACACCGGCACTTCAAAGGCATTTAAAACTTCCATGACAATGGGAATTTGTTCGTATAATTCATCAGGTGCCGCTACTCGCTTTGCTTTGTATTCATGATATTTCTTATGGCGAAAAGTTTTCTTTTTCACATCAAATGCGGCAATGACGTAATCGGGATTCAATTCTTTAATTGCATTCAAAAACATTGTGGTAAAGCCATAAACAGCATTGGTAATTTGCCCTTTGCGGTTTCGCAGGGTTGCCGGAAGCGCGTGAAAAGCGCGATGCACCAAGGCATTGCTATCAATTAAGACCAAAGTTTTGCACTTAGTTTGCGGCATAAAAGAGATCAAACTAGCTTTATTATAACATAAGAAAAACCGCGTCGTTTCTAAATTGCTCGACGCGGTTTTGAATCCTCGGTTAGAACAAAGGCAAAAAGGATAACAAGGAGGGGAATCATAATCCTTATCGTAAGCGGTAAAGGATCATTAACGCCCCACCAAGTCGAAAACCTGATGCCATTAAGAATCATCACCCAGCCGGGATCCGCTTGGACCATGGCGGAATTCTGAAAACTGGCCGCCAGCTCCTCCAGTTTCTCCCATAACATGGCTTGGGAGAGAAGCAGAAAAACTAATACTCCACCAAGGACAGCAAAAACGGACCGAAGAAAAAACTTCATGGCCGCCTCCTTTCCTTATCGCCATTGATCTCAATCCAGATCAGTGCAATACACACTGTCCCGGAGAGGTAGAAAACAATTCCCTCAAAGGGATGCCAAAAAAAATTTTTCTAAAACAAAAAATAATGGAGCAATGACCACCCCGGCTAAACTTTCCAGTCCGAAACGATCACAAATACCAAAAAGGAAAATCTCCAAAAGAGCAAGAAAAACAAATAGCACCAGCGACGTAAAAATAATCGTCGCCCAAACCTTAAAGAAACGTCCGATCATCCCTACCATACCTGACCTGCTCCTTTCGCAAATTTTCAAGTTGCCTCCGGCAGTATTACCGGAACAACCCAACTTACCATAAAACCACTTTCAAATCAAGCCCCCGCCAGAGACGGATTTTTGCCCTACGACAAGACCAACCGTCCTCCGGTAGGAAAAATGCTATAATTATAATGTTAAATGCAAAACATTGTAACAGCTAACATTTGACATTTTACATTTAACATCATTATGAAAATCATCACCAAAAATAAACGGGTATTTTTTGATTACACGATTAAAGAGAAACTGGAAGCAGGAATCGTATTGTTTGGACATGAAGTAAAATCAATCAAAGAGGGAAATATTAGCTTAAAAGGTAGTTTTGTAACAATCAATCGCGGCGAAGCATGGTTACTTAACGCACATGTTCCTATTTATAGAAATGCAGTCGCCAAAAATTACGATCCCCGTCGGACCCGAAAATTATTATTACACCAAAAAGAAATTCAAAGGTTAAGTTCGGTCATTGAAGGCAAAGGAATTACCCTCCTCCCTTTGGAGGTCTATCTTCAAAAAGGCAAAATAAAAATCCAAATTGGCGTCGGCCTCGGCAAAAAACAATATGATAAACGGGAAACAATCCGCAAACGCGAAGATGAACGAAAAATCAAAAGAGCTTTGAGAAAAAAGTAATCTAATGTATAATGGATAATGAAAAAATAGAAAATGTTAAATGTGAATCATACATTTTACATTTAACATTTTACATTTAACATTATCCCCATGGCTACTACGAAAATACTAAGCATCATCCAAATTGTCATCGCAGTTTTACTAATGCTTGTCATCTTATTGCAAAGCAAGGGATCAGCTTTAACTGGTGTCTTTGGCGGCGAAGGGAATATCTATAAAAGCAAACGCGGGTTAGATAAATTCTTGCTAATTGCCACGATAATTTTAGGAATAATTTTTGTGGGACTTTCCCTAGCCGGTCTTTTCATCTAAAAATCATTTCGCCTTAAAATTAAAACTTCCCTGTAAAAAGGGAAGTTTTAATTTTGACTTTTTCAGAAAATTTTAATAGGGAACGTTTTTCTCTTCTTTTTCCTCCGGTTTCTTTACCACTAGCGCTTCTACTGTAAGAAGCATTGCTGCTGCTGAAGTAGCATTCTCTAAAATACTGCGCACTACTTTGGTAGGATCAATAACACCTGCTTTAATCAGATTATCATACTTCATTGAACGAGCATCAAATCCAAAGTCGCCATCTTTCTCCTTAACTTTTGCCGCTACCACTGCTCCATCTAATCCTGCATTTTCAACGATTTGGCGTAAGGGTCTTTCTAATGCTTTTTTCAAAATCGCAATGCCGGTTTTTTCATCACCATTAACTCTTACTTTATCAAGAACCGCCGCTGCTCTAAGCAGTGATACTCCCCCACCGGGAAGAATTCCTTCTTCTACTGCCGCCCGAGTAGCATTCAAAGCGTTTTCAGTTTTCTTCTGCTTTGCTTTTTGCTCAACCTCCGTTGCAGCACCTACTTTAATTACCGCTACCCCACCAGCTAATTTTGCCAGTCGCTTTTGAACATTTTCTTTATCAAACTCCGACTCCGCAATTTTCAGTTCGCTTTTCAGTTGTTCAATACGAGCTTCAATTTCTTCTTTTTTGCCTTTTCCTTCAACGATTGTAGTACGTTTACGGGTACTGACAATGCGACGACAAGAACCTAATTGTTTCACAGTTACATTCTCTAACTTCAATCCAACCTCTTCAGAAATAACTTGTGCTCCGGTAACTACAGCAATGTCATCAAGAAGCTTTTTCTTTTCATCGCCAAAACCCGGTGCTTTAATGGCAAGAATATTGAAAGCACCTCTTAATTTATTAACCACGATTGTCGCTAGCGCTTCACCCTCTACTCCATCAGCAATTACAACTAATTCCTTTCTGCCAGTTTGAGCAACCTTTTCTAAAATTGGCAAAATCTCTCCCAGAGAAGAAATTTGTTTATCAGTAACTAAAATATAGGGATTTTCTAAAACTGCTTCCATTCGTTCCTCATCAGTAACCATATAAGGAGAAATGTAACCTTCATCAAACTGCAATCCTTTTACCACCTCTTTCTCCAACCCAAATTTTTTGGATTCTTCAATGGTAATAACACCATTTTTCCCAACTTCTTCAAAAACTTCAGCAATTAGATTGCCCACCTCAGGATCTAAACTAGCAATCGTGGCTACTTGGGAGATTTCCTCTTTTTGAGAAATCGGTTTGGAAATACTGCGCAGGTACGCAACTACTTCCTTTGCTCCTTTCTGAATCCCTCTCCTCAAAGCAAGCGGATCCGCTCCTGCAACAACATTTTTTAACCCTTCCCTGACAATCGCTTCGGTAAGAACCATGGAAGTAGTAGTACCATCGCCGGCAACATCACTGGTCTTCTCCGCTACTTCCTGAATAATTTGCACTCCTACCTGCTCGGTATTGTCTTCCAGTTCAATTTCTTTGGCAATACTAATCCCATCGTCAGAAATATCCGGCGTGCCAAATTCTTTCCCCAAAACCACCAAACGCGCTTTGGGACCCAAAGTAACTTTAATTGCATTAGTGATTTTTTCAACTCCCGCAATTAACTTTTTGCGGGCTTCTTCGCCAAAAAGAATTTGCTTTGCCATAGTTTTAAAATTAAAAATTAAAAATAATTAAGAAAAACAAATTAATTCTCTAAAATTGCCAGAATATCTTCCTCGCGGGCAATCAGATATTCTTTTCCTTCAATTTTCACTTCGGTTGGGCCGTATTCATTAAACAAAACCCGATTACCTACTTTAATATCCAATGGAATTACCTTACCACTTAACGTCTTCCGCCCTGGCCCAACGGCAATCACTTTCCCTTCTACCGGCTTCTTATCATCAGCCGTTTCCGGCAACAAAATCCCGCCTTTGGTGCGGCTTTCTTTCTTGAGGGGTTCAATAAGAAGATGATCAGATAGAGGTTTGATTTTCATTTTTGAGTGATTAGGTTATATTATATATATTATATAAGAATTATAAGACAAGTTAAAAAAACTAGCAACCGCACAAAACGAATGCTAAATCTCAATTTTAGTATACTACAAAAAACCCAGAAACTGTCAAGTACCCTAAAAAACCAAATTCTTTAGAACCCAAGATTATGGCTAAAAAAGACTTATCAGAAAGAAGAAAACAACTACTAGTCCTAAGAAACTACCTTTTATTCCTGCAATATCTATTATTTAAAAGAGGCAGGTGAACAAAAATTTCACCTTGCGGAGTCACAAAGTAGCGCTCCCTGCCAACCGCACCATCATTTTTTCTCCTCTGAATTACAACAATCACTTGACATCAAATAACTGTTTTACTAGCTCGTCGTTTTCTTTTTCTAATTTTTCAATTTCTTTTTCTTTGCCTTCTGTCTTGAGTTGATGGCATTTTTTGGAAATTTCGGCAAGTTTTTGGTGAAGACGATTTTTAGGGTCAAATTTTGGAATGCC
>Ga0136652_1000936_pt1 | contig 13099 bp, 13 predicted proteins | sample ConPoolayeEmetaG_FD_94864 | JGI IMG/M metagenome (GOLD analysis project Ga0136652, IMG submission 94864) | Hot spring microbial mat communities from California, USA to study Microbial Dark Matter (Phase II) - Cone Pool mat layer E metaG... ...
AACTTTCTTAATTATCTCATCGTCCCCTATTCCCGAGCGGTTTAGAACCACAAAGGGTTTAACATTCAGAATAGTGGTTAACTCCAAAATCAAATCCAAATCGTGTGCTCCTAAAGGAGTAGGCTCAGTCACTGGCAAAGCAATGTCTGAGAATTCCAGAGCTCTCATAACACCACAGTGGGTTCCAGGAGCCGTGTCCACTATAACCACATCATAACCCCGGTTCGCCAGTCTCTCTTCCACCTCTTCCCTCAATCTCTGAACAATGAGCACCGCTTCCATCTGGTTCAACTCCAACTCGCCCATTAAAATATCAATATCCTCATAGCGAGCATCATAGATATAACCTACAGTTTTCGACTTCTCCTTTACAGCATCATTAGGACAAACATACCTACATATCTCGCATCCCGTGCAAACCTCGGGAAACAACATGGGAGGCCTATCCTTGGGCAATATGAGAGCATGGGCGCGACATGATTCAACACACGTACCACACCGAGTGCACTTCTCAGGGTCAAAGTCTGGAAGAAAACCAGTAACTCTTCTCGGGTTTTGTTTTTCCACGTTTAAAAGCACCGCAATATTTGGAGAATCCACATCAGCATCTACAAGCAATACCTTCTTACCATCCAACATGAACGAAACCGCTAGATTAATGGCAACCGTAGACTTCCCAGTACCACCCTTGCCACCAGTAACACTAAAAGACGAGGGAAACCTCTCCCTATAAAAACTGGATACAGACCCTTTAGCCTCAGCCACTCACAGTCTCCCCAATAACCTTTAACCTACTCCAAAGACTTACCGCACTGCGAACAGAAACGAGCACCCGGAACAGTTTGAGCTCCGCAATAGGGACAATATTTAGCTCCTTCAACAACCGTAGAAACAGGCACTCCAAAACCTCGCCCTATTCCCATGCATCGCCCCATACCCTTACCTCTTCCCATACCCATGCCTCTTCCCATTCCCATGTGGGCTGGACCTGTTGCCTCAGAAACTTCGGTTAGGCGTCCTGAAATATATTCCTCGATAGCTTCTCGCACCGTTACTCCTACCGGTCCCGTGTAAACCTGTATTCCAAGACTTGCTAGGGCGTTGAAAGCATTGGGTCCATAGTTTCCAGAGATGACTGCATTCACTTTATTGTTCGCCATAAATTGAGCGGCTTGGATACCCGCCCCACCAAAAGCGCTTACGGCTGGATTCTCCACAGATTGTACATTTTTGATTTTTTTTCCGTCTAGATCTACGATGATGAAAAATGGGCATCTGCCAAAACGTGCGTCAGTTATGGCGTCTAATCCATTAGGTGTTTGAGAACTAACAGCTATTTTAGGCATTATTAATGCATCCTCCTAACTTTTTAAAATAACCCTCAGATTCTATTTTTTCAACCATCTGAAGGGAAATCGTTTCTTTTTACCCTCCAACTCCTCTAATTTGTTTGTAACCTCTGCTATCTCTTCTTGTAGGCTTTCTAATCGCTGTTTCAGCGCCTTCTCCTGATCTACTATGGCGCTGTTTGGAACAGTGGGTGAACCTCTTTGAGGCGGTGCGATTCTTCCACCAAAAATTTGGTAGGCGGGAACCACACTTCCATCTGGGGCTTGATAGTAAGCGTTTGGACCGTAACCGCATCGGCAGCGTCCAACATACCTGTAACCCGCTGGAATTGGAGTTATGGGAGGGCTCTGAACGGTTCTGACGTTTGGATTTCCGATGCCAACAGGGGTTGCTGTTATTGTTGGTGCATTACGCCAACAGGCTGGGTTTCTTCTTCGACCTCTAAACCCCACGGAATTCATCTCCATTCTATTTTAAGAAGTTTTGTGCATATGCACAAAATTATTTTTGTACAAGCGTACATAGTTATTAGACTATTTAAAGTTTTTGATGAACTTGCTAACGTGAATTTACAATGTAAATATTTCTGCTCATAATTGTTTATATTTTAACCACAAAGAATAATAAATGTTTATTTTTTAAATATATTAGACGAGATTAAAAATTGTGTATAAACAAGGTGAAATAAAAACATTAGAGGGTTCTGAAAAAAGGAGGGCACATTGTGATGGCTTCAAGTGTTGAGAATGAAACTGTTGGTGTCCTCTATGAGACAATTATTGGGGAGGATTTCGACGAGGACATGTTCAGAGTCCTGCGGCATCTATCAGTTGACAGTGAGTCTACCGACGAGGAGATAGCGTCTAAGGCGAATATGAGTGTTAATTGTGTGAGAAGAGCGCTTTACAAACTTTATGATGCGCGTATTGCAACCTACCGCAGAGTTCGGGATACTAAAACAAGCTACTTTGTACACCTTTGGAGGCTGTTACCGGTAAAATCCAACATTCAAACCTACAAGAAAAAGGCTAAGCTTGTGATTGACAAGTTAAAGCAGAGACTAGAATACGAAAGAGAAAATGTTTTCTACCACTGCGGCAACAAGAATTGTCCTCACCTCACCTTCGACGAAGCAGTAGAATACCGGTTTAAGTGTCCAGTTTGCTCAAACCCTGTACAATTTGTAAATAATGAAAAAGCAATAGAGTTTTTAAGTAAAAAAATTGATGAGTTAAAAAGAGAGGTGGAAAATCTGCCTCCATAAGATTAAGCTACACATACTATTTAACAGTTGAATGTTGAGAGTGAGCTGAGGCTACTAGTTTAAGCAGGGATGGAAAATGGATGATGTTGACAAAAAAATAATTGAACAACTTTGCATTAATGGTAGAGTTACCCTTCAGGAGATAAGCAAAAAGATTGGGTACACCAGTATGGGTGTTAAAAAAAGGCTTGACAAGTTAACCGAAAGCGGAGTAATTAAAAACAAGGCATTACTGAATGCTTCCCTAATGAACCTTTATCCAGCTCTAGTTTTTCTTGAAATTGAGACTGAAGAAGATATGAGGAAAATCATAGAAAAATTTCAAAAATGTCCCCGAATAGTGAAAATGTTCAAGTCCATGGGCGGATATAACCTGATAGCAATAGTAGTCGCAGAAGATCAAAGCACACTGGAATGCATATCTATGGGTAAGTGCTCACTGAGAAACCAAAAGGGCATTCGCAGATCAGACTTTTACCCCGTAGCAGAATTTTACTACGACCCCTACATCGATTTGAATATAGGCTCAAGGAGAGAATATGTGAAACCTCCCTGCGGTGTGGACTGTAAAAACTGTGTAAAGTACCAAGAAGAAAAATGTGTAGCCTGCCCCTCAACAAGCCTATATAAAGGAAAAATCTTCTAATTCCATTCTAAATGTTTACCTTTGCAGTCCTGGAAATTTACACATGATTTTTGTTTCAACTGAAAAATGTTTGCACCACTTTTTATGAAATGCATGGAAGCGAAAGCTAACCGTAAAACTGAGAAATATTCTTCTCTTCCTTGTTTTGTTTGAAGAGTTTCACTTTATTTTTTCGAGGAAGCGGTCAATTCTTTCTATTCCCTTTATCAATTTCTCGGTTTCGTATCCGAAGCCTATGCGGAAGTGGTGTTCAGTGTCTTGATCTCCGAAGAGTGTTCCGGGAATAATCAAGACTTTCTCTTCTTCTGCCAGTCTGCTGCATAGCGTAGTTGAGTCTAGGGGGAGGTTGTATCTGGGAAAAGCCACCACGCCGCCTCTGGGAACCACCCATCTTAGCTCGTCATGCCTTTTTATCCAGTTTTTAACTATTTCAAAATTTGTTTTTATGATGCGCCGATTTCGCTCCATTATTTTTTCTCTATTCTTTAGGGCAATGATGGCCAATTTTTCCCCCAAAACATTACTGCACAAGGTGACGTACTCCCTAAACTCGTTACACTTTTCGATTATTTCTTTGGAGGCGGTGATCCAACCTATTCTGCTTCCCGGCAAACCATAAGATTTAGACATACTCTGCACGCTAATCGCATTACTGCTTACATCGCAGGCAGCATCTAAAGTATGTCCCTCAAGTTTGAGATCTAAGTATACTTCGTCTGATAGTACATAAGCGCCGTTTTCTTGGGCGATTTCACAAATCTCCCTCAACGCTTTATTATCAATTATGGAACCTGTGGGATTGTGGGGATGATTTATCACAATCATCTTAGTTCTTGGGGAGACCAACTCTTTTAACTGCTCAATATCAGGCACATACTCTTTCTCTTCTCTTAATATCCAAGGAATAATCTTAGCTCCAAAAAATTTGGGAACCGAATACAACTGCTGATAATTCGGGAACTCAACCACCACTTCATCGCCCTCCTGAACAAGGACACCGAATACTAGGAAGTTAGCTTCCAGCCCCCCAATAGTGACCAACACATTCTCCCAGTTCTTTTCCTTATATGTTAGGCTGACTAATTCTCTCAACTCTCTTGAACCACCACTCTCAATATACCCTAGCTTTATCTCCGAAAAGTCCTCATCCGCCATGGCCAGAATCTCAGAAAGGGTGAAGGGCTGAATTCCACTCTCAGCAATGTTGATTTCCACGGTCAATTCATACTTTGTGAACCAACGCTCAATTCCAAAAGGCTCCAATTTTCTTTCCCTCAACACAAACACCAACAACTATGATTAAGTGGAACTCCAAAAAATTAATCATCCTCTCATTAGCTCCTACACATACAAAAACGTTTTCTAAATTCTTGCTCATTGGCTCACAAAAGTTAATTTAGATTGCGGATCGCAAACTGAAATGACCCGTTGCACTTTTTAGTTGTTTCTAATTGTGCTTGTTTTATTGTTTTTCTTTTGAAGCTTCAATGACCTATAAATATTGTTTATTTTTGAATAATGTTTATGCTTTATTATGAGTTTTCTTAAAAAATCAATAAAAAATATAAGATAATTTTATATACCCTATTCGATTCTCTTAATACAATTATAACGAGGCAAAATAAGCCCACACCCTATTCGAAAATTTAAGGCGGATAGCGATTGAAAACAGTCTACGCGTTCTGCGAAAAATGTGGAGCATTCAACAATTTAAGTTGTGAATGTGAAGAATGCTACACAAGAGGATACATTTGCAAAAACTGCGGCCACTTCAACGCGTACAACGTGAACCTAGTGGTAGAAGTAACCAACTAAAACTTCCAGAAACCATTTTTAATAAAACGTTTCCCAACATTTCGTCCCGGGAAGTAATCATACTCCAAATAAACTATTCAAGAAGCAGACTAAAAATTGATTAGAAAAACTCTTAAAATTCCCAATTATTCTCTCCCAATACTCAATGCTAGCAGCCATGCAATGCTCTAGTTATACAATTATGAAAACGATAATCAGTATCCGAGTATCAGTTTTTATTCTTCTTTCGATTTTAACAAACTTTTGGGACACCTCTAAATCTATTAACAATAGGCTTCTTCCATCCTGTGCCCAAAGCCAAGTAATCTTCGCACAAGGCAGAACATTACCTCTCTTATACTCTCTTCCTCCAGTAAGTTTTTTGTTGCCGCAATCTACAAATCTGCTGTTGCACAAACACGAATAATATTTAAGGCAGGATGTTGGCAAGTTAGAGGAGATAAATTTTAAATCCTCCATCTCTTTTAATCTCACCATTCCATTCTCTCATTTGGGGAAGTAAAATATGAAGCCCGAACTTCAAAGAACCCTTGAGCTGGTTGAGAAACACAACACTTGGAGGAGAGAAGAGTGCCTAAACCTGATAGCCAGTGAGAACATAATGAGTCCACTAGCCATCAAAGTTTTCAACTCAGACATGATGCACCGATACGCCGAAGGCCTACCCTACAAAAGATACTATCAAGGAACAAAATACGTCGACGAAATAGAAACCCTAGTAACAGATTTGGGCAAGAAACTCTTCCGATGCAAATATTTTGACCCCCGCCCCATCTCCGGCTCTGTAGCCAACCTATGCGTTTTCTCCGCCCTAACCCAACCCGGAGACCAAATAGCCAACCTCCGAGTCTCTGACGGAGGACACATCAGCCACTCCCCATTGGGAGCCGCAGGAGTAAGAGGATTAAAAACCCTAAACATGCCATTTGACCACAAAGAAATGAACATAGATGTGGAAAAATTAAGACTCATAACAAAGAGAGAAAAAATCAAACTAGTAGTTCTAGGAGGAAGCCTATACCTATTCCCCCACCCCATAAAAGAAATCAAAGAAATATTAGACGACGCCAAAATCCTGTACGACGCATCCCACGTTTTGGGCCTCATCGCCGGGAAAAGATTCCAAGATCCCCTAACAGAAGGAGCCGATGTGGTCGCCACATCCAGCCACAAAACCTTCCCTGGTCCTCAAGGCGGCATAGTTTACACCAACAATGAGAAGATATCAAAGAGGGTGGCTCAGGCAATCCTGCCTGGGGTAGTTTCAAACCACCACCTTTACCGACTTCCCTCCTTAGCAGTAACCCTGATTGAAGCTATGGAGTTTGGAGAAAAATACGCAGAACAAATGCAGAAAAACTCCAAGAAACTAGCCAGCAGCCTCCACGAAAAAGGCTTCCAAGTCCTCTGCGAACACAAGGGCTTCACAGAATCCCACCAAATAGCAATAGATGTAAGAAACCAAGGAGGAGGAAGAAAAGTAGCCGAAACACTGGAAAAAGCAAACATAATCTGCAACAAAAACCTCCTACCCTGGGACAAAGACGAAAACACAGAAAATCCCTCAGGCATCAGACTCGGAGTTCAAGAATGCACCAGAATAGGAATGAAGGAAAGCGAAATGGAACACATCGCCAACCTAATAACCCGCATAGTCATAAAGCACGAAAACCCCGAAAAAATAAAAGAAGAAGTAATCCAACTCAAAAAACAATACAAAGAGACAAAATACTGTTTTACATAAAAAAGCGCTCCCGATGTTCAAAGGAGTTTTTATATAGTTTGACAATCACAAACTTTTGTTCATCCCCAGAATTATCTGGGAGAAATACAATTTAAAAAATAGAACATGTTTGTACTGGCTATATACACAATTTCAAGAATCAACGTTTCTAGTTACCATCTACGTTTCTAGTTACCATCTAAAACATTCGAGAAAATTGTTTTTTATATTTTGAGTTTACCTCTGCTTCTAAGTTCCTTTTCGAGAATTTTCATAAATTTTTAAAACTTATCTGTTTTATCAGCAGGTGTTTGTCAGCTTCCCATAGGGGTGAAGATGCCAACCTATTTTCATATTGTTTGCTCCAAAAACTCTTTCCCCTTCTCGATGTAGAAGTAGGAGATATTTTGGGTTTTTCTGCGATAAAATACATCCACGTAAGAGCTGTTGAGCCAGAGCCGGATTCACGCGTAGGCTATCGTGGAGTTGACTTCTACGCGCCTTATCCATGGAAACTTCTCGCTGTTCCCAGTATGCTATCTATGAATTCTCTGATTTCCATTTTAGTTGCCCTAACCGTTTTTCCAACTCTTCCAATTCGTCCAGCATTGCCCCCACATGGCATAATCCATTTCATGTTCGTGTGACAGACTAATGTCTAAACCAAGCCCTCTCTTCATACTCCTCAAATAACATACCGTACTTCTCCTCGAACCTTTTAACACCAGCCACACACTCAGAAATTCTATGAATAAAATATTCCCCCAAAAAAGCTTCGTCAACATTGTCCCGCATAGTGACTTCCCTTATAACATTTATTAAATCTTGAGATAACTGGAACCACCTGTAAAATACTAACCACATGAGAATATTTAAATTTCCTCAATTTATCCAGATTTTATTCAGATTCATCTTTTTTTCATTATCTGAGTTAATCCACTACAAAAACGAGAAAAAATTCCAGTAAACGAATAATGCGCGAAGACTGAAAAATTTCAAAAGTCACTCGGCCGAAATACGCGACACGCAAGGAAACATGATGGCCCCCGCAGGTCTTCCAAAAATAATCTACAAACCAGGCTACACCAAAAATCTGGGAAAATGAATTTTACACTAAACAAAAATTGGGTTCTTCCCCTAAAAGGACAATAATTAAAAAATTAAAAATGTTTAAAAGTGGGATTGGAAAAAGTGCCCACCCTATAAGAGTAGGTTATGCTGGTCCCGCTGCTAGAATCTTTTTTCCTTCCTCTAGGCCAAATCTGAACTGTTCAATGCTTTTCTCCGGATTCCACATACGCTCCCGGATAACTTTCTCCAAAGTCTCAACCCTAACGGGAATCTTACCCGTGGCCATAGCTATGCCCAGAAAAATCATGTTAACCCCCGAATAATCACCGTACTTCTCCTCGGACAGCTTATTTGCGTTAACCACGTACACATTTTTACTGAATTGTTTCAGGTTCTCCACAACTTTATCCAGCGGTGGGTAGGGCATCTCACCAGTCCTAACCTGAGGAGGCCAAATCTCGTAATTATTCATGATGATTATGCCGTCCTCTGCAACGTACTTGATGTTCCGCAGAGTCTCAGCCATCTCCATACTCAAATACAGTTGAGCCTGCCGGATAGGAATGAGGGGAGAATGAATGCTCTTACGCTCATCAAACTTCTCACCCTTCTCCAAAACAGCGAACCTCACATGGCTATCCACCGCACCCTCACGCTGCGAAGCACCACGAGACTCAGTGCCAGTGACCACCAAACCATCAACAAGACCGGCCTCCTTCAAAAGCTGCCCCAAAGTCATTGTGCCCTGTCCGCCAACCCCACAAATGTAGACGTTGACCTTTTTCACCTCTTACCTTCCTCCAGAATGGTTGTTCCGGGCCAGACTTTTGTGACAGTTATTGCACAGCCTTTGCAGAGCTGTTTGCACACCATGCACTCTACGCATCTTGACAGGTCTATGTGGGAAACCTTTTCGCCCTCAAACTCAGTTACGGTCAAAGCTGGGCAGCCGAATTCTTTGATGCACTCCTCGCAGAATATGCATGCATCCTCGTTGACGTCGATATATTGCCTTATACCCTTCTCTCTCTTTTCCTCTATGATGGCTCTGTCGCGCCTCCTAGCTTCAAGAAGGCATTCCTGCTGGGAGATGACTACACGCACACCGGTTCTCTTCAGTGCATCCTCAAATATGGCAATTGTGTTTTTAACGTTGAAGGGATCAGCAACACGAACATAGTCCACACCCAGCGCAGACACTATGTCTCTAATGTTCACAGCCTTAGCTTGTTTCCCTGACCAATTAATACCGGTTGCAGGGGTGGGTTGATGTCCGGTCATGGCAGTCCAACGGTTGTCCATTATTACAAGGAGAAGGTCTGCATCATTCCACACCGCGTTTAGCAGACCAGGTATGCCAGTGTGTAGAAAGGTTGAGTCGCCGATAAAAGCTACCATCTTTTGACTCTTCGCCTTATAACTCATACCTGCCGCGATGCTCTCACCTGCAGACATACAGGTCATGAAGTCACCCATCTGGAATGGCGGTAGAGCTCCTGTCGCGTAGCAGCCAATGTCGTTAGCCCAAACTATGTCGTAATTCTTTCCTTCGATGGCCTTCTTAATTGCATAATAAGTTGCCCTATGGGGACAGCCTGGACACATGGTAGGAGTTCTCATAGGCAGTATGGCTGAAGCACCCAGCACCTTCAGGTTTACTTCGTTCATGTCTACGGGTGGAATTTTTCCGAACACCTTAGCATAAGCCTGCACTGCAATATCAGTGTTCAGTTCACCTGTTGCTGGGAAAAGCTCCTTACCCTTTATGGGGATTTCCAGCCCCTGATCATAAGCTATCTTTTTCACCTCCCCCTCCAGGAAGGGGTCTAGTTCCTCCATAATAATGATCTGCTCCAGTTTTGAGGCAAAATCCGTGATTTGCTTTGGTGAAAGAGGGTAAACTAAACCAAGCTTCAGAATAGGAACATCGTATATCCCAAGAATGTCCAAGGCCTCCAAAGTGTAATTGTATGACATACCTGAAGTTATGATTCCCGTTTTAGAGTCGCCGGGCATTATGGTGTTCAGTTTGGTTACTGGAGCATACTCATTTATCATCTTGTTCTGATTGTTAATCAGTTTTTGATGATTCATAACCGCAAGAACCAAAGTATTATAGTACTTGGGCCAGTTTTTAACAAAACGGCCTTCCTTTGGGGGATCTCTGAGTTCACCAAGCTCCACTACACCCACAGCGTGGCAAGCCCTCGCAGTACTATTTACAATGACAGGTACATCAAATTTCTCAGAGATATTGAAAGCCTCAACGACAAAGTCCTTGCTCTCCTGTACACTCGCTGGCTCCACTACAGGAATGCGGGCATGCAAACCATAGTACCGATTATCCTGCTCATTGGTACTTGACAATGCAGCTGGATCTCCACCATTAATGATAACGAGACCGCCAGTGGGTGTAACACCGCTATACGCAAGAGTAAACAAAGGATCGGCAGCAACATTCATGCCAACCATTTTCATGGCGCATAGTGCTCGTACTCCGCTCCAGCTGGCTCCTATGGCGTTTTCTAGAGCTACGTACTCGTTGGTTGAGTACTGGAAGGTTAGTCCTGGTATTTGTTCGGCTATTTGGGCTATGCTGTCCCCTACTTCGCTGGCTGGTGTTCCGGGATAGGTGCTTGCGAATCCGATTCCGGCTTCCAGTGCGCCTCGAGCCATGGCTTCGTTTCCAAGCATCACAACTTTTTTGCCTTTTTCCCTACTTATTAGTTCTTTAATTGTTGGCACCTCCAAGAAAACGTAAATGCCGTTACATTGAAACGTTATCTAACTCTATATAAAAATCTAACCTCAAAAAACCCGATTGGTCTTTAGCTAACTGAAGAAAAATCGGGGGGAAACTTGCAGTTCCAATTTGCCGCTGGTCCTTGTTTGCTTCACACTTAATCCAATTTCAGTCTCTTCTTCTGGGAATTCAAAATGTTTGGATTCGAAATTAATTCTTTTATGGAATTTTCCACCCTTTTTTGACCCGTTTGTTGCCTTTTAATTTTGGTTCGGTGGTAGAAAATGTTTATGGTAGTGTGCTTGTTTTTTTAAGTTGTGGAGAGGTTGAGGGAGATGGATTGTGTTGCTTCCTAGTGAGGATTCGGATTTACAAAAGGCGTGGAAGTGGCTCACTGTGGTATTATTTATGATGATGTTTCTTTTTTGGTTGGTTTACTGTGGTTCGGTTTTTCCAACATTTCTGAAATATATCTTTTTTGAATTCAGAGAATATGATTTTATTTCTGGTGGTTTCAGATTTTTTTGTTGGGGTGGAATTGGGTAGCATTATGCTGTTCGGGTTGTTAATATTTTTGGGCTGGTTCCTGATTTGGTACCTGTGATGTTCTTATGGATTGTTTATGCAGTTGTTGGTGCTTATTACTGGATATTCGTGCGGCTTGCTAGGGATGGAAGTTTCTGGGTGGCTCCTTTATTCACCATGCCTTCTAATCGTTACCAGACTTTTGGGGAGGCTAAGAAAAGACTGGGGCAGATTGTCAGAAGTGGCACTAGCGCAGAGAAATTCGCTCCCTACTTCTTTTTAATATTTTATGTGGTGGGCTCCTCGACCTTGATCCTGTTTACATTGTTGTGTTTTGCGGGTATTTTTGAACTGCTTGAGGGGCTCTTATTATGGTTAGTGTTTTTGCTCGTCAGTATTATTCCCGAATGGATTTCGTGGAATAGAATAAGGTGACTGCAGCGATAAAAAGTTAGAAGTATTAACCTCTAAGAATGTATGTTTTCCATTTTTGCCTAGTATTGGCTGTGTAAACATTTGCGTCTCTCTTAGCGTCTGTTGCCCTAAAAATAGAGGGGGTTCAAAAATTTTTCAGGGTGCTTTGGTTGCTTTGTTGAGTTAGGTTGGGTGCCATTTTTGGGGTCCTGGGGTTTCCTTCTTTTCGATTTTGACTATGTTTTTTTCGTATTTTTCGGGTTCTTTGGCTGTTTTGAATGTTGGGGGTTCATATTTTTGCTCCATTGTTTTTTGTGTTTCTCTGTCTGCTGCTATTGTGTTCCAGAGTAGGGTATCTATCGTAGTTACCTGTTTGTGTTTTGTGCACTTTAGTACTAGCTGAGTTTTCTTTTTCCCCACTTTCACTTTGTGTTCTTCTAGGGGCATTCCGCACCGGCACTTGTATACGCTGTCTCTTAGGTAGCCGATCCACTTGTGTTCCTGCTCTATGGGTAGTTTGAGGTTGAAAGGGTGTCCTTTTAGACATTTGCCTATGACTACTGCGTTGTTCTTTACTATTCTTGCCGACTTTGTTACCCTGGGGTTTCTACATTTTACGCATGTGAAAACGTCTTTATATTCTTCAGACATGCTTTCCACATCACTTACATTGCTTTTTGTTTTTAGTCTGGGTTAATTGATTGTTTTGGAAGTATATAAGGTTTGAGTTTGGGTCAATTCGACAGTTAAAGAAACCGCTTAATTTTTCTCGGCTTTTCTGAGGCGGGCTTTTTCTAGGGACTCCGCCAACTTTTTTATTGCTTCCGTGGTTGGGTAGTCGGCAAGGAATTTTTCCCACAACTCTTTTGCAAAAGACACGAATTTCTCGTTTTTAAGCATGTGTCTGAGTTGCTCCACGGTTTTGAATCCGCTATTTTCAGCCTCAACCTCATCATTGAATTTGGGTTCCCCTTCTATGAGTGCTAAAAAGACATAGTTTAACTCCCAGTCTTCATGGTCGAATTTCTGTTCCAAGTAGGGTTCTAGTATCCCCCTTACACCCATTTCTTCCCAGAGTTCTCTCTCCGCACTCTTCAGTATGGTTTCAAAACTAAAGTCTTCCTCATACAATACGTGTCCGCTTGCAGTATCAGTGTACTTTCCAGGGTGGCTCTTTTTGGTGAGGGCTCTCTTCTGAACTAGGAGCATTCCATCCCTGTTGAATCCCAAGATTCTAACCACTAGGTGTTTTGCTCCCCTTCTGTGGGCTTCCTCCCGCTCCATTGGAAAAATTCGAAAGCCACTTTCCAAATTTTCAATGCAAACAATAATTTCTTCCGACTTCAATTTTGCCAAATAACTCCTTCAATGGTTGATATTCTGTCCTCACAACTAGTCTAAAAGGAGTAAAAAAGGATTTCCCAGAAAAAAATGGGAAAATGAAGTTTTCAAGCAGCTGGTTTGAAGTACTTGATATCGAGAATGCTTCCAGTGCGGTCTTCCTTTGGTCTAAACTCTGGTACAACATCCATTCCAACGTAGACTTCT
>Ga0136652_1000937_pt1 | contig 13099 bp, 13 predicted proteins | sample ConPoolayeEmetaG_FD_94864 | JGI IMG/M metagenome (GOLD analysis project Ga0136652, IMG submission 94864) | Hot spring microbial mat communities from California, USA to study Microbial Dark Matter (Phase II) - Cone Pool mat layer E metaG... ...
GGACAACACACAGTGGCCAGAGGAGTCCGTAGCAGACGCATTAAGACTAACATTCTGGTGGTTGAACAAGCACACCAGCTGGTCTGGAAGCGAACTGTTAGCGTCGTCCCTCAGATCCGCCTCAGCAATTAAAATTTCTCCGGGGTAGGCTGATGTGGTGTGGGTGAGGTTTCCAAAATTTGTTCTGGCTTTAATGAAGAGGTCGATGTAGACGGGTATAGCGTCAGGTCTACTGGGACAGGAAGCATTAATAATTGCCAGGCCGAGAGAATGATTGTTGGGGATTCCCCATTCCAATACTGCGTATCCACTAGAGTTGGTGTATGCGCCTCCAATCATCATGCCGTTTGTTGTATCATAAAAAAGAGCTAGCTCTCCGACGATTGGATCCGTTTCATTTTGTATTCTTGCAATTAGTGTTACAGGTTCTCCCCTGTAGCAGATCTGATAGTCTTTATAGTTGAGATGTTGGTGTGTTGGGAAACTGTAAAAGTAGAAAATGTGGGGTGTCGTGCAGAGAGTAAATGTGATGACCAATATTAGGACCAAAATTATGGTGAAGATGCTTGATTTTTTAGTAACGACGCCGCCCTTCTTATTTTGAGGAATCATAGTGACCCGTAAAGAATTCTGGAGTTAACTATTTAAACGCAACACTTAGATTTTTAACCTAATGTTCACCGGAAGGTTGTTGTAAATGAAGCTGGATGAGCGTATAGAAATTTATGGGAAAATGTCTTTGGCGCTTGAATATATTGAGTCTTGCAAAGAATTCGCCAGTCTCATTCCTGAGGTGAGAACAAATCTGGTTTATGCGAGGACAGATCCTAAAACCCCAGAAGATGTCTTAGCTGTTGAGGGACGCATAACTGTGATAAACGGTATGCCTCACGCTGCGGGGAAGCTAAAGTTTGGAGCGTCAAGCCACATGGCAAGGCTAATCATAGAAATAAACAGGAATGACCCCTCAATAAGAGCTGGCATAAACTTTGCCTGCAACCCCGAGCTAATAAAGTGGCTTGAAAGGTACTGTGAGAAGAAGGGTTGGGTGTTTAGTGTAATCGACCGCTCCAAGGAGCCCGAGGAAGTCAAACAGGTAGAGGGTGCATCTATGCCTTGGAAGGTGAAGGAAACCATTCGGGCGGCAGGAGGGAGGGTGCCTAAGGTTTTCTACGAGGCGGGGGCTGTAGGCAAAGAAGACCTCACAGTGCTGGTGGGGAAGGATCCAATAGAAGTTGCAATGGATACCTGTGAATTAGCGAAGGAATACGCCAAGAGTCTTAGGCCTCCACCTAAAGTGGGCAAAATTGACTTGGAAACGTTTACCAATTATTTACTGCAACGCCTTGGGAAAAGGGATGAAACAGTTCTTGTGCCCCCCTTAACGGGTGTTGATGCCGCGGTAATTGATATAGGTAATAATAAAGTTCTCGTTGTGGCTGAGGATCCAATATTTTCTATTCCGAAGCAGCCGTTAGAGATGTTTGGATGGTACACTGTTCACATTGGGGCGAGTGATATTGCCGTTATGGGAGTTAAACCCCGCTACATGACCTATTCGCTTTTGATGCCTCCAGAAACTAGGGACGAGGAGTTTAGAACCATTGTGGATTCCATTCATCAGACTGCCGTGGAGCTCGACATTGCCATAGTTGGAGGACATACCGGCTACTATCCCGGATTTGCTTCGCCCACCATCGGGGGAATAGCAGTTTTTGCCATTGCAGACAAATACAGTTATGTTACAACGGCAGGCGCAAAGCCCGGTGATGACGTTATACTGACTAAGGGGCCTGCTATAGAGACAGTGGGAATACTGTCTGTTCTGCGTGAGCCAGAATTACTGGAGAAATATCCTAGGTCACTTGTGGAAAAGGCGAAGGCTCTGTGCAAAGAGATGACCGTGGTTAAGGACGCATTAACCGCAATGGAGGTGGGCGGCGTCACCGCAATGCATGATGCAACAGAAGGAGGAGTGATAGGGGGACTATTTGAGATAGCGAATGCTAGCAATGTGGGCATGGAGATTGATGAGTCCTCATTCATTTATCCAGAAGAGGTGAAAATGGTGTGTGAGGCATTCAACATTGACCCAGTTGCAGCAATCGCTGAAGGTTCCCTGCTCATCACCGCCAAACCGACGCACTCCCGACAAATAATCAAAAGACTTGGGGAAGTGAGGATAAAGGCGTCCATTATTGGAAAAGTTACAAGCGACACAAAAACAAGAACAATGAAAAGAATCGACGGAAGGAAAGTACCATTAGAAATCCCGAGACAAGACCCCTTCTGGCCAGTATTCTTCGAAGGCGTAGAAAAAGGGTAAACCAACCCAACCCTATATGTAATACTTATTTATTAAAAGAGTGGAATTTCCAGCATAAAATAATTAGGTATTTCCTTAGTTGTTGGAATGAGAGGTTTTTGGAATGTTGCGAAAGAGCGTTGAGGTGGAGATTAGAGATTTGCTCGGCAGGGATGGTTTTCCAATATTTGGTGTTGCAGCTGTGACCAAGCTCCCCTCATTGCCAGTAGAGTTTTCATACCAAGCCCTATTGGAGGGTGCCAAATCGATTATCTGTTACGGAGTGCCCGTTCCAAAGGGGATAATATATGCTAAAGAGAGTAGTCTTGCCTTATACTGGCGTTATTGTAATATGTTGTATAGAACCCTCGACTCAGTATCAAACAAAGTTTGTATAATTTTAGAAGAGAGGAGTTATCCGACTGTTCCCGATTATGGATGTTATCCTTGGAGGATAGTGAACCGAGAATTTTGGGGACTTGTGCCTTTGGTTTACTGGGCTGAGCAGGCGGGCTTGGGTAAACTTGCAAAATGTGGATTACTCGCTAATCCCGCCTATGGCACCAGAATTCTATTAGGCGGTGCGGTTACCACAATCGAGTTAGAACCTTCCGAAAAACTAAGCTGTGAAATCTGCCCGCCGGGCTGCTTCGAATGTATAAATGCCTGTCCCGTTAAGGCCATAGAAAAAACAGGAAAAGTTAATCATGGTCTATGTATAAGTTATGCAGACTCCAATCCCCTTTTGGCCCATTTACTTGGAGACAAATCTTGGATGGAAAAATTTTCTTTTGAAACATTAATGAATACCGTGGGTGTCGATGATCATAATAGCTATTCCTGTTATGAGTGTCTAAAAGCATGCTCATTAAATAAAAAATAGAAATGAAGTGGTGAGGAATAAATAATTGCCTGTTAAAGAAGTATTGCTTCTTGGAAATCCGAAACTATATGAAGTATCGGAGGAAGTTAGAGAGGAAGAATTGGAAGAGCTTAAACCTGTTATAGAGGATTTGCATGACACTCTGATGGATTTCAGAAAAAGATATGGTGCTGGGAGAGCAATAGCCGCTCCACAGATAGGGGTCATGAAAAGACTCATTTACATGCACATCTCGGAACCAGTGGTTTTCATTAATCCTCGACTTGAATTTGAAAGCAGTGATATGATGGAGATTTGGGACGACTGCATGTGCTTTCCAGATTTGCTTGTAAAGGTGAAACGCTACCGCAGATGCAGAATCCAATATAGGGACATAAATTGGGAGGAAAAAAGCATGGAACTGGAGGGCGGCCTTTCAGAGCTACTGCAACATGAATACGACCACCTTGAAGGCATTCTTGCCGTATCCAGAGCCATAGATGGAAGGTCATTCTGCCTAACCAGCCAAAGAAGATTTATAACACAGGTAGCAATTCAAAACCCTAAAAAATAGCGTCAACATCACCAAACCATAACTTAAATTGGAGGCAAAAATTTGGACGAACCAGTAAAGCTCAAAAAAGAAGGTGAAATAGCCGTACTACTGTTAAACCGCCCAGAAAAGTTTAATGCATTTGACCTAGATTTGATTGAGCAATTCGCGAACCATTTAATATCTCTAGCAGTAGACAATGAAGTGCGAGCCGTAGTCATATCCGGTGAAGGTAAAGCCTTCTGTGCCGGCGGTGATTTGAAGTGGATGCTGGAATATCCACAAGGACCACATGCAGCCATTCACCAACTAGCCGCCCGATTTCACCAAGCAGTTTCAGAGATTCGTCGGATGAACAAGCCGGTCATAGCAGCAGTTAATGGAATAGCAGCCGGCGGTGGATTCTCCCTAGCCTTAGCTTGCGACTTTCGGGTTATGGCTCGATCCGCCATCCTGAGACAAGCATATACTTCGTCTGGTCTAACCCTTAACGGCGGGGTTACGTTCACCCTTCCTAGACTTGTGGTTTAGCCCGAGCCCTAGAAATTGTGGCGTTTGACAAGCCCATTTCATCCGAACAAGCCTTGGCATGGGGACTGGCAACAAAAGTGGTGGATGACGGTCAGACCTTGGAGGAAGCCATAAAAATGGCAAACCAGTTATCAAGCATCTCCCTTAACGCTTTTGGATTATCAAAGAAGCTCCTCACAGACTCTTTTGACACATCATTCGAAACCCAACTAGAGCGAGAACGAGAAGGAATAAGAGAATGCGCAGCACATCCCGAAGGAAAGGAGGGAATAAAAGCCTTCACCGAGAAGCGTAAACCAAAATTTAGAGGCGAACATAGATAGATGGAATCAATACATTGCTAGGATGTAGGTGTCATCTAGGATGAGAAGATAAGGGATATATCGCTACTGTTCTGAAGCTTCCTAGCTGTTCCGTCCTCGGAAAATTATGGAAGAAAATTAAGTCAAAATGGCTGTGAACCTCCTGACTTAATACTGGAAAAAAGGGTTGATGAAGCCCCAAAACCCGGATAGGTTAGAAAAGCTAGTGTTTATTAGACATTCCCATTAAAAAATAGGGTGATAAATTAAATCCATCATCAAAGAGACTTCTCCAGAATTGGAATGTTTCCAACCTTTACATGATACCAACAAATCTTATAACTCCAAGAGGACCCTTGCTAGTTAAGGGAATTTGGCGTTGTTAACGTTCTTCCTAAGTGGAAGAATTTTTGAGAATGAGGCATCATCATGGATAGGGACATGATGCAAAGTAGAATACTAAAAAAATTGGGAGTAGAGCCTGCTACTAGTGAGAGCTTTCAAATCTTGATATCTAGTTTAAGCACAATCCTAGGCTATAGTGAAGATGAACACTTGGAATCGTTGAAGGCTTTGAATTCGCCCATATCGCAAAATTTAAACAAGCTGGATCCAGACGAAATCGGGTTTATCGAGTCCGAGTTGTCAGGAGCGAATATTCCCATCAATGAGTGCCAAATTCGAGTGCAAAGATTGATTCCTAACAATAAAAGGAAAAGGTTTGCAGCTTATTATACTATAGATCAGGGTACCCGCTTCATGGAATCTGTTGTTTATGAATATTTGAAAATATATGAAAAGCAGAGAGTTGTTCTTGCGGACCCCTTCCTTGGTTCTGGTCGCACCTTAACTGCAGTAATTAATAAAATTGGAAGCGATAGAATAGAAGCAGTTTGGGGCATAGAGCCACTAGTTTTACCCTCCCTAGTTGCATACGCATCACTACTACAAGCAATGAGAGGAAAAAAAGACAAAATCATAGTTATAGTTGGGGACACATTTAAAGAAGTACCTAAAGCTTTTTCGCCCTTCACTCATTTCGAATTACCCCGAGCAGATATTGTTTTGACCAATCCACCGTTTACTAGATGGAAATATTTGGAGAAAGGCTACCGGGACTATTTACTCAAAGTTATAAGTGGATTGGGTTATGAGGAATTTTTAACCAGACGGGAGGTTAGTCTTCAAACCGTATCTATGTTTCTTTCCGATTATATTCTTAATAATGGTGGTCTTCTGGTATCCGTGCTTCCAGCATCCACATTCTATACGATTTATGGGAGGGGTTACAAAGCCCTCATAAAGGAAAGTTATGAGACCCTTGGACTGGTAGAACTTACATCTAGACCTTCCTTCTCTGAAGACAGCGGATTTAAAGAGGTTATAATAGTTGCAGTTAAGGATGGAAATAGAAGCAGACAAACCCTACTCACAGAATTAAATAATAACTATGAAGAGATGGCTAAAGTCATTATTTTGGGGCAAAAAACAGAGGAAGTAAACGCGTTTAACATCCACAGGTTACCACGGTTTATGGACATAAATTGGCTGGCCCTCTTTGGAAAAAATAAGCTTAGGGATATTATCGCGAACATATTCGAACAGGGGTTAAAAAAGGGTACATTAGATTATTGGGAAAACGTATTAGGTAGGGGAAGCATAATCAGGGGAGTCGAAATGTATGGGCCAGAATTCTTCTTCATTCCAAATAAGCACTGGTCCATTTCCAGAGAAGATGAGGAAACCGTGGAAATAGAAAACAAGGGAAATGAATTAAAATTGATTTTAGGCAAAGAATTTCTCACCAGAACTCTTAGAAAACCTAGTCTATACAGCAACATAATTGAGGCAAATGTTGAAAGCTACATGCTTACAGTTCCACAAAAAGAACTCCAAGATTTGCCCGGGGATCTAAAGAATTATATTGAATGGGGAATCAATTCCAGAACCGCTAGGCCAGCAATAAGAGCCTATGGTAAATACTGGTTTAGTCATGTTCATAAACAAATGGCTACAAAAAGGCCTTTCGGACAGGTATTCATACCGGACAAGGTAGATTTATCTTTTAACCGAAGAGGCGTTTTTGCCAATTATACAAGAGAAAAAACTGCCGCATCTAAAAATTTCTACATAGCAAGAGACGAAAACCAAACTATTACAAAATTGCTGGTAGGCTGGTTTAACAGCACCCTCTTTATTTCAACACTTATTCTGCTGGGCAGAAAAATTTCAGAAACATGGACTAGGTTCTTGGAAAACGATTATTTAGAATTACCAGTAATCAATGTAAACTCAACTGATAAAGACAGCATATTAGAAGTATGTGATAAAATAGATAACTTGATAAGCAAACCTCTACCTCCCTTATGGAACCAAATGGATGAAGAATACAGATACCTGCTCGACTTATCTATAGCTGAAGCAACCAAATTAGGCGAGCCTCAAAAAGTTGTGGAAGACCTTCATCAAACTCTAACCACTTATTTTAAATAATCAATATTCTAAAAATTAATACAGTTTATTCCCCAAGTATCCTTCAATGGTGAAAATTGGAAATGTGATTGGTTTTCTTGATTACTTCACCATTCTCAGAAATTTTTATGCGTTTGCCCAAGGTTACATTTTTCCACGAATTCATCCAACCTTTTTGGCACTAGAATTTCTTAATCGAAAAGATTTTTGATTCTGAAATCAACTTTATTGTCATCAAATTTAAAACAGGATAGTCTAAGGAAAACTAGGAGTTGCAATTTTATGAATAGGAATATTTTGAGGATTGTGGCACATGGAGACTGGGATGGGGTGGTGGGAGCGGGGCTTCTCTCACGCGTTTATGCCGTGCCTCTGGAGTTTCCTTTCGAATTAGCGGGTTTAAATATTGAGAATGCAGCCTGTATTGAAATTACTCCTGGCCGTGTAAGCAGTATACGGAACTCAGTCATAATCGACCACCATGCAACTGAGGAGCATAAATATACAGATGAACAGGGAAATGTATGGATTCTAAAGCCGGAGTACCGGGCGGTTTCCTCCCTAATAGCAGACCAATGGTCACTAGAATTTCCAAGTGAGTGGAGAGTCGCAATAGAGGAGGTGGACACAGCAAATCTCAACTCACCACTGAGCAAAACATTATGGAGAGCCTATCGTGTGGACGCTAAAGGTTTTCCCCGCCAAAAAGTTGCAGAAATGGTCAGGAAAGGAGAATGGGAACAACTCGGCAAATTGGCCCACGAGAAACAAGAGGAGTACCGGAAAGTGGAGGAAAAACTAAAGAGCTCCTCGACAAAAGCGCTACACTAACTTCGGAGTCGGTCTATTTCACTTTCAAGTTCAATGACCGCTGGGAGAGGGGAGCCTCCAAGGACGCCATGCTCCTACTGGAAGAAAAAAATCCCATAGTGGTCGCCATAGCGGTTGAAGAAAAGGGCATCAAGGGTGGAACCATAGCCACAAGGAGAAACATTGACCTTGCCAAAGCCTACGAACACCTGAGAAAAAAAGGTTACACTTCCTGCGGCCACAGAAACGTTGGAGGCTTCCAAGCCTTAAAGCCAAAAACCTTGGAGCAGGCCCTAAGGGATTTGAAAAGTGCTCTAGAAAATCTAAAAGAAGAAACTTAGTAGAATACTTGTTTCTCGTTTTTCGGATTATTCTAGTCTTTCTTTAAATCAGCTCCATTATAAGTATGGAGACCAGTAGGGCTAGGGAGGTTATAGTGTCTGCAAGCGAGGTTTCAACTGGAATAACAAAATTGTCTGGGTCTAATCCCCTCTTAAAGGTTAAGATGGCAATGAAAAGGGTCAGCAAAAGTATTATGGAAACCGCAATTAGATTGGTGAGCAACAGTAACGCTGTGAGCCTCAAAAACTTCTGTAGGGTAAAGATGTTGTTTATAACTAGGGAGCATAAGGCGTATATAAGAAACATTATTATTGAGGCGATCCATGTTGAAAAAATTCTCCCGGCATGTTTTCTCATGCTGGAGAGGGATGGTTCAAGAAGGCCAAGCATAAGCTTTGTGGTGGCAGTGGAGCCGATAATCGAGCCAACATCGCCCACAGTGTCAATTAAAGCCGGGTACACCGTGTAAATTTCCAATCTGCTGCCCACGGTTTCGCTGATTCCCCTCAAAATCGTCCCAGTAAAGTTCACAATAAATGCCACCAGCACTAGTGTGAGCAGAGACTCCTTTATTGTTTTTAGAAACTCCCGCTCACGGAAACTTTTTGGCAAAACAGCTAACGACAATACTAGCAGCAACATTCCAAATAGGATAGTCGCGTACCTGCCTCCGGGCCCGGACAGGAAAAACAGGTTAAGCGTAAAGGAATAACACAGGGTGATGAAAATGTCCGCCACCGTAGACATTACAGGATAGGTAATAATGTCGGGATCTAAACCCTTTTTAAAAGAGATAAATGAGACCTGGACAGTTATCAAAGACAAAGCCAAACCCAAAAACATGGTGGAACACACGACGGTAAGAATATCCCAAAAATCCCCAAAAGTTAAACCCCAAAAAAAGACTCCCACAAAAACAGAAACTAAACTTATCACAAAACTCGATATTAATGTCAAAACTATTGCTGCTTTGAAAAGCAAGTAGAAATCCTTGGTGTTTCCCAAAAGCCTTGGATAAGCAGTACCCATATGCAGAGCGGTTCCTAAACGTCCACTAAGCAAACCACTAATCATACCCCTCACAGTTAAAATCCCCGGATAAATGGCCAGAGCCCAAGTGGAAAGCTGAAACACGTCAAGCTGGTAAGCCACAGTGAAGCCCGCAACAATCCCGCCAAGATTAAAAAGGAGAGCTAACAGAGCCTCCCCGAAGTATCCCGGCAAAAGAATATTTCTCCAAGAAATGAGTGTAGCCTTGACAGACTTCATACCGCCCACCTTCCAATAACAGTGGAGCCACACCAGAATTATTCAAGCACGCTACAAATTACAATGCTCGAAACTCTGGAGTCCACACAGCCCACAAGGGGAGGCAACATTAGAAATTTTACATGTTCATTGCGCCACCTTCACTCTGTGTAGTTGCTCTTAAAGCATTACAAACCCATTACCACCAAAGGAGAATAGCAAACAAAGTACACCAACACACTCACAATCCTTGAGCAATCACCTGCCTGAAAGCTTCCATACCCTTACTTAGGAATATCTTCGAAAAGTTGACGCAAAACCAAAATATAAGGTTAACCCCGTTTCGACACTGCCCCCTCTAAGCATTACCTATTGCCGGGTGGCGCTGTTTCACGTCTTCTCCCTGCCCTTTGCACCTTAAATTTGTATTTCCCCCATAAAATTCGATTTCAAAACTTTCTAAACAAATGAGTATCTATCCTACCACCAATAAGTGACACTGAATTAACAACGCTACCTATTCTGGCAATACTGAGGACGGTATACTTCTAAACTTTTGGTGCTAATGATTTTTTACTTTTAGGGCACTAAGAGGGGTACCAGTTCTCAAATTAATAATTCCACGCTTCTCTGGAGCTTTTTGAAAAAACACCAAACAGTAAATACCAAAATTCCTTTTGCACTACGTCATCATCTTTACATTAATCTAATAGATGGTTGGCTGATTTTCTTAATGACAATTTTTATATGTACTTTTTCATTTTGTATAGCGTAATACAGTTCGTTTATTAATCAATTTTTAAATAATTCTTGCACTAATGGTTTATTTTGTGGAGGGCATAGTTATTGGCTTTATCTAGTTGTTTGTGCTCATGACGCTTTTGGGGTGATGTTTTGGTTGAAGAGTTTGATGTTATAGTGGTTGGTTCTGGTTCGGGAATGATTGTGGCTTCGAATGCTGTTGAGAGCGGTTTGAGAGTGGCTTTGGTTGAGAAGGGACCTCCCTTAGGTGGAACCTGCCTCAATTGGGGTTGCATTCCTTCAAAGATGCTCATCTACCCTGCTGATGTTGTAACAATGATTAGGGAAGCGGAAAAAATTGGCATCAAGGCCAAAATAGAGAAAATCGATTTTCAAAAGATTATGCACCGAATGCGTCATCTCATCAGCGAGGAGAATCAAGGAATGGCTTTAGGTGTGGAGCGGGATCCAAATATTAAGTGGTTTAAAAACATAGGTGAATTCGTCTCTGATTATACTATAAAGGTGGGAGACCAAAAGATTAGGGGCGAAAAAATCTTCATAGTTTCTGGTGCTAGACCTTTTATTCCTCCAATTAAGGGGATTGATGGTGTAAACTATTTAACCAATGAGACCGTGCTAGAATTAGAGGAGCTACCTCAAAGCATTATCATCATTGGTGGAGGGTACGTGGGCTGTGAGTATGGCCACTTCTTTGCGGGAATGGGTAGTGAGGTTACAATAGTGGAGTTGGGTCCCAGACTTGTGCCAGGAGAGGAGCCTGAAATATCAGAGCTACTCCAAAAGGAGATGGGAAAAAGAATGAAAATACTCACGAACCACCAGGTGGTTGAAGTTATGGAGAAAAATAAGATAAAGAAGGTGGTGGCCAAAGAAACTACTAGTGGGAAGGTTAAAGAGCTGTCGGCTGAGGCCTTAATGGTCGCTGTGGGTCGCAAACCCAACTCTGACCTACTTAAGCCTGAGAAAACTGGTGTAGAGGTAGATAGTAAGGGATTCATAAAGGTGAACGATTATCTGGAAACCACCAAGAAGAACATTTGGGCTTTTGGAGACGCCATCAATAAACAGATGTTTAGACACGCAGCCAATTACGAGGCACAGGTGGCATGGCACAACGCCTTCAGCGACCACAAGGTGCCAATAAACCTCTCTGCAACACCCCACGCGGTTTTCACACATCCCCAAATAGCATCGGTTGGCTTAACCGAGGAACAGGCAAAAAAGGAAGGCCGAAAAATTTTGGTAGGTTACTACCACTTTAAGGACACCGCCAAAGGCTCCGCAATGGGAAACCCGGAGGGATTCGTGAAGGTCATAGTAGAACAAAATACGGGGAAAATTCTGGGCGGACACATAATTGGCCCCTTCGCACCTGAACTAATACAGGAGATTGTAAACGCTATGGCCTATGGAAATGGTTCCTACGCCCCCATCATTAGGGCTATGCACATTCACCCCGCAGCCACAGAAACAGTTAAGTGGGCCTTTGGAAACCTGAGACCAGTAGGCGGTGATTCCATTTAGGAAGTGATGTGGAAATGGACGTGGTAAAAGTTCCAGGTAGCAATAGGAAGCATAAGGTTCGCATGTACGCTTTGAGCACCTGTATCTGGTGTAAGCGGACAAAACAGTTTCTGAAGGATAACAACATAGAATACGAATACGTGGATGTGGACCTGGCCAATAGAGAGGACTATGAACAAATCAGGCAGGAGATTTTGGACAGGGGAGGAAACCTCTCCTTCCCAGTTATAATAATAGATGATGAAAAGTTAATTAATGGTTTTCGTGAAAGCGATTTGAGGGAGGCTTTGGAAATTTGACCACTCTGGAAGAAGTCCGAAAAAGAGCGGAGAGCGACGCAAAAACTTACGGCTACTACCTAAACCCAGACCCAGAATTTCTCAAAGGACTCATAGAGGGACTTAAGAAGAACTGGGACCGCTATGGTTACCCCTCCTGCCCCTGCAGGTTGGCTTCAGGAAATCTTGAAATCGACCGCGACATAATTTGTCCCTGTGACTACCGAGACCCTGACGTGGCAGAGTATGGACAGTGTTACTGCTCCCTATACGTCAGTAAAGAGGTGTACGAGGGTAAGGCTCCTCTAAGGTCAATTCCAGAACGCAGACCCAAAGAAAAGCAAATCAGATCCTTCGAAGCCGCAAGAACCCTCAAAAAGGAAAAAGTTGAAGAGGAGACAAAATTGGAAGCCGAAAAACCCATCACAATTAAGAAGAAGTTATGGTACTGTAAGCAGTGTGGCTACGTAGTCTACAGGGAGGATCCACCATACATTTGTCCCATATGTAAAGCGAAGAGGGAAATGTTCTCGGAAATAAGCATAACCATCTCCGAGAAGGGATAAAAATAGGGAACAAGAGGATAATTTTCCAAAAAATAGATCTTTAATTGAGAACTTTAAATATTAAGTTGTTCCCCCTTTATTTTTTTGCCTTCTGTCGTTCTTCTGTGCCTCGTGTGCAAAAGTAGACCTTGTTGAATTTCATTTCTTTCCATACTTGGCAATCTGGACACTGGCAGCCTACTTCCTCAGTTATTTTTTTACTTTTCCCTCTGAGAGGGTGGCAGTATGCTATGTAGGTGTCTGGTTCCCCGAGACTAGCGTAAGTTGGACAGTCTCTGCAGATGCACATTTTTTCAAATTGCTTCAACTTCTCTTCCGGAGCCTTCCCAGATTTTTCCCCGCGTGATTTAGACGTAGGATTCATCTCATTTTAACCCTCCTAAAATGTTAGGTATTAGAATAAATTTTAACTTATAAACCTTTACAAAACCTTGGCGAGAAAGCCCCCGACTTTAGTCGTGGGGATGAATCGCCAGAAAATTTATTTGAAAGTATGGTATATAAATAGTTGTTGGTAGCTGAAGGGTTTGGCTTGGGCTTA
>Ga0136652_1000942_pt1 | contig 13054 bp, 7 predicted proteins | sample ConPoolayeEmetaG_FD_94864 | JGI IMG/M metagenome (GOLD analysis project Ga0136652, IMG submission 94864) | Hot spring microbial mat communities from California, USA to study Microbial Dark Matter (Phase II) - Cone Pool mat layer E metaG... ...
AGGTATCGTAATATGAAACAGCGTGTGATTATCTGAAGCACCCACCGCCAGAGATGCTTCTTTCAGTTCTTTTGGCACAGAACAGCAGCCTTCCTCAGTAGCTCTGGTGATGATAGGTATCACTAGGAGCGATAAGAACAAAGCGGCAAGCAAATAAGAGCCATGTCCTGTATGCCTGATACCTTGGATATCATAAAAATAGCCAGCTACTAAATCAGATATCGGGGTTCCGGACGTATGACGTACCAATCCGTAAGCGGCTATCGCCAGAATAAACAAGGATATTACTCGTAAAGAGGTTGTGGACCAACGTATCAAGTGTGATAATTTGTTCCGTCTATATTCATGGATAAAGATGCCTGCGCACATGCCAATCGGCAGGGAAAACGCAGCAGTGAGCCCGATGAGGAGCAATGTACCCAAAATATGGTTTCGCATTCCGGCTTGCTTCAAGGACATCAGCTCCCGCGTTGGCCAGCCATTTTTGTAGACCAGCTCGTACCAGCTTTGCCACTGGAAAGGGTTCACAATTATTTCCCAGTCAAGATTACTTGCTCCGTTGACAATAATATTGATGATAAGCACGAGGTAAGCTGAGAAGACCAGTAAAACCGGTGCGAGTAATAACGGGTACCGGGAGATATCCTGAGCACGCGGTGTCGCCCCAAAAAGGGCAAAAATTGCTGAGCAAGCTGCAGGAACGGTGACCGCAAAAACCAATAGCGCCATAATAAATGAGCGGTGCACAATTGCATTAACCTGCATCCATAAAAAGTGCTCTGGCATTAACTGCTGTAAGGCCCCCGCGGCAAAAGACAGGATGAAAAGGGCAATGTAATTCCACGCCCACCTTCCATATGAAAAGCGATGAGCCACGCTGTAAATAACAGAAAACCCCCCAAGCGTGAGCCAGAGAGGGAAAAAGTAATTCTCAAGAGCTTTTACACTAAGGGAAACACATCCAATACCAAACCCGATAATGGATACTGTCAATATCAAAGATGAGAGCACCTTCATGATTGACACTGTAACGCTGACTGATGAAAAAGGCCTCTTGAGTACGTTAAACATAAAAGTAACAGCAGATGAGTTCATATGGCGAATCTCCCTTTAAGCTTCTTTTGCAGAAAACTAGCAAGCCCCAGGATTGTAAACGCCGCTATGAGCAACAGGAGCCCTGAAAAATAGGCGACTGAACTGCTCAATGTATCTCCAGGTTTGACCTGGCCCCAGCCTCCGTTAAGTCCCACTCCCAGGGCGGTTAATGGGGCTATCCTCTCAAAGACATCCCAGATTGGATTGGGTAACTCCGGTGCGATAAAACCCACCGCCCAAACTGCTATCATCACATCACCCATTGCCTTTAGTATTCCCAGGCTGGTCGCCGGAATAATGCCTGAAACTGCGTATGGTAGCGTAACATGCATTAAGGTGTACCAGCGGTTCGCTCCCAAGGCTAGAGAGGCTTCTTTTAGCTCACGCGGCACGTTCCTGATAGAGTCATCAAATAAGGGTGCAATGAACGGTATGACCAGCAAAGCCAGAAGAATGCCTCCCAGTAAAATGCTCTGTTCTACCGGCAGGGTTCCCGGCGTCCACCAGGTCATACCAGCCGGCGGAAACTGTTCTCTTGGAATACTGGCACCGGTAAAGTTCGGTACAATGAATAATTTGGCGAAGACAGCGCTTGATAAGGCATAGATAATAGGCGGGATTCCAGATAATATCCCCAGGAGCCCCCGGATACCCCTGCCCAGAAATCCCAGCGGAAATTCAGATGACATAATTGACATAGCCAGGGAGACTGTGAACGCGATACTCATGGCGATGAAAATTAACATGATGGTACCCCAGATAGCAGGCAACAGACCGAAAACAGGTATCCCGGTACTGAAAGCCCCGGCGAATTTACTGCCAAAAAGCTCGCCAAGTCCTATTTTAGTCAGGGCGGGCACACTCTCAATAACCAGAGCGATGACAATGTAAAGCAGTATGATGACTGGAATCAGCGCCAGAGGATGCAAGATTATTTTGACCCAGTTAACCCTTGTTTTAGCCCAAGACGTTTTTCCCCTCATATCTACTTGACCCTCAGCAGTCCATTGTCAGCAAATAATTTCTGTCCTTCCTCGGCTAGGAGAAACTTGACCAGCATTTCCGCATTCGGCGATGGCGTTAAAGGGGTCACAACATATATCTTGCGGGACAAAGGATAAGTACCGTCATATATTGCCTGAATTTCTGTCACGGGGTTGATGCCATTAATGTTAATAGCTTTTACGGGCAGACCATTTTGACGCGCCAGATTAAGTACGCGGCGAGACGTAAAGCCGATTTTGAAAGGAAAATCCTGAGTTCCCTGTAAAAAGGGCGGTTCAGCCGGAAATTCGTGTGAAATCACTTCTTCCTCGGTGTTCAGGTGAGGCGCAGAAAATGTCCGCCATTTCGCTGCGATTGTGAGTTCATCAAGTCCCAGAAGCTGGTAGACGGCCGTCTGAGTGTCATATTTACCCACCGGGAACCGGTAGTGACAGAGTATTGCCTTGTGCTCTTTTTGCCAGTCGTAAGCCCGGTTAAGTGTTTGCGGGCTGTTGGGGTCTCCCAGCGGCTCTCCCGTCTTGGAGTCTATCACAGGCTTCCATGAGTATAGCTCTCCGCTCCAGCGCCAGTAGTCCTCCTTCTTTTGGCAAAGGTAGTAGCTAAAGATTCCCCTGACATCATCAAGCTTCAGATTTCTTAGCCCTTCTGTCTTCCGGACTGGCATGTTGCCGACCTGCCATTCTCCGCCCATGTATGAATTATCATCAATAATGACACAGATAGCATCGTAGGCTATAACCGTAAAGTTAAAGTTTTTCAATTCTTCTTCCGTGGGTTCTCTGCCCAGCAGAACCGCGTGGCATTTACCTTTCCTCAAATCATCCATTTTTGATTCACTAATGACAACCTGAAGGCCAGTGGTACCTTTATCAGTCAGGGCTTTCTTAATTGCCTCGCCAATGGTGAAGAAGTCCCGGGTGATGTGTAGAGCCACACCACTGTTATTGTCTGTCGTTGAGCCGCAACCGGTGGCTAACGTTATAAGTAGACACCCCAATGCGATTGCCATTAAAGCCATTTTTTGAAATCTCTTCATTATTTGCTATCTCCTAAAATTATCAGCTTTCTTATCCTATAATCCGCCGTTCATATATCCGGATGATTAACAAGCTCATTACACTGACCAATATCGCACCAAGTATCCCCCCCACCGCCTCCCATGGTAGCGTTAGCCCGTGGCTCATCGGCGGGCGTGGTGGTGGCAGGACTATTTGGGAAGAACCGTTAGCTGTTTCCTGAGATGTACCGGGACTGACTGCTGAAGAGAGAGCTGTAGTTTGATTACCTTCTCCAGGCGCGGCAGAGGAATGGTTTTCAGATTTGGCGGGTGTACTGCTAGATTGCGTGTTATTCCCTTTTCCTGAGGATGCGGCGCCGTTTCCCGTGGTTCCATCAGGTCCGGGAGCGGCACCATCACCTGCCCTTAGCGTAATAACGGCACTGGTATTGTTACCCTCATCACTTTCTGCGGCTTCATTTTCTTTGTCCACTTGTATCTTTATTTCGTCTGAATCGCCGGAAATGGTGAAAGGTCCTACAGTCTTGGTGTCAGTGGCGTTTACAGATAAAGCCGGGCAGTTTTCTGTTTTTTCGGTCTTGCCATCAATGATTATGGCAGTGCTGGTGGTGGGAGCATTGCCGGTACCCTGATTTTTAATGGTATAGGTTATATTATATTTTGAACCTTTTACCACCCAGGACTCTTTGAAACTGCTCACTATCAGGTCCGGTTTTAAGATGATGCTCCAGATGCTGGTCTTGCTATTATTGTTTTCATTTGATTCAGCCACGGTATTATCACCGTCTGCCCGGATTTCTATTTCGTCGCGGTCATCGGAAATCATGAAAGGTCCTGCTGTCCGGCTGTCGCTGGCACCAGCAGCCAGCTCCGGGCATGGTTCCTTGGCAATCAGAGCACCATCAATATAGATAGCCGTGTTAGAGGCTTCCGCCGCGCCGCTACCGCGGTTTTTCACCGTGTAGGTGATATTATAGGTGGAGTTTTCCTGAAGCCAATGTTGGCTGACGGCGCTGATTTCCAGGTCCGCCGGTTGGGCGGCTTGCCCCACGGCTACGGTGGCGTGCTTGACGGTAACCAGGCTGTCATCAATCAATTGCGACAACTGGTTAGTTACCTTGACGCGCGTAATTTCAATTTCTGCTATCCCCTCTCCCCCCTGTTTTGCCGTAAACTCCAGTGTGAAGACCGTACCATTACCCACTGCACCTCGTGCCGGATTTGACGGCGTCACGGGCGGTCCCCCCAGGACAGATATTGAAACTGCCCCATAGACATCACTATCTGTGCCGATTTTACCGGTGTCATTGTTTATTTTGCTGTTGGGATTGGTGGGAAAGAGCATGACGGTGGCACCAGAGCCAAGCGCCCTGGCGAAGTCATCGTAGTAAGAGCCCTTGGTGATTTTGTTGCAGCGCAAGAGAGAGGCATTAAAAGACAGGTTGAAACCAAGGCCGCGTGTTTCGGCATCGCTATCTATGTTCAGACCAATGGTAAAGGTCTCCCCCGGACTCACCGTCTTGCTGGCTGGTATCAGAGACACCGTAATACCCGGATTAGCTATGGCCGGTTTCATTGGCAGTGGCATGTTAATTACTATGATGAGTGCCAGCACAAGCACCCGGATTTTCTGCCAGTATCTGTATCCCATTCTTAGATGGCGTACCTTTCTGCTCTTCAGGCAACTACTTTATTACAATCTGCGCGTTTGTAACCGTAACGTTTTCAATAACATCACCGATGGGATTGACCACATAGCAGTCAGACATTTTCAATTCAGCCGTTCCGGCGGCTTTAGCGGTGAACCGGTAAGAAAGGACGACTCCGTTGCCCTTGGGTCCACCTTCAGCGTTCATCTTTGATACCGCCGCGGCAGTGATAGTGCCCGTCTTATTATCAATCTTTGGCTCGGGGAAAAACATCGTAAAGCCACCATTTGATTCCGCCCAGACCTTGTAAAAATCTCCTTCCGCCGCTCCCTCACACTTGAGCAAATGAGGGTCAAATTTGAGGGCACACTGAGCACCTCCGGTGCTGATATCAGAAGCCACCACCACGTCCACCGTGAAAGACTCACCGACTTTTACGCTCTGGGCTGACGGCACAAGCGTCAAGCTGGTTCCTGATACGGGTTTTGGATTGGCTGGAGCGGGTGCCGGATTTGGATTTGTAGGCGCCGGTTGGGGCGCTGTGGGATTGGTGGGCGGTTTGGGCGCAGGTGCCGGGTTAGCTGTGGCTGGAGGGGGCGCCGTGACGGAAGGCGGCGCTGGCGGTTGTGCCGGAGACGCCTTACCGCCGCAGCCAGACAATAGCAGACTGCCGCAAAGAGCGGCGGTTATCATGATGGACCTTATTATTTCCCCTTTAATTCTGACCAATTTTTGTTTCCTCCTTGAATTTTTTAGATTTAATAAGCGTATCTTTTCCGCTTGATGACGATATAAACAACTATCATGCCGGCGATGACCTCAGCCATAAGGATAATGCCCAGCAGGCTCCATCGTATTGCCGGTTTTGAAGCTGAAGCGATAACAGCAAACAGGGTGAAATGACTGACTTCAGCGGTGACAGTGTTATTCACTTGGTCAACAGTGGAGTCTAACTCAACCCAGCGCATGACCTCTGTATCAAAGAAGGCGAGTGAAAGATTCTCTGCAAGAACTCCTTCAGGACAGAGCTTGGGGTCATATTTTAACGTTAGAGAGATGGGCGGATTAAAGGTTGAGCCGTTCGGTCCCAGTCCGTAAGCTAACCCGATGACGCTTTTGTCTGCCGTAGGTAGCGGATACCTGGCTGCCGGCTGGACTTCAATATCGGCTATTGGTGAGCCGTCTTTGCGCAGAGCGATAGTGCCGCTTTTTATCCTGATGAAAGCATCTCCATTACAAGCCGCGGAGGTGATGTCAGCCTGAACAATGCCGTTGATATCACACTTTGGAGAGAGCGGCACAATGGTTACCGGATGAGTTTGCTCAGATAGGGACATTGCTTTCAGCTCAGGAGTTGTAGTTCCTTCTGGAGCTGAAGCTGACACGCTGGAGGTAGCCCGGTTAACATTACTTCTGATGACCTCTTCCCATCTATTGTTGTTTTCATCATCCTCAAGGATGACATCTTGAGTGTCTGCTCGTATGCTGATAAAATCACTGTCACCAGAGATAACAAAAGGACCCGCTGAGCCCGTATGTTTGCCGCCAGCTGGTAACGCCGGGCAGATTTCAGTCGCCACCTTGATGCTATCAATATATATTTCAATCGTATTCGGCTCTTCGCAGGGGGCATTTTTATTCTCTAGGGCGTAATCAATCATGTAGGACAAACCGTCTCCCAGCCAGCGTATTGTGTGCTTGCTGATTATCAGGTCTGATTTACCACTGATAGTCAACTCAAGTTCATTATTGCTCTCATTCTTTTCTGCGATATCATCGTTCGTATCAGCAGATAGCTTTATGGTATCTGTACCATCAGAGAGAGTGAATGGTCCTGTTGTCTTTACGTAGCTGCCACCAGCAGGGAGTGGAGGACATTCTTCACTTCCGGATAGTGAACCATCAATATATACGGCGGTAAAACAAGCCCCGCTATTACCAACTCCCTGGTTCTTCACCGTATAAACAATATCGTATACACCGGCATTCTTGCGCCAGACCCGCTGTGCCTCAGTAATCACCAGGTCCGGCAAGCCATTTCTGACTATTTCCAGCATGTTATTCCATTCATTAGCCTCGACAATCTTGTTATCCGTGTCAGCGACTACTTTAATCACGTCAAAGCCGCCAGAAAGGGAAAATGGACCTAATGTTTTCTTATGCATGGCTCCAGCGGCTAACGAAGGGCAATCTTCAGTGGTTACCAGGTTGCCATCAATATAGACCGCAGTCTTACTACTGGCAGCCATATTGGCACCATCGTTTGTAATGGTATAAGTAATTTTGTAAGTCTTATCTTCAGTTACCCAGAAATCAATGAGGTTGCTGATGACCAGGTCTGCCGCAGTGTTCAGGATGACCTGTTTCACATTATTGGTCTCATTAGCTTCGCTGATAATGTTATCTTTGTCTGCAATAACCTTGATGTAGTCACTTGTCCCGGTTAGGGTGAACGGACCTACGGTCAGGGTAACAGAGCCATCCGGTTCTAGTGCCGTACAGTTTGCGGTGGCGGCAAGGGCGGCGTCAAGATACACGCCGGCTACGGTCTCTTGGGCTGATGAATAACCACGGTTCTTCACAGTAAATGTCACCTTATACGTGGAATTAACGTTTTGCCAGATAGGAGTGACCTCATCAATAGCCAGGTCAGCGAGTCCCTGAAGCGTGTGCGCTAGAGTGTTATCACTTTCATTACTTTCAGCAACAGAATTGGTGGTATCCACCCAAAGCTGAATGATTGTTCTCGGCCTCTCAAAAATGAAGGTGCTGGTTGTCTCAGTAAAGGTCTGACCGGCTTCCAGCGCAGGGCACTCACGTTCAACCTGCACGGGGCTACCATCACTGTTACCTGTACTGATGGTCGTTGAGCTGGCACCAGCGGCAACTGACCCGGAATTCTTTATCGTGTAGGTTACTTTGAAGGTCTCATTCTTTTTTTCCCAAACCGGCGTTATGTTGGTGATTTCCAGATTTGGCTTGTTTCTGAAGGTATTGGTTTTAACGTTGTTATTTTCGTCTGTTTCGTTAATCAGGTTATCTTTATCGGCACGGATTTCCACCTTGTCTGTGTCACCTGAAAAATTGAAAGGACCTACGGTGATGGTTTCACTTTCTGCGGCGGCTAATGCCGGGCAGTCCTTTGACATGACTAATACATCATCAATATAGACACCGGCGATGCTGGCGGCAGATGGGCCTTCACCCTGATTTTTAACAGTAAAGGTAATATTATAAGTTGACCCTGTCTGCACCCACTGTTCGCTTTTTTCAGTAATTACAAGGTCAGGCAATGCTCCTGATGCTTCAACCGTAACACTGCTGTCATTTATCTCTAATTCATTAACAATAAGAATGCTCACTTCATCAGCAATTCCCGTATAGTCTGGGGCGGGATAGCGTATAAGACTGAGTGCAGATGTGCCATTGGCAAGGGCAGTAAATTCGTAAGTGAAGATGGTTCCCGTCCCGGAGGGGCCGCCATTGTTTCCTCCAATCAGGGCAATGCTCCAGAAAGCAGACCCATTTTCATTGTCAATGTCCGGCGTCATCGGGAATAGGTATGTCATAGCCCCATTCTGATTTGCCCAGTTCTCATAGAAAGTTCCGGCTGTAATGCCATCACACCGGAGGATATCAGGGTCAAAGCTCAGTCCACACTGGGCACCACGAGTTTGGAAATCAGTGTTAATCATGATAGCCACCGTGAAGCTTTCACCTGCGCTTACGGTGGCTGATGATGGAGAGACATTGAGCGTGGCAAAAATGATAGATATTGACTCCTCAGCTGAGTTATTATCCTCATTGCTTTCAGTAACGGCATTCTGGCTGTCAGCCCTGACCCGGATTACATCTGAATTGCCGGATATGGTGAATGGTCCTGCTGTCCCGGAATAAGTGGCGCCCGCCGCCAGTTCCGTGCAGTTATCAGTAGCCATCTCAATACCATCTATCATGATGGACACCGTGTTGGGGCTGGCGCTGGCACCTCCCTGGTTTTTCACAGTAAAGTGAACAAGGTAAGTGGAGTTTTCTGTCTGCCATTGCCCGCTGTTTTCCGTTACCACCAAATCTGGCAAAGGCGGGTCAGCGCTGGCTTTCTGTGGCGGAAGAATCAAGTTGCTCAGAATAGCCAGGGAAGTTACAGCCAATAGGATACGGGTGGCAATTATACTGATTCTGTCTTTTTTCACGGCGTCTTCACATTATTATGTGGATATTTTTTGCCTGTTTTCCCTTTGGGTACAGGCAATTACTACTGTTGCTTTCTTAGGCTGGCAAAGAGGAAAAACCCCAAGCCAATGGTCACTATTCCCAACGCAATAAGAGTCAATAGTGACCAATCAAGTTTGAGATCGGTTTTTAATGGTTCAATGCCTGTTATTGGCTGGGGAGTCAGGACCGGGGCGGGCGGGGTGTTACCGGGTGGTGGAGAGCTTGTTGCCGCTTTATTGCCAAGTGCGACCAGATTTGCCTCCGCATCTATTAAGTCACCACCAAGCCCGATTGGTGTGCCAGTTAGCGCTGAAACCGGCACATCACCGCTGATGGCGTTTGCTCCCGTGAAGACTTTAATCTGGTCACAGTTCTGCCATCTCTTGCCATTCCAGTAAGCGAGGAACAGGCTGTTTTCCTGTACACCCGCAATCTCACTGTCTGTATAACGCAGATTAAGATGGGCAATACCCTGGTGGTATCCGCTGACATTTACATCAACGGCTTTAATAAAAGTCTTTCCCGTACCGCCCTCCGTGGTTAAGGCGGTAAAGGGAATAACGTGTTCCGGCTCTTTATCATATTTGCCAATAAGAATAGTGCCCGTGCCTTTACCGGTACCAGTAAAAGTAACCTCAAGTCCCGCCTCTTTAATGGCATCTATTTTGCCCGGCTCTTCGTTATGGAAAATCTTCTTCAATATGCTCAATTTATTTACACCGGGCAATGGCAGATATTCCTTGTCAATAGTAAAATTCGTTTGCCCAACGTCAATAATGTTCCCGTCCCCTGTGATAACTTGTGACTCTACCAGATAATTTCCCGGTGCCAGTCCCTCCGCAGAGCCGAGCGATACCTTGTTTACAAAAGTGCGGGTGAAGTTGGGGATTATTGAAGAGCTGGTAAGAGGAGTATCGCCCGTGGTGACCGTTTTCCCCTGACTGTCTTTAATGGTGACCCTATTTTTTGCTTTATAATGATAGTTGCCTGTATTCCGCAGTGTCGTTAATACAGTAATCGGTTTACCTGCCTCTATCTTCTCCACAGTAAGTGCCGTGATTTGTCCGGCGGTAATAGGCGTTAATCCCGCCGGTTTAAGGACCACCGGTACGTTTGCCGCCACCACCACGCCCACATGGCCTTCACCATGCGGCTTGGTATGAATATATATCAGGGCATACTTCATGACAGGCTCAATATTTGCGGGCACTGAAATGGTTACAGTTATCTGTTCTGAGCTGCCGGGGGACAGTGAAAAAGACGGTTTGTCAATGTTAGTAATGTAGGGTCTGGCGGAGAACGGGCTCAAATCCTCTGGTCCTGTTAGTTCCACTGTTGAGCCGTCAGGAGACTGTCCAAAGCCCCTGGCTTCAACCATGATTTCCAGAGGAGGGGCATCGCTGGCACTGGTAACAGACATGACGTGAGTGTAGGTATTTCCCGGGGTTACTTCTGCTTCAAAAATAGCACCGCGCACTGAGAGATATGATTCCCCGGCTGCCAGAGCGCATGGTACCAGGAGAAACACGCTCAGCAGTGATACAAGCAAAGGTATCATCAGTTTCACGTGCCGCTTTTTCATTTTCCACCCCCTCTTAAGCGTTTGAGCGGGGGGAGGCGTAATGCCTCCCCCCAACACCTGGACAGCTTCAGATGACTAGATGGTTACTGCCGCGGTAAAGGTTACCACGATGTGGTAGCTGTGACCCGCTGGTAGCATCGGGTCGGCGTACTCCAGTTCCTGGTTGAAGTCAATGGTGAAGTTTTCACCGCTGTTGCCGCTCTGGCCGGAAACGGTACCGTTGGCGATAACGCCGGGGCCGGGCAGAACTACCTGGGTTCCTTCAGCATCGCACTCAACCACCATGGGGTTGATGAGTTTGGTGGAGCCGTAGCTGGTGCCGTTCCAATCGGTCATATGACCGCCGGTGGCGGGGTTCTCGTCGCTTACCTTGCATTCCCAGTTGGTGTTGCACTTGACATTGAGCGTGCCGGAAGCTGAGTTTTGGCCCAGTGAAAGGACGGCATTCAGGATGTTAGCCGGCGGGGTGATGTCAAGGAAAGCGCCGAAGCTGGCATCAATTATGGTGCTGCCAGCATCGCTGACCAGGGCGAAGGTGTTGGTCTTGCTGTTGTTACCTTCATTGGCTTCAGCGATGGCGTTAAGGCTATCGGCAATAACGACGATTACATCGTCACTGCCACTCATGGTTGCGTTGACAGAAGCTACACCATTGTACTCGGCACCGGGAGCGAGGGCGGGACAGGGGTCAGAGACCAGCTGAACGCCGTCCACCATTATTTTGGTGGTGGAAGCGCCGGCAGCGAGACTGCCGATGTTCTTCACGGTGTAGTGGATGGAGTAGACTTTATTTGCCTGGTTTACCCACTGTTCGTGCTTTGCCGTAACCGTCAGGTCAGGAAGAGGTGCCGGTCCGCCAACATAGATATTGGCACCCTGGAAGGTAATGCCACTCTGAATCTGACCGACAGCATCAGTAATCATGCCGCCGACATTCAGCGCGGTGTTGCCGTTTGCTTTTGCGCGGAATTGAACGGAGAACATGATGCCGGTGCCGACCGGTCCTCCTGCAGGACCACCCATGATTGATACTGAACTCTCGGCAATGGAGCCGGTGGTATTGTTGATACTATCATTGGGATTCATGGGCCAGAACAGGAGGGCAGCCGGAGGATTGGCATTTTTCCAGGTTTCGTAGAAGAAAGTGGGCTGGTTGAAGGTGATGCCAGTGCACTCAATTATGGCTGGGTCCCAGTTCATTGAGAAGGAGGCGCCGCGGGACGGGACGGCAGTATTGACCATTACGTTTACACTGAAGGTCTGTGAGACTGTCAGATTATCTACTACAGGCGGGTTAACGTAGATTGATGGGGCAGGCGGTTCTGCCAGAGCAGTGCCGGGTAGCAAGCCCGCAATCAGAGCCACGACGCTGAGCAGAATGCCTGCCAGCTTGCTTTTCTTGGTTAGCAGTTTTTTCAATTGATTTTCCTCCGTTAATATTTTGCCTTGTGTATTTTGTGGATTAAACTACCAGCTCTGCTGCCAGTAGTTGCCAACGAAAACGATGTCACCCACGTTCACGCCGGTAAGGTCGTTATTGGCGTTGGAGCGGGTCCAGTTCGGCCAGGGAGTGCCATGCACGGGGTGAATGGGCACGGATTCCATCCAGTGCAGACCAATGGCCACAATATCACCTACGTTGCAGCCATGGTCACCGTTGACATCCCAATCGGGCGCGGCGGGCTGAACCGGGATGAAGCCTTCGTCTTTCACCGCAGCCTGACCCATCGGGCCGAGCATGAAGTTGAGGTAAGCATTGATTTCAGCGCGATAGGTCTCATATGTGGGGTCAACGCCTGGATTCAGGGTGTACATGTTCAGAGTGCGGCTCAGAGGATACGTGCCGTCATTGACCGTGGCTTCGCTGGGGGTCACGCCACCGACGGGGATAACTCTGATGCCGGGCTGAGTGATATAGCCGAGTCCAATGTAGCCGATATGGTCAGTATTGGCGGCCAGGGTGTTGCACATGTCCTGGTTACCATCAAGCCTGGGCTGCCCCGTGGCTGCTATGGTATTGAGTTCCTTAGCCTCCGTAATGCCAACCAGTTCAAGGAACGTGGCACGGGTACCGGAGTCGGTGATCCTGGCGCGAGGCACTACATTGCGAGCGGGCCAGCCATCATTCACACCATCTACCAGGTCAACATCAGCCCAGGTAGTGGTAGTGATAGCCCCTTCACGCTCGTAGATGTAGTCTAACTGTCCCTTGGTGATATTGGTCAGGAAGGCCATAGCCGGGTCGTCCTTTACGGCGATGCAGACGGCATCACGTCCGATGACGGTCAAGTGAAGGTCAGAAACCAGGTAGGTGCCGGTCGTCTGGTGTTTTGCTGGGTCAGCAAGGCTGGAGGCGCTTGCAACTTCATTACCGCTGGGCCATGAAGGATAGAGTCCCCGGTAGTTGGTCAAACCTCTGATGCCATAGCTTGAACCGCCGCCAGAGACGACCAGGTCAATGCCTGGATTGTAGGTTTCAAAGTCCGTTTC
>Ga0136652_1000943_pt1 | contig 13037 bp, 9 predicted proteins | sample ConPoolayeEmetaG_FD_94864 | JGI IMG/M metagenome (GOLD analysis project Ga0136652, IMG submission 94864) | Hot spring microbial mat communities from California, USA to study Microbial Dark Matter (Phase II) - Cone Pool mat layer E metaG... ...
TACACAATTTTTAACACCTTGCTGCCAAAGGGCAATAACATCTGTATATCCTTCAACAATAAACACTTTATCTTCATCTACAATAGAATTTTTTGCTTCAAATAATCCATATAAATTTTTACCTTTTGAATATATTTTTGTTTCTGGAGTGTTTATATATTTAGCTGAGTCAATATACTTAGATGTTTTGGTTTTACTTTCCTGAACAACAATCCTGCCTCCAAATCCAACCACTTGACCAACCACATCCTTAATTGGAAACATCAACCTGTCTCGAAATCTGTCATAAACTTCATTATTATTCTTTGAACTCTGAATAGCTAATCCACAGTCTATTAATTCTGAAATTTTAAATCCTTTTTTTAATGCAAATTCAGTAAAATTTTTCCAGCCAGGTGGACTGTAGCCTACTTCAAATTTCTGCAAGGTATCAATTAAAAATCCTCTGTTTTTTAAATAATTTAAAGCCTTGTCTGCAATCTTATTGTTAAAAAGTATGTAATTGTAGTATTTTTTTGCAAGTTCATTTAGTTCAATTAATCTGCTTTTTTTCTCTTTATAATCTAAGTTAACCCTTTGAATAAACTTCAAATCATAATTTACTTTTTTTGCAAGAAGCTGAGCCGCTTCAATAAAATCTAAATTCTCAATTTTTTCAATAAAAGTAATAACATCACCGCCCTCACCACATCCAAAACAATGAAAAAGCTGCTTTCCTGGATCAACAGTAAAAGATGGGGTTTTTTCTTTATGAAATGGACATAAGCCTACAAAATTTTTCCCTGCTTTTTTTAAATTTATATATTGTCCAACAATATCTTTTATATCACAGCGTGACTTAAGCTCTTCAATTTCACCTTCTTTTAAGCTTCCTTGCATATATTTTACTCTTAAATTTTAAATAATAATTAGAATAAATATTTTTAAAATAAATATTTTTTCAAGCAGTGCCTTTTCTAATTTTAATATTAAAAGAATCAAATATAAATGCAATCATTATTATAAAAAGATATTATAAAAAGAAAATATATTAAATTTTTTAGAGATTTGGATTTATTTAAGAGTTTTTTATCTTTTAATTATATATAAATGAGAATTAAAATAAGATGTTATTAAATTAATGGCAGTACTCGTATAAAAGTACTGCCATTTCATATTTAATTTATTCAACTACATTTATCAACCACAATAAATTCGTTAATTATTTTTTATTTGTCTCTAAAAATATCCCCTGATTGTTCCTTAATAGCAGCTTGAGCTGCAGCTAGCCTTGCTATTGGCACTCTATATGGAGAGCAGCTAACATAATCAAAATTATTTTTATGACAGAACTCAACTGATGCTGGATCTCCACCATGCTCACCACAAATACCAACTTTTAAATCTTTTCTTGTAGCCCTTCCTTTTGTTACTGCCATTTTTATAAGTTCTCCAACACCAACTTGATCTAGTGTTGCAAATGGATCTTTTTCAAGAATTCCCTTTTCAATATAATAAGGTAAAAACTTACCTGAGTCATCTCTTGAAAATGCAAAAGTTAGCTGAGTTAAGTCATTAGTTCCAAAACTGAAAAACTCAGCTTCAGTTGCAATTTCATCGGCAGTGATGCAAGCTCTAGGAACTTCTATCATTGTTCCAACCTTATAATCAAGCTTAACATTATTTTCCTTCATTAATGCCTCAGCTATTTCAACTATCTGCTTCTTTAATATTTTTACTTCTTTTACAATACCAACAACTGGAATCATTATTTCAGGCTTAACAGAAACTCTCTGCTTTGTAAGCTCAATAGCAGCCTCTATAATAGCTCTTGTCTGCATTTCAAGAATTTCTGGATAAGTAATTGGAAGTCTGCACCCTCTATGGCCCATCATCGGGTTCATTTCATGTAGCGATTTTACAGTAGCTTTTAATTCTTCAAATTCAATACCAAGCTCTTTTGCAATTTCCTCTATATCTTTATCTTCAGTTGGTAAAAACTCATGTAATGGTGGGTCTAAAAGCCTAATAGTTACAGGAAGTCCTTCCATTACTTTAAATATTTCAATAAAGTCTTGTTTCTGATATGGAAGAATTGTCATTAAAGCATCTCTTCTTGCTTTTTCATCTCGAGCTACAATCATTTTCCTTACAGCTTTTATTCTTGATGCTTCAAAAAACATATGTTCTGTTCTACATAGACCGATTCCTTCTGCTCCAAACTTTAGTGCAACTTCTGAATCCTTTGGTGTATCAGCATTCGTTCTTACTCCAAGTTTTCTAAATGAATCAACCCAGGTCATAAATTCTCCAAAGTCACCTGAAAGTTCAGGATCAATAACTGGTAGCTGACCAATAAAAACTTCACCAGTAGAACCATCTAAAGTTATCCAGTCACCCTTATTTATTTTATATTCTCCAACTGTAAAATAATTCTTTTTCTCAAAAACTTTAATTTCCTCTGCACCAGCAACACAGCACTTGCCCATTCCTCTTGCTACAACTGCTGCATGTGAAGTCATACCCCCTCTAGCAGTTAAAATTCCTTGTGCCGTAGCCATACCTTCTATATCTTCTGGAGATGTCTCTGTTCTAACAAGAATAACCTTGTTTCCTTTTTTAGCCTCTTCTACTGCATCAGCAGCATGAAATACAGCCTGACCTACGGCTGCACCTGGTGATGCAGGTAGTCCCTTAGCTATAGCTTTAGCTTTTGCTTTTTCTTTTGGGTCAAGCTGTTTATGAAGCAATTGATCAAGTTGTGAAGGTTCTACCCTTAAAACGGCAGTTTTTTTATCAATTAAACCTTCCTTTACCATATCAACTGCTATTTTAACAGCTGCAGCTGCAGTTCTTTTTCCAGTCCTTGTTTGAAGCATATAAAGTTTGCCTTCTTGAAAAGTAAATTCAAGGTCTTGCATATCTTTATAATGATTTTCAAGTATCTTAAATATATCAATTAACTGCTTATAAATTTGAGGCATTTCTTTTTTTAAATTATCAATTGTCTGAGGAGTTCTAATTCCTGCAACGACATCTTCACCCTGAGCATTAATTAAATATTCGCCATATGGAACATTTTCTCCAGTAGAAGGATTTCTGGTAAATGCAACACCAGTTCCAGAGTTATTGCCCATATTACCAAATACCATAGCTTGTACGTTTACAGCAGTACCTAAATTATGAGGTATGTCATAAAGGTTCCTATATGCTATAGCCCTATTATTATTCCATGAGTCAAAAACTGCATTAATAGCCATTTTTAACTGCTCTTTAGGGTCTTGAGGAAAATTTTTCCCAGTTTTTTCATAAACAATTTTTTTATAATCATCAACTAGTTCTTTTAAATCCTGAGCAGTTAAATCAGTATCATAATTTGCATTTCTTTGATTCTTTTTTTCTTGAAGAGCATGCTCAAAGCTTTCATGTTCTATGCTCATTACAACATTACCAAACATTTGAATAAATCTTCTATAAGCATCCCATGCAAATCTCTCATTGCCTGTTTTTTTAATTAATGCTTGAACAGTCTTATCATTTAACCCTAAATTTAAAACTGTATCCATCATACCAGGCATTGACACAGCAGCACCTGACCTAACTGAAACAAGAAGAGGATTTTCATCATCGTTAAACTTCATCTGCATTTTATTTTCTAATTTCTCTAAATTCTCTAAAACCTGCTCCCATAAGCCTTCAGGCCATTTTTTGCCTAGCTCATAAAACATATTGCAAGTTTCTGTAGTAATAGTAAAACCTGGCGGAACAGGCAAACCAATATTTGTCATTTCTGATAAATTTGCGCCTTTTCCTCCCAAAAGCTTTCTCATGTCTTTTGTGCCTTCACCAAAAAAATAAACTAACTTCTTATCCATAATAAATTCCTTTCTGTCTAAGTTTTTAAAACTATTAAAGCTTAAACTATAAAAATATTGTTAGCAATATTATATAGTTAGCAACATTAGTAATATTACCAATATTAGATTAGCAATATATTAGATTAGCAATATATTAGTAATAAATTTTCAAGTTCAAGTATAAAATACTCAAGTATATTTTTAAAATTTTAAAAAATTAAGTTATTATCCTATTTTTTCTAAAAAAATCAACTCTTTTTTTAAATCTGTTTTAAACCTGTAATTTATAAGTAATTTATAAATCTGTAATTTAATCTGTAATTTAAAAAATGAAAGTGTTCTATTTAAATTTATTTAATTCTAGTTTTTATTTAATTCCAGTTAAATATTTAATTTTAAATATTTAATTTTAATTAATTTATAATTTCTACAATCTAAAAAGTTTTAAATTGAAATTTTTGAAAAATCAGCATATAAATTGTATAAGTCAGCACATCTTTTTACAAGACTTAGTCTGTTTAGCCTAATTTCATTATTTTTGTCCATGACTAAAACTTTGTCAAAAAAAGAATTAATGTATTTTGCAAAACCTGCAAGCTCTTCAATAGCTTCTAAAAAACTTCCTTTTTTTAAATAAACTTTTATTTTTTCTTCTTTTTTTATTAACTCTTCATATAGATTTTTTTCTTCTTTTTCATTTAAAAGCTCAGCTTTAACGCATGTAAACTCTTTTCCTTTTATGATATTTTTACATCTTGTAAGTGGCTCTGAAAAAATTAAAATATGTTCTTTTTCTTTACCTTGCAGGTATTTTAATAAAGCATTATATTTTTTATCAATACTTACTATTTTAGTCAAACCTGTAGCTATAATTGCATCAAAAATATCTATTCTTAACTTGCTTTTTTCAAGTCTAAATCTATATCTTGCAATTATAAATTCAGTAATTTCTTTAGAAATTTTTTCAACTATGCTTGGCAGTTCATTTTCTTTTCTATTAAGATCTATAGACTGTAAATTTAAAGATTTCCCAAAACTTTCAACTAATAAGTTAACTGAAAGCAGTGATAGTTTAAAAATATCTAAATCAAATTCTTTATCTAAGCATATTGAAATAATTCCACTTGCTTTCCTTCTTAATGCAAAAGGGTCTTGAGAACCGCTAGGTATATTTCCAACTAAAAACATTGAAGAGATAGTATCAATTTTATCAGCTATGGAAACAACTGCACCAACATTTGTTGCTGGAAGAATATCATTTGCAAACCTTGGCAAGTAATGCTCAAAAATTGCTTCACAAACAACATCTTTTTCACCTTTTTCTTTAGCGTATTCCCTTCCTACAAGTCCCTGAAGTTCAGGAAATTCAACTACCATATTTGTAACTAAATCACATTTACATAACAAACATGCCCTTTTAACATCATCAGAAATATCATAAAATAAAGAATGCTCATTTTTATTTTTTAAATCTTTCTCGATAAAACTATTATGATTGTTTAAATCTAAATCTAAATTTAAATCTAAATTTAAATTTAAGTTTAAGTTTGAGTTTAAATTTGAATTTAAATCTTCTAAAATCTTCTGGCTAATATTAGACAATCTAATTGACTTATCACTCATTGATCCAAGACCAGAGTAATAAACAACTCCCTTTAATTTTTCAAACCATTGCTCAAAAGTGCATTTTTTATCCTCTTCATAGAAAAACTTTGCATCACTAAGCCTTGCCCTTAAAACTCTTTCATTTCCTTTAATTATTTCTCCCTTTTTATCTTCTAAACCATTTTGAATTGCTATAAAAAAGGTTGAAACTTTAGCATTATTGCCATTCTTGCCATTCTTGCCATTATTGCCATTATTGCCATTATTGCCATTATTTTCAACAACAGCAAAATATCTCTGATGATGCTGTATTGCTTTTACAAGTATTTCTTTTGGAATGTATAAATATTCTTCAGGAAAATTGCCAACTAAAACATTTGGGTACTCTACTAAATTAACAACTTCATCAAGCAAATCTTCATCAATAACAGCTTTATATTTACCATGCCAAACTTCTTCTTCATATTTTTTTATTGAATTTAATATCATTTCTTTTCTTTTTTTATCATCAAGTACAACAATTGCTTGTTTTTCAAGAAAGCTGCAATATTCTTCTATGCTATCAAATGGAAAAACCTCAAGTTCTTTGCTTAATATGTATCTATTACCATAAGTTTTATTTAAAGATTTTATATTTTCAATTTCAAATCTTACAATTTCATTTCCAAAAAAAGCACAAATCCACCTAATTGGCCTTGCAAATTTTATTGAATAATTTCCCCATGTCATTTGCTTGCTAAATGAAAGGGATAAGATAGAACTTTTCAAAATTTCAGGCAAAATTTCAATTGTTTTTTTACCCTTTTCAACTGTTTTTACTGCTAAGTATATGCCTTTTTCAGTATCGACCTCTATTAAATCACTAACTTTTTTATTTAAACTCTTAGCAAAACCAAGAGCTGCCTGAGTAGGATTACCACTGCTGTCAAATGAAATTTTTTTTGGCGGTCCTGTAATAATATTTTCTAGGTCTTTTTGAGATTCATCTAGACCTTCAGCAAATGCAACAATTCTTCTAGGGGTAGCAAAAACTACAACAGAATTAAAACCAATTCTTTTAAAATTTAAATTTTGTTCAAGAATATTTTTTAAACCTATTTTTGCTTCAATAATGCAAGAATAAGGTAATTCTTCTGTTCCTATTTCTAAAAATAAGTTTCTTGTCATTTTATTTATCAACTATTGCTAGCTAAATTTTTAGCCTTAAACGATGCCTTTTAATTGTATTTGTTTTAACAATTTTTAAAAATATATTATAACTTTTTGCAATTATTAAATTTTATTTAATATTTAATTTATTTAATTTAATTTATTTAATAATGGAAAACCTAGCTCTTCTCTTTGTTTTAAATAATGTGCACATAATATTTTTGCTAAATTTCTAACCCTTGCAATGTATAAGGTTCTTTCATTTACACTAATTGCTTCTCTTGCATCTAATAAATTAAATATATGAGAGCATTTAAGAACAAACTCATGTGCAGGATAAACTAGCTCTTTTTTAATTGCAGCATGAAATTCACTCTCATACTTTTCGAAAAGGTCTTTTAACATTTCGATATTCGCTACTTCAAAATTATATTCAGACCACTGTTTTTCAGAGTCAAGCAATATATCACCATAAGTTAAATTGTCATTCCACTTCAATTCCCAAAAGCTGTCTTTATCCTGCAAATACATTGCAATTCTTTCAAGACCATACGTTAATTCTGCTGAAACCGGCTTTAATTGAAATCCCCCCATTTGCTGAAAGTAAGTAAACTGGGTAATTTCCATACCATCAGCCCAAACTTCCCAGCCCAGTCCTGCTGCTCCAATAGTTGGCGACTGCCAGTCATCCTCAACAAATCTGATATCATGTTCTTCAAGATTAATTCCCAAACTTTGAAGTGAGCCTAAATACTGCTCAATAACATCATCTGGCGACGGTTTTAGCAGTACCTGAAACTGATAATAAAATTGAGTTCTAAAGGGATTTTCCCCATATCTTCCATCTGTTGGTCTTCTACTAGGTTCAACATATGCTACATTATAAGGTTCAGGACCAAGGCAACGCAAAAAAGTATCAGCATTAAATGTTCCTGCGCCTTTTTCTAAATCTAAGGGCTGTCTTATAACACACCCTTTGTGAGCCCAATATTTTTGTAAATTAAAAATTATATCCTGGAAATTCATAATTTTTTTATTTTAATTATATTAATTGCAATAGTCAATTTAATTATTATACTAAAATGAAATATCTTTTATCTTATTTTTATCTTATTTTATTTTATATAATATTTTCTTATCTTATTTTATATTTTCTTACCCTATACTCTATTACCCTATATTTTATTACTCTATACTCTATTACCTTATACTCTATCACCCTATGCTCTATTATGAAAATTAATGAAAATTAGAAGCTTTATTTTTTTATCTATAGCTTCAATATCCAACAATTGTCTTTAGGTAGGAAGAAATATCCACATTAATTTCTAAATGAAATTTTAAATAATCTTGCAAGATTTTAAAAACGCTTTGGATATTGTCTTTATCTAGACTAAATGCTTTTAAAAACTTTAAGTCTTTTGTAAATAAATAATTTAAAAAAATGTATTTACTAGTGCTGATTTTAATTTTTGATTCTAAATTGCTCTCTGTTTTATTTGAGCATCTGCTACATAGAACACCTCCAAATTTAATTGAAAAGGAATCAACTTCATTTAAATTTAAAATTTTTTTACATAAAGAGCAGTTTGTTAAATCTGGAACATATCCTAAAATTTTTAAAAATTTTGAAATAAAAAAAGCAGAGATTTTTTGGAGTTCAAAAAAGTTATTTTCATTATTAATTTCATTAAAACATACATAAATTAACCTAAAAATTGGCTGAGTCTGAGTTGTTTCATTGCTTTTAAGATGAGATTTTAATACAATATCACTTATAAACTGGCAAAATATAAATTTATTAAAATCTTTTGGGATATTAGAAAAGCTTTTAATTACTTCCAGCTGTGTTATTATGTCTAAACTTTTACCTGTAGATAATTCAAGTTCTAAAAAATTAAATAATTCAGTTTTGCCTAAAAATTTGCTTCTTATTTTTCTTGCGCCTTTTGCAACACTGTCAATAATGCCATAATCCCCAGAGAAAAGTTTAACAATTTTATCTGCTTCAGCTAAATTATATGTTTTAAGAACAACAGCCTTTGTCTTATAAGAAGGCATTTTATTTTCCAAACAATTCAATATATTCTTCTATTATATTTAAGCCACTGCTAGTTCCAAGTCTTGTTGCACCAGCATCAATTAATGACTGAGCATCTTTAAAAGTTCGTATTCCACCAGCTGCTTTTACACCAATATTCCTTGTAACAACTTCTCTAATAAGCCTTACATCATCAAGCTCAACGCCTCTATTTCCAAAACCAGTTGCAGTTTTTATAAAATCTGCCCCAGATGCTTCAACTATTTTACAAATCTCTTTAATTTCTTCTTTTTCTAAAGCCCCTGCTTCTATAACTATTTTTATATTTATATGTTTATTATACTCTGCCATTTGTTCTCTTCTAATTACACTTATAATAACACTAATTTCTTTTTCGATATAAGAGTAATTTCCGCTTTTTAACATGCCAAAGTTTATAACAACATCAAGCTCATCTGCTCCCTTTTTTACATTATCTCTAGCTTCAAAAACTTTTGTTTCAATTGTATTTGCGCCCATAGGATATCCGACAACAGAACAGACTTTAACATCAGAGCCGCCAAGTATCCTTTTTGCTATTGTAATATAGCATGGATTTATTACAACTGCAGCGAAATGATTTCTCTTTGCTGTAAGGCAAAGATTTTGCACTTCCTGAATTGTTGCTGTTGGTCTTAAAAGTGTTTGATCTATGGTTTTTGCTAGTTGTTCACGAGTTAACGTTTTAACCACCTTACCTTTCTATAAAAAACTAAAATTTATACAAAAAACTTTATATCTTTACATTTCATAAAATTAGCTACTAACTTTAGCTACTAACTTCTTAACTGTACCCAAGCCTGCTTATAAACTGCTCATTTTTTGTCCAATTTTCGGCAACTTTAACCCAAAGCTGCAAATAAACTTTTGTTTCTAGTATGCGCTCGAGTTCTATTCTTGCAAGCTCTCCTACTTTTTTTAACATACTCCCTGACTGACCTATAATTATTGCCTTTTGTGATTTTTTTTCCACATAAATACTACACTCTATTTTTGTAAGAGGAAATCCATCGCTAGTTTGTGTCTTTATTAGATTTTCAAGTTCTACGTTTATACTATGTGGCAATTCTTCGTAAAGAAAATTCAATAACTTTTCTCTAATTACTTCAGTTATTATTTGCTTTAAAGGCATATCAGTTATCATATCCTCTGGATAATATTTTGGTCCTTCTGGAAGATTTTTAATAATACTATCTAAATAAATTGAAATATTTGTACCTTTTTTAGCAGAAACAGGAATAATTTCATTAAAAAAAATAAAATTATTTTTTAAATCTTCAATATTTTGAGGCAATTCTCTTAGCCGAATTTTATTTAAAAGGTCTATCTTATTTAAAAGTAAAATTTTATACTGATTCTTATTTCTTACTTGTTCAAAAACAAAATAATCACCTTTTCCAATTCCATCAGCAATATCAACAATAACAGTAATTATGTCAATATCACTTAAAACATTATAAATTATATCGTTTAGTTTTTTCCCTAAAAGATTTCTTGGCTTAAAAAAACCTGGACAGTCAACAAAAATAGCCTGTGCATTTTTAGTATTATAAATACAATTAATTCTACTTCTGGTTGTTTGAGCTTTATCTGATGTAATAACTACATTTTTCTCTAAGATTTTATTAATCAAAGTAGATTTCCCAACATTTGTTCTCCCAATTAAACCAATAAACCCAGATTTAAATTTTATATTTTTATCATTAATATTATTCATTAATTATCAAGAATTTCTTAAATTGAATTACCACAAATTTATTACATTAAATTTCTAAGAACATTAAAAACCGATTTTTATCCTTACCGTATTCATTTAAAAGAAAAGCTGCAACTTTAAAACCTGCTTTTTTATATAAATTTAACGCTGCAGTGTTTTCAGGATCTACAGTAAGCTTTATTGTATTTATTTTATTTTTCTTAAAATAATTAATAACAAAATTTAAAAGCGAAGTCCCAACCCTTTTATTTCTATAATCTTTTATTACATAAAATGAATGAATAAAAGCAGTATTAATATCTTCCCATGTCTTTAAGGCTTGACATACACCAATTATCTTTTTGCCTTCATTTAATGCTACTATAAACTTTCCATATCTGATTATTACTGGTATTTGCCATTCATTTAGAGCAGCATCTTTTCCAAGGTTTTCAATTTCAAGTTTTTTTATTTCTAAAATTAATTTATCATCAAAATCTTTAAGAACTTTAAAATTATATTCTGCCATAAATAATGCAACTATTACTTTATTTAATTACACAACTGCTAATTTTAAAGATAAAAAAATATATTTAATAATTATTTTACAACATTTGTCAATAATAGATTATTAAAATTAGATTATGGCAGCAATTCCGCATCTTGCCACTTAGTAACCCAAATTCAAGCTCAAAAATGCTATTTTTCGGCAGCATTTACCCACATCATTTTCGCAAAGGGTAAAAATATTTTTAAAAATAAGCAATTTTTTTGAATTTGGTGTGCCTAAAACATCAATTATTTATATAATTGTGGCAAGGTATATTTTGGTTGGTTTGAGAAATTGAAAGGTGCTTATGGGGGTATGCTTGTCCATTTTGCAATTAAGAACGCCGCTTTTATTAGTTCTACCAAAGAGGATTTTGTACCAATCCTTTTATCTTTAATGTTACGGGCAAAAAATATATTAAAGATATTCAGCACAATAAATAAAAACAGGATAAAAGCGACAATTGCATTTTGGCTATGCCTGTATACATGATCGCCGTTCCATGTATCTACTATCTCGCCAAAGCATTTGTTTTCAATTTGCCAGCGGCTGTGGCATATCGATACAACATTTTTTAAACTAACAACTTTAGGCAGGCTGGTAGCCCAATACCAGTCTGCCTTCTCTTCTTCCCACTCCCACTTTCCTATTTTGTCTGAATGATGCCTTAACTTTTTTATCTCCTCAGATTTAATAACCCTTACAGGTTTTTTATATGAATCCCAGGCTCCCTCTATAGTGTGATCCCAGACTCTATAGGTGATATTCTCATCTTTGTATATAACAGGGTCAACAATACTGCAAAGCGATACCGCTTCTTCATATAATTGCCTTGTTTCATCCTTTAGGACTGCTGCAGCATATTTACCATGAGAAGCTAATAGATTAAATACAACCCCATTTAGGTAAAGTCCATCACCAACAACAACTTCAAATGCTTTTGGATAGTTTTTGCATACCCTCTCAAGTAGCCTGTATGCGCTTGTAAGCTCACCTTCATTTGGACATATAGGTTCAATATCAAGCATAAAACAAAACTTGGGACCAGCCAGTATAAATGCTACATATCTGTGGTAGTAATTAAGTTTTATTTCTCCTTCAACTTTTGAAACATTTCTTACACTGCAAGCTTTGCACCAGTGAATATCGCTTGAGAAAATCTCATGGCCGTCAATAATACCTATATATTTTCCATAGAATGGCTCTATCATTTTTTTCCTTTTTGCTTTTAAGTATATGGCTTTTAATATGTCTCTTATGGCATCCAAGTCTATTGTATCTGAGGCTCTTGCAACAGTTGATGAAGAGGGAACTTTTGCTGCAATATCTAAAACATAAGAGATTTCTCTTGAAGTATTGTATTTATTTAGCGAACCAAGATTAGAAAATAACATGGAAAGAATTGATGCGGCAATATCAGAGCAAGCTATCTGGGGCTTTTGCCTTGAATCAGTAATATTATCAATTAAGTCAAACAGATTAAAGTGCTTGTTTGAATAATCTATTATCCTTTTAAACATCACCTTTTTTGGCTGCTTCAAGATCTTTATAGTTTAACTCTGATATCTTATCAATAAGATCTTTTATTTTATGATATGCTTTTACTTTACTGGCCACTTCTGCCTCAAGCCTTTTTGGAACATATATCATCTTGGTTGTATTGTTCTGTTTTTTACCGATATACATTGATATGTGTTTTTTTCCCTGCTTTATGCACCTGCAGTTTTTATTTCCGCATACTCTTTTCATGATTACAATATTTCCTTTTAGAAAACTTCCTTTACCAATAATTTTTTCCAGATGATTAACTGCCTGTTTTAGTGCCATATTTATGTATTTTGCTTTCAATACGTGCCTCCATATATTATGATTTACTGTAAGTATATCATATTTTCAATAAAAAACTACCTATTTCTTAAATGCGAATTTGCTTTTTTAGAAAAATTGATTAATTTAGCTCATTTTAAACTTGATTTTGCAAGTACATAAAAGAAGATGCGGAATTGCTGGAAATAAATTTTATAAAATCTTATAAAATTATTATACAATTATAATATTAAAAATTATTATTTTATAATAAAAGAGAATAAAAAATACTAAAAAATACCTTAAGTAATAATA
>Ga0136652_1000945_pt1 | contig 13024 bp, 11 predicted proteins | sample ConPoolayeEmetaG_FD_94864 | JGI IMG/M metagenome (GOLD analysis project Ga0136652, IMG submission 94864) | Hot spring microbial mat communities from California, USA to study Microbial Dark Matter (Phase II) - Cone Pool mat layer E metaG... ...
ACCCTAACTCCATGAAGAAAAGCTCTTCAAAAATAATTCTTCTGAATTGAGGAGATAAAAGAGGAGAAGAGAAATTGAAATCATTGGGTGGAAAATGAATTTCATAAAGAGTCTTTCTCCTTTCTTGTAAATTGTGCTTCTTTATCAGGAAATATGGGAGATTCTCTTTTATTTCCACATTATTTTTAAAAATTTCCTCAATTATATTTCTTATTATCTTTGGTGAAATTGATTTTATCCTTTCATAGACAGGAATTATACCTGTCCTTTCTGAATCATCTGAAATTCTGAACTCAGGGTTTTCCATTACCCAACCTTTCTGATTGAGTTTTATTTTGCCATAGAAAGAGTAGTTTTTTCCTTTTTTTAAATTGGGAAGAAGAAAGGGTTGATTGAACCATATTGCCCTGAACTTTGTAGTTCCTGTATCAACCAATGCTTCAATTATATTAACTCTTTTTCTAAAGGTTGTGAAAGAATGCAATGAGGTTATTTTTCCAGTTGTAAAGACTTTTTGCCCCACTAAGCCTTCAAAGGATTTAACCCTTTCCCTTCTATCCTCATAACGAAATGGGAAGTAGTAAAGAAGATCTTTTACAAATTCAATCCCTTCCCTTTTAAAAATTTCTGCCCTCTTTTTTCCAACTCCTTTGACAAACCTTACTGGTGTGAACAGATTAAGATTCCCCATTTCAATAGTAAAGGGCAATCCTTCCCTTTTCAACTCTTATCTTTCTAATTCCATAAGGGAGATAAAACCAGCTCTCAATATCCTTTGGCTCCTCCCCCCTTGTCTTGTAGTAAATGTTTAGGAGGGTTGTAAGAAAAGTCGGTGGAAAGGTTGCTTTATTTATTGAAAAAGAAATTGTTTTGAACTTTACCTTTCCTTCCACACTGAATAGCTCTCCAGTTATAGCCACTTCAACAATTCCTTTCAAAAAGTCAGGAAGGCCCTTTATACTTGAATTTGTAAGATCGAAAATAGCCATGTATTCAATTAAATTATCGTTTTTTAGATAGAGCCATTCCTTTACAAGTTCCTTTGGCCTTTTGAACGGATTTTTATAGTGGATGTAAGAGTTAATTTCTTCCTCTGTTAAATAGACTTTTTTCAGGATAAATCTCAGGGGTCTGTTGGTTCCCTTTCTAATCTTTTCCAGAGATTCTTCTGCTTTTTTGTAAGAATCGTAGCTGAGTTTTGAATTTTGCTGGGAGTTTAAATAGAAAGCAGATTTGAGAAGGAATAGGGATGAAAAGATTATAAGTATTTTTTTGAGATCCCTCATAAGAAGAATCTATACGGAGCCTTATTTTCCACAACCCAATCAGAAATGGAAGACCATGTTTTATCTATGTTTCTTTCCAGATAAGAGAGTCTGTGTCTTATATGTTTTCTTGCATGGAAGAAAAATGCTTTGCACAAATTTATCTCATGTCTGCATGCCTCTTTCCCCTTTGTTTTTATTAATGTATCGGTTCTTGATAGGGTTGCAAGCATTCCATAAAGATAGATTGCAATGTCTGAAAGCCTTTCCTGAATATATTCTCTTTCGACAATCTTTTTCCCGTATTTTTTAATTATCCCTTCTGCTCTTAGTCCAAGTTCGTGGACATAGTCCTCAAGAATCTTCCTTTCTCGCTTAAGAACATTAGAGATACCCTCAATCTTTTCCTTGGAAATTCTTTTTTTAACCTCTTTCAAAGCAAAATCCTTTATAACTCCGAGGGATGAGAAAGGTGATTGAAGAGCCTTTCCTAATCTTTTTAGATAATCTCCTATTTCTTTTATTCCGTAGAGGGAAATAAACATTCTTTGAATTTCGTTTGTTCCTTCAAAGATTGTATTTATCCTTGCATCCCTAACAACTTTTTCGTAAGGATACTCCTCAATGTATCCGTATCCTCCTGCAATCTGAAGAGCTTCATTGGCAATTTCCCACAACCCCTCTGAACAGAAGGTTTTGCATATGGAAGATTCGAGAGAAAAATCAAAATCAGGGTTTTCAGATATAGAAGCGGTTAAATAAACCATGCTCTCCATTGCATAGCTTAGAAAAGCCATGTGGGCAATCTTCTTTTTTATTAGTTCAAAATTTGAGATGGGAGAGCCGAATTGAACCCTTTGGGAAGCATACTCAGAAGCCATTCTTGTAAGAGCCTTAGCTCCTCCTGTGCAACCAGCTGCAAGTCCAAGCCTACCCCAATCGAGAATTTCAAGGGCTATCCTCATTCCATGTCCCTTATCTCCAAGCATATTTTCTGAAGGAACCTTGACATTATCAAGAACGATTTCAGAAGTTGAGGAAGCTTTTATCCCCATCTTTTTCTCTTCCTTTGAAACAGTTAAACCTTCTGAATCTCCTGGAACTATGAAGCCTGTTATTTTATCGTCCTCAGTCCTTGCAAAAACAAGGTAGATCCCCTTATAACCACCATTTGTGATGAACTGTTTTGTTCCATTTAGAATGTAATATTTTCCATCCTCTGTTGTTTTAGCAGAAGTTTTTATTGAAGATGGATCTGAACCAGCAGATGCCTCTGTCAGAGCGTATGCACCTATCTTTTCTCCTCCCGTAAGTAAAGGAAGGAATTTCTTCTTCTGCTCCTCAGTTCCATGATAGAGAATTCCTTTTGAACAAAGGGATAAATGGGCGCCAAAAAAGGTTGCTAATGATGCATCAGTTACTGCAAGGGCTTCCATTACCTGACAGTTTGCCCACTGCGAAAGCCCAGCACCTCCATACTCTTCAGGGATTGAAATTCCAAGAAAACCGAGATTTGCCATTTCCTTTATTATATTCTCTGGAATCCTTCCTTCCTCATCCATCCTGGATGGATTTATCTTCTCTTTCGAAAATCTGTTCCATGATTTTAGAAGTTCCTCTAAAATTTCCTTCTCCTCTTCCTTTTGTTGTGGGAATGGGAAAACAAGATTTTCTTCAATATGCCCATCAAATAAAGATTTAGTAATACTTACTTTAACTTTTTTTTCCATAGCAATAAGAGTAAATCATATTTTCCTAAGAATGTCAACTATGTATATTCAAATTTCCTATCCAAGCTTATAAATTTTTACTTGTTGAAAAAGTAAATCTTATATCTTTCAAGGATAAAATTTCCTGAATCTTAATCCATCAAGAGTGTATAGAAATAATATTTTCTATATTTTTTAAATCTTAGGATTTGCGTAGCAGTAAAGGCAGGAGTGGGGACAGCTCTGGGTATAACTTCCAATATCAACAGAGTAGTTGCAACCACAGTCCTTTCTCTGTCCAGGATCTTTTCTAATTTCGACTTTTTTCCCTTGAGGATGGAGCCTGTTTAAAAGTTCTCCATCAATACATGATGCCTTCTTTGCTCCTAAATCAAGGGTCTCTGAATTGCAACAATTTAGAAGTTCAATTCCATATTTATCTGAAATTTCATATATCTCCTTCAATATTTCCTTCTTTCTTTCTCTTTCAATACTAACCCATTCAATTCCAGATTTTTCAGCCCTTTTAATACATTTTTGATATATGCTCATGAAACTAAATATAATTCTCTTAACCCCTGAATCTTTAACAGCTTTTGCTATGAAGGGGAAAAATTCTATGTTACTTTCAGTTTTCCCATCCTTTTTCCAGTAAATTATTGGATCAAATCTAATCGCAACCCTTTCAGGAATACCTGAGATTTTTACAAGCTTTTCAATCTGAGAAACTGTTTTTTCAGTTCTTGGAACAGCTGGCTCAAGAAAGGTTCCTCCAAGCCCAGTTATTGTAAAGAGGAAATATAGCTGAGAATATTCTGATAGGATGTTTCTTAAATCCAATTTATTGGAAATCAGATTAGAAAAATCTTTACTCCATAAAACAATCGTATGAACATTTTCTGGAGAAAGATCAACTTCATATTTTCCTCTGAAGGGACCGAAAACTTCAGCTTTTCTCTTTTTAAAAGATTCCCTTAGATATTCAGGGAAATGAGCAATAAGGTCAGTTCTACGGGAGGCACTTATTATCCTTGACATTATTCCTTACTCCAGTTATGATTTTAACCTCTTTTTGAATTTTATGGCAACATTAAAAGGTATAGGAATTTCAAAATTTTTTGGTGATAAGGAAGTTGTAAAAGGTATAGATTTAGAAGTTAGGGGAGGGGAGATTGTCGCCCTTGTTGGGAGAAATGGAGCTGGAAAAACCACAACTTTTCAAATAATAGCAGGACTTCTAAGACCCAATAAAGGTAAGATTTTCCTTGATTTCGAAGATATAACCCATCTTCCATCCCATGAAAAATCTAAAAGAGGGATTGTATATCTTCCCCAGGAACATTCAGTATTTCTTAAAGCAACTGTTGAGGAAAACATTTCCCTTGTCCTTGAAGTTCATGGTTTGCCAAAGAAGAGGATTAAGGATGTAACTTCAGAAGTTCTTGAAACTCTTGGATTGTCCCATTTATCTCATCAACCAGCATATACCCTTTCTGGTGGTGAAAAAAGGAGACTTGAAATTGCAAGAGCCCTTTCAATAAATCCCAAATTTCTCCTTATGGATGAACCTTTTTCAGGAGTTGATCCCTTAACTGTTGCTGAACTTCAGAAAATCTCACTTAATTTGAGAGGAATGGGAATTGGAATTGTTATATCCGACCATAATGTTAGGGATACCTTTGAAATTTCCGATAGAGTCTATGTAATTCATGAAGGGATTGTTCTTGTTGAAGGGACTCCTCTTGAGGTCTCATCCAATGAACTTGCGAGAAAATACTTTCTTGGTAAAGATTTTAAGTTTGGGGAGGAGAGGATTGAGATTTAAGATTTTTGTGCATCTTCCCTTTCATGTTTTCTGGAAATATTCTGAAAGACTTTTACTTTCAGGTTATGGTCCAGAGATATATTTCAATTCAAGAACAATTGAAAGGGACAAAAGGGAAATTGAGGAAGTAGCTAAATTTTTGAAGGATAATTCAATTCCCTGCACAATGCACGCCCCCTATCTTGATCTTTCACCCGGAGCCATTGAGGAAAGTGTTAGAAAAATAACCTTAGAAAAATTCTTGAAGGCAGTTTCTGTTGCCAATATTTTAAAGCCAATCTCCGTTGTTTTTCATCCCAACTGGGATCACTGGAGATATGAGGATGATGCGGAAGAGTGGCTTGAAAATGCAAAGGAAACTTTCTTGAAAATCTCCGAGAAACTTGATCCAGAAATTTTTCTCCTCTTTGAAAATGTATATGACCAGAATCCAGAGATTCTTCTAAGACTAAGGGAGAGTATTAATCTTAGAAGGGTTGGATTTTGCTTTGACACGGGTCATTTCTTGAATTTTTCGACAATACCATTGAAAGAGTGGCTCGATAAGATAAAATATTTCTTAATTGAAATTCATCTCCATGACAATATGGGGAAGAAGGATGAACATCTCGCCATAGGAGATGGAAGATTTCCTTTTCGCGAACTTTTTACCTATTTAAAAGAAAATTCTCTATTTCCAATTCTTACAATTGAAGCTCACTCCCTTGAAAATCTAATAAAGGGAGAAAGTAAGTTGAAGGGGATATTAAAAGATGTTTATGGAGATAGCTATTAAAAAATTTATTGGAAGTTTATTAAAGTTTTGCCAAGATTTCTCCATATTTTCCAGAATTCCTCCCAGTCCCTATCGTCGATTTTTCCATCAGGATAAATATCAGCCAGAGGATTCCAATTATCTGGAGCTGGAATTGCATTGGGACCAACCCCAAATTGTCCTAAATGGATTATAAGATCAACCGCATCTCTGAAATCCACTTTTCCATCTAAATCAAGATCACCGAGAAGAGATGGCTCGAGATATCTGGCAAGATGGGATATGGTTAAAAAATCAATATAATTTTTTGATGGAATTATCTGGGAATTCGGTGGATCAGGAGTAAAGCCGTGACCTGCATTTTTTACCTTGATTAGAGCACATGGGTTTCCTACAAGTCTCAATTTCTCAGCAATAATTTCACTCTGGTTATAGGCTACAACCTTATCTTTATCTCCGTGGATAATTAGTATTGGAGGGTCATCCTTTGATACATATGTGACAGGAGATGCTTTTATTGCAACTTCTATGCAAAAGTAAGGATCGCAACCAAGAAAGTCCATCACGGTTGGATGTCCAGCCTGGGTAGCCTTTGTAAGATCAGAGGGACCGAAATGGTCTACAACAGCTGAAACTCTTGAAGAAATGTTTTTAAGTCCTTCTCCTTCAAGTCCATCATTCTCATCAGCAGTCCCCATAAGAAGAACAAGATGACCTCCTGCAGAGCTTCCCCAAATAGCAATTCTATCAGGGTCTATTCCAAATTGCTCTGCGTTTTTTCTTAGATATCGAATTGCAAGTTTACAATCGTTTATATGAGCTGGAAAATGGAATTGGGGAGAAAGACGGTAATTAATTGATGCAACTGCAAAACCAAGTTGAAATAGCATTTTTGTATCACTTCTTGAGAAAGCACCTTCTTTATCGCCTCCTTTCCACCCTCCACCATGAACAAAAACCGCAAGAGGAACTTTTTGGTATTTACAAATTGATGGTTTTGCAATATCAAGCTTTAAGGGAATTCCATCAGCAATTCCGTAAATAACATCCTTTTTAATATCGAGCTGTGGAGCAGGAGCAGAGGGGTCTGGAGGTAAAGGTCCTGGAACTACTCTCCCTCCAAGTTTCCATTCTGGGAAGGTATTTTTGGCAGTTACTAAAAATAAAAGAATTAAATAGATAATCTCTTTCATTTTCACCTCTAATTTAATATCCTTCCTCTCCGTTTTTAAGTTTCAGTAAGAGGCTTTTTTTATCTAATTATTATTGTTCTTGTTCCTGTTTCTCCAAATCTTGGATTTACAACATTGCTATAAATTGAGCCAAAGGTGTAGCTTATACCTATTGAAGCCCAATAGTCATAGGTTGTCTCAAGCATTCTCCTTCTTAGAAGAACCTCTTCAAGACTTGCACCAGCTTTTGGTAGGGAAAGTTGGTCGTGAATTCTTGAGTAGCTTCCAAAAATGTTTAGAGAGAGACCTTTGAAGATTCTGAGGGATATGTCAGTGAAAAACTCAAGACGATTTTTGTTGAAGTCATGGAAGAAATGGCTTCCTTCAAGGGTTGTGCTTATTGAGCCCCATTTTTCTTTTAGTTCTAAGGTCACGGACAAAGCCTCTTTAAATAGTCTTTCGGAAGTTTTGTCATAGATTGTTTCTTCCCTGTAATTTGCTGATATAAAGCCTACAAGATAAAGGATTCTAAGTTGCCTTCTTGTCGATTGAGAATAGGGAAATACATTGAATTCGATAGCTGGCGCAGGAGAAACAGACAGTTTTATATTGTCGTATGTTGAGGATCTGATATTGAGCCACCCTCCTATTGACCAGTGCTCATTTATACTTTTTACAATCATCCCACTGAAACTGCCACTTCTTGAGTAGCTCTTTATCTCTTCATCATCAACAATGAAGGAGTCCTTACTTAAACTGTTGGAAATACCTAATCTAACTTTAAGTTCAGGAGTGATTCTATTTGCTGAAAAGTTTCCCCAGAGGGAGTAAGAGTTTCTTAATTTTTCTCCGTTTAGAAAAGTATGGGTGCTTAGGCTGAACACCCAGAAATTCCATTTATCCTCAACAGCCGTAGGTTCAACTTTCTCCTCCATTGAGATATTCAACAATTCAGAAATAGGAGTTTTTGCAACATAGGGGACAAGCCCTAATTTAAGAGTTTTTACAAGACCTGCCCTTACCTCCTCTTCAGTATCAGTTTTTTTTGACACAAACTTCAAAACATTTTCCATCCCCTCAAATTCTTTCTGTCCAATAAAAGTTATTGTGTACTCTACACCTCCCCCTCCTGTTCTCTGGGTGGTTATAAGGACATGAACCTGAGCCTCGATCCTATCTCTTACATAATTTACAAAGGGAATTTCAGTTTTGATATACTCAATGTCGCAATACTCGCAATCGATAAAAACCCTTGGAGCAGACTTCTTTAGCTGGTCGACATCGGATTTTTCTTGTGGAGATAAGGAGAAAACTGGAAAGATTAAATAAGTAATGCAAACAAAGACAAGTCGAAAAAATCTCATAAGCCCTCCTCCGCAATTTATTTAAATATCTATTTATACAAGATTTTTTCAGAAAAATCAAAATCTTTTATAAGTGGGTAGTGTAAAATTAATACTAAAAAAATCCAAAATTACTAAATTCTCAATTTCTTTCAAATTCCTCAAAATTCTGATATATTTAAAATATGAAAAGAATTTATTTGTTATTTTTGATTTTTCCCCTTTTATTTTTCTCAGATAACAAGGTTGATGACCCATGGGATGAGGGCCTAAAAACATACAGTGAAATAGTCTCTATAATAGACAAGAATTATCCTCAGAAAATAGATTATGAAGAACTTGTTTACAATACAATTAGAGGAGAGCTTTTGAAGCTTGATCCTCACTCCTCTTTCCTTGATCCTAAAGCCTTTGCCAACATGAGGGAAGATCAGGCAGGGAAGTTCTATGGTCTAGGAATAACAATACAGAAAATTGAAGAGAGGCTAATAATCACTTCTGTTATTGAAGGGGGGCCTGCCTGGAAAAAAAGATTGAGAGCAGGGGATGTTATTACTCTCATTGATGGTGAGCCAACCAAGGATCTCTCAGCTCAAGAAGCCGTTAGGAAATTGAGAGGTGCTAAGGGAACTGAAGTTAAAGTTACAATATTAAGAAGAGGCATCGAAAAACCCTTTGAGGTGAGTATAGTCAGGGAAGAAATTCCATATCATAGTGTGAATTATTATTTTATGCTGAACAAAGAGGTTGGATACATATCATTGAGGAATTTCGCAGAAAATACAACAAAGGAATTTGATGAAGCTGTAAAAGCTTTAAAGAAAGAAGGAATGAAATCATTAATTCTGGATCTTAGATGGAATCAGGGGGGTGCATTACAGCAAGCGGTAAGTATCGCGGATGAATTTCTGAATAAAGGGAAATTAATAGTTTACACAAAGGGAAGAAGGCCTGAATCTTCTCAGGAATTTTACTCAGAAGAAGATAATCAGCTGGAGAATATACCTCTTGTAGTTCTTATTAACTCAAGTTCGGCATCCGCTTCTGAAATTGTTGCTGGAGCTTTGCAGGATCATGACAGGGCAATCGTTGTTGGAACACCTTCATGGGGGAAGGGACTTGTGCAAACTCTTTTCTATCTTTCCCACAACACTGCTCTGGCTCTTACAACCTCGAAATATTACACGCCTACTGGAAGATCTGTTCAAAGGGACTACACATTTCTTGAAGACTACTTTTTATACCTCGAGAGAAATGATGAGGATTTGAATCTCCAGGATTTTAAACTTACTCATAAGGGAAGAAAAGTCTATGCGGGAGGAGGAATCATTCCAGATATAAGGGTTGATTCTCTTTCCTTACCAAATATAGTTGGAGTTCTCAGGCTCAAAGGAGTTTTCTTTGATTACGCCAACAAATTTCTTGATGATAAAAACCCCCTTCTCGTAAAATATCTGAAGAGTAAGAAAATCAAAAAACAGGATCTTTTTGAGAGTGGTTTTCAAATTACTGATGAAATATGGAAAGATTGGATCAATTTTATAAAGGAATCCAATATTAAACTTGATGAAAAAGAGCTTGAAAAAAATAAAAAATGGCTTGTTCAGGAATTACTTTATGAGATTTTCTCCCAGGCTGATGGATTTGCGGAGGGAGCAAAGTATCTAAGCACCTTCGATCCCCAGGTTCTTAAGGGAATTGAAGCTATTCCTAAGGCAAAGGCTCTTTTTCAGTAAAAATTCCTCCTTTGAAACCCCGTGAAAAAAATAAGCGTCTTATTATACAGAAATGGATGAATTAGAACTTATTGAGAGGCTTAAAAATGGAGATGAAGAGGCTATGAGAGAAATAATGAGGATTTATAAAAATAGGATTTTCAATTTCATTCTCAGGATAGTAAAGGATAGGGATAAAGCTTTAGATCTGACACAGGAAGTCTTTATAAGGGCATATTTCAGGATAAAATCTTTTAGAAAGAACGCTAAATTTTCCACCTGGCTCTTTACCATTGCCTCAAATCTCTCCCGTTCTGAGTTGCGAAAAAGGAAAATTGTGGATTTTCTACATGCTTTTTATCCAAAATTACTTGTTAATGACCATCCAGGAAATTTCAATGGAATTGAATATTTTCTCAATCAGATAAAGCCAGATTACAGGATTCCTCTTGTTTTGAAGGAAGTAGAGGGATTTTCAATTGAGGAGATTGCAAATATCCTGAAAATCCCTGAGGGAACTGTAAAATCAAGAATTTTCAGGGCTAAAGAAAATTTGAAAAATTTGATGGAAAGGGGATAAAAAATGGAAAAAGATTTGAAAAATATAACTTATTTTGAACTTCCAGAATCCTTTGAGAATGATGTAATGGATAGGATAAAAAGGATAAAGAAGAGAAGAAAAAGAGCTAAAATGATATTTATTCCTTCGATTCTCATAGCAGTTTTATCTTTCACAGCATTATTTTTGATGAATTCACCCTTAAAAAAAGAAAGGACTGAAGGGAAGCCCATAGCTTTTATGGAACCATTGTCGCAGGAGTATCATGCAGACATTTATTTGGAGGTCATACCAGTTAAAAGTTTTGAAAAAGAAAATCTTTATCTTATTGAATTTGTAAATGAAAAGGAGGAAAGAATTAATGCTTTTTAGGAGGTATAGATGAAAACTAAAATTTTTTCAATAATATTAGCAATTTTTGTGGTTTTAGTTTACAGCCTCTATTCAGAGACCCAGATATCTGATATTGAAAAGGATGTAAAGGAGATTGTAAAGAAATGTTCTCCTTCGGTAGCCAAGGTCATCTCAGAGGATGGAAGAAAAATAATTTCCTCGGGAGTTGTCATTGATAGAGGTTATATTCTTGCCCATTCCCGTGCACTGCATCCTGATAAGGAAGTATTTGTAGAGAATTATAAAGGAGAGAAGGTAAAGGCAGATTTAATAGGAGTTGATTGGGAAAATTTTATAGCTCTTCTTAAAGTTGATGGAAAATATTTTGAAGTTCCAAAATTTGGAAGTTTTTCAAAGATAGAGGTAGGGGACTGGGTGATAGCAATAGGAACTTCTTTTGAGAGTTTCCCATCTGCTTCCTTTGGGATAGTCAATTCAGTTAAAGGGAAGGAGTTTAATGTTAGCCTTGCTACCCCTCCTGGAGGAAGTGGGAGCGGTGTTTTTAACTCAAAAGGAGAGTTAATAGGAATTTTGAGGGGCGATATTTCAGGAAGGGATGTATGGATAAGTTTTAGCAGTTATGATAGGAAAAATATTCCTACTTTCATGGCAGGAGGCTCCTTTTCCATGATTATTCCTGTAGAAAGAGCAAGGGAGATTTACGAGGATCTGAGGAAAAAGAGTTACGAAAAAAAGCCCTATCTTGGTGTTACCATTAAGGAAATAGACGGAAGAATAATTGTGCAAAGTGTTTGGAAGAAAAGCCCTGCTGAGAAAGCGGGTATTAAAGAGAATGACTACATAATTTCTCTAAATGGTAAAAGAATCTACAAGCAGGGAGATTTATCTAATATGATTCAGGAGAGAAAGGTTGGGGATAAAGTAACTCTTGAAATTGAAAGGGATGGGAAATTAATGAAAAAGGAAGCAGTTCTTGAGGAAGCACCAAGGGGATACTTTGCATTTCCTCCCCCTCTTCCATCTCCTCCACCACTTCCTCCATCTCCCCTTAGAATAGCCCCAAAAGCATATCTTGGGGTTCTTGTAGACACTATTCCCAAGGGAATTGAATCTGAAAAGGGAGCTTATATCAAAAGGGTAGAGGATGGTAGTCCAGCAGATAAAGCAGGATTGAAAGAGGGTGATATAATAATCTCCGTTGATAAAGAGAGAATTTTTAGCCCCGATAATTTAGTTGAAGTGATTGGAAATAAAAAGCCAGGAGAACAGGTTGAGATTGGTTTTATCAGGGATAAAAAGGAAAACAAATGCACTGTGACTCTTGCGAAAAGAAAGGAATGGACATGGTATTGGGATTGGGATGATTTCTCTAAGTATTTTGAACTTGAAAGGGAGAAGGAAGAAACAGAAAAGGAATTCGACAAGAAGATGAAAGAGTTATTTGAAAGAAATAAAAAAGAAGCAGAAAAGGAATACACTAAAATGAAGAAAGAGCTTGAAAAAGCTAAGGAAGAGCTGAGAAAAGCCATGGAGGCTCTAAGGGAAAGATTTGATTCTGTAAAAATTATGGTAAAGAGTAAGAAAGAAGGTATTGAGATTTAAAGAGCTTTTTCAAGAAAGACAAAGTAAATCTAAAATATACTCTCACCCTGAATTTTCTTAGGAGCAGGTAGATTATATAGTTTGCATATGCTTCTGTAGAAGTCGAGGATATTAACAGGGTTCTTTTTGGTCTTGATGTTACTGAAGAATATGCCGTTTATCTGGCTTGGCTCCATAGTGCAGTGGTCAGCACTCCAATTTTTATCATTGTCCTGAACAACTTCCTCGTTCATTCCTCCAAGGGTTGACTGCCATGAGACCCTGTAACCGTAATTGGTAGCAGCTCTTAAATCAGGGACAATTTCTGAATCAAAATCTCTGTATAGTTCTTCCCTTTTATAAACTCTAAAAACTGGTCTTTCTCCAGTTACTGGATCCACAAAAGCCTCCAATTTCCTTGCAATCTCCTCTTTAATCTTTTCATAATCCTCTGTTTCTACAGAGCCTTCTGGCTCTCTTCCCTTTAGATTTATGTAAATTCCACCAAGCCCAAGGGAGAAAGCCTTTGTCCTTGACCAATCAACATAGGGGAAAATTGTTTTTCCCTCTGTTCCCCACAAATCCTCTAAATTTCTCAATCTGTCCTTTGCAGATACCTTCTCAACAAGAAAACCATTATCCCTGAGCCAGACATTTAAATTTATTCCCCTTCTAAAAGGAGCAAAACCATGGTCTGAAATAACCATTAGAATTATATCTTTGTCCATAATCTCCATAACCTTCCCC
>Ga0136652_1000946_pt1 | contig 13017 bp, 8 predicted proteins | sample ConPoolayeEmetaG_FD_94864 | JGI IMG/M metagenome (GOLD analysis project Ga0136652, IMG submission 94864) | Hot spring microbial mat communities from California, USA to study Microbial Dark Matter (Phase II) - Cone Pool mat layer E metaG... ...
CCCCTCGGGTGCACTCGCTATCGTGATAATTTTCTACAAAATCAAGCACCTTCGCTTGATGATAATTTTCTATCGGCAAATCAGGGTATTCCGCTCTTCATTGCTTAGGAGGGGTAGGGGAGGCTAATATCTAAAAAAAACTCCCGTTAGGGCCTCGAAACGCCGACCCGACCGTTTGAGGCGATGGGGAACAGGCGAGGAGTTTGGGTGAGGAAGCCCGTCGAAGCCTGATCCGGCATGGTCTCTCGAGCTAAACAAGAGAAGAGCGAACTTGCCCGAAGCGGGGTTGACAAGAGCTTCGATTTTCGTTATTTGGTAAGGAAATTAGAGGGAGTCCAGAATTACTGGAGGCTGGCATGAAGACAAAAGGAGCAAGGTGCTTTGTTTTTCCCGGGTTGAGTTTTTTCTTATTTTTCGTCCCACTTTCCCTATGGGCGGGAGGCTGGAATAACACACTTCTGGGCTGTCGAGCCATCGGATTGGGGGGCGCTTTTGCTGGTCTGGCTGATGACCCGAGTGCTATCTTCTACAACCCCGGCGGTTTAGTCTTCCAGGAAAGCCGGATGAGCTTGGCCATCAACGGTTTTTATATCTGGCCGACTTTTGAGTATACGCCGCCTTGGGGGACGACGATTCGGAGCCGCTACGATAACCCCTTGCCCCAGTTTTTTCTAAGCTACAAGAGCAGTCCGAGGCTCATTCTGGGTCTGGGTTTTTATGTTCCTTATGCGGGATCAGGGGTCGACTGGAAAAAAGAAGACCTGGGGTTTCCCTTCAAGTCGAGCCTCGGAGTTTCTTCTATCACTCCCACACTGGCCTATCAGATTACCGAAAACCTCTCGGTGGGGATGAACCTCAATTTTTACACGGCCAAGTTCAACCTGACTACAGATAGACCGGGAGTAGGTCTGATGAAAACAGAAGAAACAGGGTCGGCCTTATCGGCCAGTGCCGGGGTTTTCTACCGGAACCCGGGCAAGGGAAGCATGGGCTTTACCGTGAGAGGCCCAGCCAAAATCAGGCTCGAGGGTGTCACAGCGATGCCCTTCGGACCGTATGAGCTCAAGTTCGACTCGGAGACGGTCATTCGGTTGCCGTGGGATGTTGAGGCTGGAGTTTCCTTCTGGCTTGGGGAGCGCTTGGTCCTGAGTGTCGACGCTCAGTACACGCTATGGTCAGTTCTGGAGAAAGTCGAGAAGACGATCAAGGGAATACCTTACCAGGGTGACCTGCGAACTGAAGAAGCCATGAACTTCAAGAACATCCTTATCGTCCGGGCTGGCGCCGAATACTCCTTCCCCCAGGGGCTTTTTTTCCGAGCCGGCATCGGCTTTGACCGGAGCGCCACACCGCTCGAGTCGTTGAGTATTGCCAATATTGATGTCGATAAAATCACCTTGCTCGGGGGAATTGGCATCCGTTCGGGCCGGATGGGTATCGATTTTGCCACTGCCTACGGGTGGGGAAAGGAGAGAGAGATAACATCTCCTCTGGACGTCTATCCGCCCATCAAACAGAAGTTCAACCTCAATGTCTTTATTGTCGGAATCGGCGTGACTTTTTACTATTGAGAGAAACAGAGGTCGTAGGGGCAAGCTAAAAGCAGAACAGCGAGAAAAAATGGCTAAAAAAATTTTTCCCGTGATGGCGATTCTTTTTCAGGCATTCCTTCCTTGGTCTGGTCTGATATCCAGCCAGGAACAGAAGGTCAAAGGGGACATAAGGCAAGAGGTCGTTAACGCCAGCAATCGTTTCGGGCTTGCCCTTTACCACCAGGTTAGAGGCGAGAAAGGAAATCACTTTTTCTCGCCCCTCAGCCTTTCCTTTGCCCTTTCCATGGCGCTCGAGGGAGCGCGAGGCGAGACAGCCGAGGAGATGGTCCGTGTCCTTTGCTTGCCTCGCCGCGAATCGGAGAGACGGGAGGGGATGGCCAGAATTAGAGACCTGATCAATCAGCCCGGCCGAAAATCCGAGCTTCATCTCGCCAATGCCATCTGGGTTCAGCAGGATTTCCCCATCCTTCAGAGTTATCTCGAAGTGATTGCCCGTTCCTATCAAGGCCGAGCGACCAACGTCGATTTCGTCGGTCGGAGAGAGGAGGCGAGGAAAAAGATCAACGATTGGACGGCTGAAAAGACGGCTGGGAAAATCAGAGAGCTTATCCCGCCCGGGTTTTTGAACTATCTCACCCGTTTGGTCCTGACCAATGCTATTTATTTCCGGGGTTTGTGGCTTTTCCCCTTTGACCCCACGGCCACTCAGCCAGAGAAGTTCTATCTTCCGGATGGCCAGGAAGCGGACGTGCCGATGATGCGATTCCTCGGCGAAAAGGCTAAATTCTCTTACGCCGAGGATGAGCAATTTCAGGTTCTGGAGATGCTCTATGAGGGTAAAGACCTGTCCATGGTCATTCTCCTGCCGCGGGCGAAGGATTTGGCCCCGCTTGAGGTCAACTTATCCCTTGAGGAACTGGACAAGTGGAAGTCACGGCTCCGGGAACGCCGCGTCGATGTTTATTTACCTCGATTCAAGCTGGAAACTCGATATCCTCTCAAGGATGTCTTGATGGCCATGGGCATGGTCAGGGCCTTTTCTGACCGGGCTGATTTTTCGGGTATCGATGGCCGACAGGACCTCTTCATCCAGGCTGTTATCCATCAAGCCTTTGTCGAGGTCAATGAGGAAGGGACAGAGGCAGCTGGGGCCACAGGAGTGCTCATCGGTCTCACTGCCTACATTCCGGAGAAGCCAGTTATTTTCCGGGCTGACCATCCCTTCCTCTTCTTCATTCAGGAAAAAAGCTCAGGCTGCATTCTTTTTATGGGCCGGCTGACCGACCCCCGTTAGAATTTTTTCCAAGTTTTCCAGCTTTTCCTGAGAAAACTCGGCTCTTCCAGAAGTGCTTTGTCTCAGCGGCGCGAACTTCCATCTCCTATTCCTTAGTTTACCGATAGAAAAACTATAGATAATGGGTTAAGTTTTTTGATTTTGAAAATGAGCTGGCCATCAGAGTCCTGATACAGAATTCCCGAGGGAGGGGAAGATGTCAAGGAAGTTTACAATTTTGCCCTCGTTCAGTTCCTGGCCGCCGGCCTGACCCATTCTTTTTAAGGGGGTTGACCTTTTTCTAAAAGAGAAGCGAACCCTCGAAAATGAGTTCAGCCGGTCCTGACTGATGAACTTTTTCGCCCTGCCATTCGACGACCAGCCGTCCCATGCTTGTCCTGACCACAACCTCTCTGTCAGTCAGGTTTTTCAGGATGGAGGCAACGGCCGCCGCCGTCGCCCCGCTTCCGGAGGAGAGGGTCTCTCCGACGCCTCTTTCCCAGAAGAGGACATCGATCTCCTGCCGGTTGAGGACGCGGATGAATTCAATGTTGGTTCGGTTGGGGAAAAAAGGATGGGATTCAATCTCTCTCCCAATCTGGTGCCACTCGATTCGGGACGGAAAACGGTCGACGAAGATGGCGCAGTGGGGGTTGCCGATGGAAACGACGGTTATGGAATAGATTTTCTGGTTGATGGACAGGGGATAATCGATGATTTTCTCGTGGACACTTCCGTCATCGAAGGGAATATCGCGGGAGCGAAAACGGGGAATGCCCATTTCGATTTTGATCTCAAACAGGTTATCCCTGGTCTCGAGAAGCTCGCATTCCCTTTCGCCCGTGCTCGTCTCGAACGTCACGCGCGGCGGGTGGACCTTTTTCTGGAAGAAGAGGTAGGCTGTTGCGCAGCGGAGGCCGTTGCCCGAGATTTCAGGCTCGGAGCCGTCAGCGTTGAAGATGCGGAAGGCGACTCGCCCCTGAGCCCGGTCCTTGACAGAAATAAGGAGGAGACCATCGGCCCCCACCCCGGTGTGGCGGTCGCAGACGCGACGGGCAAAGCTTGGAAGGTCGGCAATTGCTTCACTCTCCGTCGGGTCAACGACGAGGAAGTCATTTCCCAGAGAGTGAAGCTTGGTGAATTTCATCTACGGCACTCTCAGGGTCACGATTCTGTCTATGGATTCTCCGTCCCGCTCTCGGCGAACGAGGAGAAGCAGAACCTGTCCGGCATCGACGCTCTTGAGGATTTTCTCGAAGTCCTCCACCGTGTCCACTTTTTTCCGGTTGACTTCGAGGATGATGTCGCCGACAGCGAGTCCCTTGCGGGCGGCCTCGCTATCCTGCCTCACCTGGGTGATAACGAGCCCCTGCTGGGTCGTATACCCGTACCTTCGAGCCAGGCCGGGGGTCAACTCGCGCACGCTAAAGCCGAGGTCTTTGTCCGTGCTCGCGGGAGCGGGCTTTGCTTCCTCGGGCTCGAGTTCTTCAGCCGTCACCGTGAGGGTGAGCTCCTTCCCATCCCGGACGACCGTGATGTTCACTTTCTTGCCTGGCTGGACGTCGGCGATTTTCATTTTCAAATCGCTCGGGTCTTTTACCTTTTCTCCGTTAACGGCGATGATGACGTCATAGGGCTTTATCCCAGCCTTGTCCGCTGGCCCGCCCTTCTCGACCGAGTTGACCAGGGCGCCGTTTTTGTCCTTGAGCTTAAAAGCTTCTTTTTCGTCTTCGGTGATGTCGGTAATGGTCACTCCGATCTTGCCGCGGACGACTCTCCCTTTCTCCTTAAGTTGAGTGACGACTTTCCTGGCCAGGTTGGAAGGAATGGCAAACCCAAGACCGATGTTGCCACCCGCGGGGGCGAGAATGTTGCTCGTAATCCCGATGACTTCGCCTTTCATGTTGACCAGCGGGCCACCGGAATTGCCCCTGTTGATGGCCGCGTCTGTCTGGATAAAATCCTGGTATTCGGGCACATTGGCGCCGACACCGAGCTGCCGGCCTTTAGCGCTGACAATGCCAGCCGTTACCGTGTGCTCCAGGCCAAAGGGGTTGCCGATGGCCAGGACCCATTCGCCCACTTTAAGCTGAGCCGAGTCCCCGAGCTCGACAAAGGGCAGGTTTTTTCCTTCGATTTTGAGCAGAGCGATGTCCGTCTTGGGGTCGGTTCCGACGATTTTGCCCGCAAAATCCTCGCCCTGGAGTGTGGTTATCTTGACTTTGGTGGCATTTTCCACGATGTGATTGTTCGTCAAAATGTAGCCGTCTGAGCTCAAGAAAAAGCCGGCTCCCTGGGCTGTGGCTCTATATTCCCTTTCTCTCGGCTGCGGCCGGCCAAAAAAGCGGTTCCAGAAATCCTCAAAGGGCCAATCTTCATCGAAACCAAAGGCTCGCACTTTCTCCATTCTCTCCGCTTCGACCTTGACGACAGCCGGACCTACTTTTTCGGCAATGGCGACGAAATCCAGGCCTGTCTGGAGCTCAGCAGACGAAGAGCGGGAAGCCGCATAGAGCGGTGAGACTATAGAAGCCGGATTTTCCGCCGGCGAATTCATATCCGGGGCGCTTTTCCCAGGCGCATAAACGAAAATATATCCGGCGGCGAGGGCCCCGAACAAGAAGCTTGTCGCAGCTATCAAGATGTATTTTTTCATTTTTCCCAGCCTCCTGAATAATAAATTAAATTATCATACTTCCTTCGAAAATTCAAACTCTGTCCCTGGCTAAGAATAAACGGCACCGGACAGGAAAAAGTTGCTAAAACCGGCCCGCCGCGGTAATATCGGAGAGCAGAAGAAATGGAGCTTCGAAGAGGTGTTTTGATCGTCATCGAAGGCATCGATGGCGCCGGGAAGTCCACCCAGGCCAGGCTTCTCCTCAAAAAGCTCGTTTCTCATGGATATCCGGCTGTTTATTTCCGAGAGCCGACACGCGGCCGCTGGGGAAGAAAAATAAAGGAGCTGTCGCGGCGGGCCGATGCCATCTCGGCTGAAGAGGAGCTCGACCTCTTTCTTATGGATCGGCGAGAAAACGTCGAGCGAAACCTGAAGCCAGCCCTGAGCCAGGGCAAGGTCGTGATCCTTGACCGCTACTATTTCTCGACCATGGCCTACCAGGGGGCTAAGGGCATTAGTCCTGCCCGCATCCAGAGGATGAACGAGAAATTTGCGGTCCGGCCCGACCTTGTCTTCATCCTGGATATCGACCCGGGCCGTGGGCTGGAGCGGATTCGCTGGCGGAAGAGAAAGGACCTTCTCTTCGAAAGGAAGGATTACCTGGCCAAGGTCAGGCGGATTTTTCGCCGCTTCCGTGGCCGAAAATTCATCCATATCGATGGCTCTCGGCCCAGAAAAGAGGTCCACCGGGATATCGCCTCGAAAGTGCTTTCTTTGCTCAAAGCCAGAAATATAATGTGAACGGGGAGCGTGATTTGGCATTCCTGGAGTGGTTTGCTATATTGGGAAAGCGTAATTCAGGCTGATGGAGAAAAAGAAAGCAAGCTCGAGGTGGAAACTCAGGCTTCCGCCTCTCCGCCTCCGAATCCAGAAAATCCGCTGGTCTCAAGCCCTTCACATGGCGCTCGTCATTGCCCTTTTCGGGTTGGCCACTCTTTTGGGGGCGATTTTTGGCGCCTACCGGGCCATCAAGGAAAATCTGCCCTCGATCGATGAGCTTGAAACGTTCCAGTCGAACTTGATCACTTCCGTCCTGGCTGATGATGGACAGGTGATCAAGGAGTTCGCCATCGAAAGGCGCGTCGAAGTCACCTACGAAAAAATCCCCGACATCCTGAAAAAGGCCATCATCGCCACCGAGGACCCCCGGTTTTTCCGTCACCATGGAGTGGATGCGCTCGGCATCCTGAGGGCCGTCAAGGAAAACATCCGGCATGGCCGCATGTTTCGCCGGCCTCAGGGGGGAAGCACCATTACCCAGCAACTCGCCCGCCTGCTCTTCCTTTACCCTCAGAAGACGATCGGTCGAAAGCTCAAGGAGATATACCTGTCCACGCAAATCGAGAAGCACTATGCCAAGGAAAAAATCCTGGAGATGTATTGCAATCAGTTCTACCTCAACCACGGGGTTTATGGAGTCGAGACGGCGGCGAATTTCTATTTTGGCAAGAGCGTGGCCGACTTGAACCTGGAAGAAGCGGCGCTCATCGCCGGGATTTTTCGCGGCCCTTCCATTTATTCTCCTTATGCCAGCCCCGACTTGACGCTTCGCCGGCGGAATCACGTTATTAACCGCATGGTCGAGGAGGGCTATATCTCGCGCCGTGAAGGTGAAGAGGCGAAGAAGAAACCCCTTGGAGTCCTCCCCTGGCGAAAGGGGAGTAACGAGTTTGCCGGTTATCTGTTTGAAGAGGTGAGGCGCTATCTGGAGAGGAAATACGGCGCTGACGCTCTTTATCGCGGCGGGCTCAGAGTCTATACCACCCTCAACCCCCGCCTCCAGCAGTATGCGGAAGAGGCCCTCCTGGAGCGATTGCGTCAGATCGATAAGCAAAGCGGTTGGCGCAACGACAAGCGGAACCTCCTGCGGGAGAAGGGAGAAAACCTTCGCTTGGAAGATGTGTGGCTCGACAGTTGGGTTACTTCAGCTGTCCAGAATAACGAGGTCACGGATGCCGTCGTTCTTTCTGTCTCCTCAAAGGAGGCTACGGTCAAAGTCAAGCGGTTCCTCGGCAAGATGGGCAACACCGATATTGCCTGGACCAAAACAAGAGACCTGGCCAAGATCATCAACCCTGGGGATATCATCCAGGTTCGGGTGAAGTTTGTCGATGAAGAAAAAAAGGAACTTCTTGTTTCCCTGGAACAGGACCCTGTCGTCGAGGGAGCCTTCCTGGCTATTGACCCCCGAACCGGTCAGATCAAGGCGATGGTCGGAGGCTATTCCTTCCGCCGTAGCGAGTGGAACCGGGCAACACAAGCGCAGAGGCAGGCCGGGTCCGCCATCAAGCCCATCCTTTACGCCGCGGCCATTGATCACGGGTTTACGCCCACTACCCTTATCATCGATGAGCCCGTCGAATTCATCGATAAATGGCGGGGTGAACCATGGGCGCCTCGCAATTATGACCGAAAATACAAGGGCGCTGTGACTCTCCGCATCGGGATGGAGGAATCCCGCAACGTCGTTACGGCCAAGATCCTGGATTATATTTCTCCCCAGACTGGCGTGGAATATTGTCGGAAGTTTGGAATCACCTCGACCCTCTATCCTTATCTTTCCCTGTCGCTGGGGACGTTCGATGTCAGCCTGCTTGAGATGGTCTCGGCTTTCTGCGTTTTCCCCAACCAGGGAATCCGGGTCAAACCCTACTTTATCGCGCGTATCGAAGACCGGGAAGGGGCTGTCCTCGAGGAGACAAGAGTAGAAACAGAATATGTCATTTCCCCCCAAACGGCTTACCTCATTACGTCGATGCTTCAGGGTGTTATCCTGCGCGGCACCGGGGCGGCGGCGAGCTCCCTGGGAATTCCATTAGCCGGGAAAACGGGGACGACGAGCAACTTCACTGACGCCTGGTTCATCGGCTTTTCACCCAGTCTTTGTGCAGGCGTCTGGGTTGGTCATGACACCAAGGTTCCCATCGGGGAAAGGCAGGCCGGCGCGGTAGCCGCTCTTCCAGCCTGGATAGAATTCTTTAAGCGAGTTATCGAAGACGAAAAGGCCCGAGCCGCGCAAGAAGGACGGGAGCCGGTGTTTGAAGATTTCGCCGTGCCGCCGAACATTACCTTTGTCGAGATAGACAGAAAGACCGGACTTCTGGCTACCCCTAACTGTCTTTGGCCCTTGCGGGAAGCTTTCCTGGCGGGCACAGAACCCAACCGCTACTGCACCCTCCAGGACCACATGATGATTCTCGATTATTACGGCACGTCAAAGGCGACCGAAGAGCACGTGCCTTAGTTCTTCTTCCGGACGCCCCCTGACCTCCCTGTGGAAGAAGAGCGACTGCTCGAGGCTGAAGAGGAGCCCCGGGAGGGGGAGGTGATGGAGCGCCTCGAGCTTGACCCTGAAGACCCCGCGCTCCTCGAGATGGAGCTGCGGGAGGAGGAGCCGCTCGAGGAGGACCTTTCCCCGCTCAGATAACGATAGAGTCTTTCCCGGAACGAATCAGGTCGCGAGGACAGACCCTTTTCGCCCGACCTTTTTCCAGTAATGGAGGGGGAAGGTGGATAGCCGATGATGCTCCGCTCGCTGCTCCCCGGGACCGCGATGGAGCTACGTCCGCTGGTTTCGCTGGTCTCTTTCCGGCGGATCCTCCTTTCTTCAGTCGGAGAGGACTCGAGGCGAGGAGAGCCTTCCGGCGAGGAGGAAATGGCCGGGCGGAAAGCGTCGCGGGCGGGCGATTTCAGGCTCCTTTCTGGCTCTTCTCCCGGCATCGCTTCTCTCCTTAACAGGAGTCCCTTCCCCCCCATTGGTTCAACAGAAATCTTTCCGGTTGTTGGCCGAACAGGCGGCGGCTCACTGGAGAGGGTGATGGAGCCCAGGTTCCTTAGCGTTTCGGGCTTGACGGCGACGGTCGAGACATCTTTGGCCTTGAGCTGATCCTTATGGATGACGGTAAGCGCTCTCGAGTTGTATGGATAATAGGGCCCGTAGTAGCGGCCATAGAACCGGCCGTCGAGAATGACAACTGGGTATCCCCACCAGCTTAGAGGAGCCCAGCCGAAGTAATCGTAACCCCAGTACCACCAGACCCAGGCCGGCCCCCAGACAGAAGCGGGAATCCAGTACCATCCCAGACCGGCTCCCCAGTGCCATCGTCCGTAATGGAAAGTCACCCAGCCCCAAGGCTCGTAGGGAAGCCAGGTCCACCCGCAGAGCGACAGCCAGACCCATCGACCCCGGTAGTAGGGCCGCCAGTCGGCGTCGACTCCGCCGGGAACCCAAACCCAGCCGTATGGACTGAGATAAACCCACTCTCCGTACTCCTCGAGCTCTCTTTCAAAATCCTCGAGTTCATCAGGGAGGAACCGCTTGCTGAGCTCGGCCCGGATATGGGTTTCCCGAAAATCGCTCCATCTATCGAAAGCGTCCTCGGCGACGGCGAAGAAGCGCTTGGGTTTGGCGAGAAACCGGCCGGAGGAAGCCTCCAGGCTTTGCTCGCTCTTGAGAAGCAACGAGCCCTCCTCGCCGGCCACTTCGAGCAGGCCATTAAACACGAAAACGGCCGTTTTTTGCTTTTCGCTGACGTCGATGCGATAGAGCCCCTCATCAAGAAGATAAAAAGAAATATCGGGGGAGTGGATTTCGATGGTTTTTTCTTTAACGAGTCGATTGACGCTGAGGTAAATGTTTCCGGCCCACAGACGAAGCCGAGTGAGGTCAGAACCTTGCCGGGGGAGGTCGACGACATCGAGCTTGGTGTTCCTGTCGAGACGGACATAATTTTTCTGGCTGAGGAAGATTTCCACCCGGCCATCGGTCGTACCGATTCGGTCTCCAGCTTCGATCGGCATGTTGACGACTGCTTCCTCGAAGGCGAGCTCCGGACCTTTCTGGATGTAGGCGCTCCCGCTCAGGTAGCTCAGGCGGGCAATAGAGTCGTTGGTGTATTTCGGTTGCTCTCCTCCAAAGAGGGAGAAGGCGAGGAAGAGCAAAACAAAGAAGGTAACCAGAATCAAGATGTATTTCTTCATTTCATTCTCCTATCCTCATGAGGAAGAAAGCAAAAAGCATGCCAGGAAGCTTACCTTTATTTTTTAGCTTAAGCCTTCTTTTTCTGTCCTTAAAAGGGGACGAGTGGCGCATCAGGGGACAGGCCTGGAACCGTGGCTATCTTATTCAAGGGCCCAGAATTTTCTGACGACTTGGAAAACAGGCCTGAGTTCTTCCATCGTGGTCGGCGAGCATTCGCCTCGAGAATAGCTCGCTGCCCCACCTTCCTTGAGGGTGAACAGCACGTTCCTCACTCCTTCTTCGAGTCCACGGAGGTTGTAGCCGCCTTCAAGGGAGAGAAGGAGCCGACCGGACGCAAACTCCTGGGCCAATCTAAGGAGAATGTGAGTAAGAGCCGAGAACCCGGCTGGGCTGACCATCATGCCGCCCAGAGGGTCACCGGCGAAGATATCGAACCCGGCGGAAACGAGGATAAACTCGGGCTTGAATTCCGCAGCCACGGGCGCGAGCAGGCGGTCGAAAATGAAGAGATAGTCCTCGTCTGTTTTGCCAGGGGCGAGGGGCACGTTGATGGTGAAGCCTTCTCCCTTGCCATTTCCGACCTCATTCCAGTAGCCCGTTCCCGGATAGTGAGGAAATTGGTGGACCGAGAAATAGAGGACGTCATCCCGGCCATAGAATGCGTGCTGCGTGCCGTTCCCGTGGTGGAGGTCCCAATCGACGATGAGAAGGCGTCGCAAGGCGTGCTGCTGGATGAGATGCTCGGCGGCAATGGCGATGTTGTTGAAGATGCAGAACCCCCGGGCCTGGGAGGCTTCAGCGTGGTGACCAGGGGGCCGAACGAGGGCAAAGGCGTTGTCGAGATGTCCGGCCATGATTCTGCCCGCTGCTTCGATCAACCCGCCCACAGCCAGCCGGGCCACTTCATAGGAGCGTGGGCAGGTGGAAGTATCCGGGTCGAGATAAACCCGCGGGTGGTGGGCTGTCTCCCGAATGGATTCGATGTAGGCGGGAGTGTGGATAGAGGCGATTTCCTCTTCAGCGGCCGGACGCGGCTCGACGCAAGGAAGAGAAGCCAGAGCCGGCTCTCCTTCGACCATTCGATAAATGACCTCGAGTCTTTTCGGGCTTTCCGGGTGGTGCTCGCCCATGGTGTGCTCGAGGTAGCGCCAATCCTTGACGATGCCGGTTTTCATTTCTTGAAGAATTTTTCGAGCTCTTCAGGCTTGGGCTTTTTGGTGAGCAAGCTGACAACGATGAGGGAGACGAGGGAGGCGAGGAGGGCAGGATAGATGAGGGGGATTCCCCACGGGTCACCTTCTGGAACTTTGGCCGGGGGCAGAACCTTCGACATGATGAAGAAGAAAACGCAGACGACTGTGCCCGAGATGATCGAGGCCAGCCCCCCCGCTCGCGTCGCCCGCTTCCAGGCGAGGGCAGCGATGAGCGCCGGGGTGATGGCCACTCCGTAGATGGTATAGGCAAAAAAGCTCATGGCCAGGACGCTCTTGAGCTCGACGGCGAGGAGGAAGGCGAGGACGCCGACGAAGACGACGAGGACTTTCTGAAGCGCGACCATGCTCTTCTGGCTGGCGTCTCGCTTGAGGAAACGCTGATAAATATCCCGCATGAGGGTCGTCGTGGGCGAGAGGAGATAGTTCATGCCGGTCGACAGAACGACAGCGCAGGCAGCGCCGAGGAGGAGGATTCCGATAGGAGCGGGGACAAGCTTTCGGGCTGCCATCAGGACGATTTTTCCGCCTTCCTTGGGCACACTCAGGTCAATCTGGTTTTGGAGCTTGCTGTAAGCAAACACAGCGATAACGACGACGACCGTCTCGACAAAAATCGTCCCCAGCGTCCACCAGACAACCGCTTTCCTGGCATCGCGGGCTGTGCGGGCGCTGTAGAATTTCTGGTACATGCTTTGAACGCCCATGAGGAGGAACATCGTCGACAGGAAATAGCCGAGGACTTTGAGCCAGGGATGAGCTCCAAATTGGTTGTTGACGACGGCGAAGTAGCCGGGGTCGAGCACCTGGCTGGCCTGGCTATATCCACCCGCCGCCAAGTAGACAAAAGGCACCGCCAGAAGACAGGCCAGGACAATGATGATGCCGTTGGGAAGGTCTGTGTAGGCGATGGCGACCATTCCACCGAGGGCGGTGAAGAGGATGACGAACACAGCGGCGATGATGGTGCCCAGCGATTCAGGGACGCGGCCATCGGTGACGACATTGAGGATGAAGCCGCCAGCCACAAACTGGTAGGAGACGATGGCTATAAAGGAGAGGACGAGGGCGATGGCCCCAAAGAGGCGAGCCGCTGGTCCGTAGCGAACCTCCAGGACATCTCCGACTGTATACTGGCCAAAGGTGTGGATTTTTCCGGCCAAAAAGTAGATGACGACGATCCCCACCCAGGCCCCGGCGGCAAGCCAGAGGGCTGAGAGACCCGCCTTGGAGGCGAACTCCGCGCCGCTGATGAAAGTGCCCGAGCCGATCCAGGTGCAGATCAAGGTGAAGACCATGACCTGCCACTTAAGGGAGCGGCC
>Ga0136652_1000947_pt1 | contig 13014 bp, 7 predicted proteins | sample ConPoolayeEmetaG_FD_94864 | JGI IMG/M metagenome (GOLD analysis project Ga0136652, IMG submission 94864) | Hot spring microbial mat communities from California, USA to study Microbial Dark Matter (Phase II) - Cone Pool mat layer E metaG... ...
CAACAAAGCCCATTTCCATCAGGCGGCGCGCAAGCGGGCCGTCCGCGCGAACTTGCTGGACGCGGACGAGTCGGCCTGGGGGTGCCTTGGCGAGGTACAACCTGCGTTTGCTCCTTTCGGCCGTAGCCATGCCTGGGTTTGCCCAGCAAACGTCTGCTTTATATATAATACATCGGCATTTTGCATATTGCCCACGGTTCTGTCAAGTGACACGTAGCTTCCAGGGGTGCATTGAGCACTGGAAGATTCTGCCCTAGCGCTTCAATCGAGGCGACGGGGAGCGAGGACACATGCTAACTTGCATGGGCCAAGGGAGTTATAATTGCGGTCGCTTCGTGGCGGGCCGCGCCGGCCTGCCGGCTTCGGCTGGCAGCGAGGATCGCCATGCCTAGTCGGACGGGTCCAGCATGTCCGCAAAGGGGGATTACGGAGGAGCTCGCGCGCGGGCACCTCCGCGGGGCGCAGCGCGTTTCGGCGCAGCGCCACCTCGAAGAATGCGAGGGGTGTCGGCGGCGATTTCGCGAGCTGACCGCCGACCAGCATCCACGTCTGCGCAACTACACCGTTCTGGAGCGCATTGGTGAGGGCGGCTTCGGCGTCGTTTACAAGGTCGTCCATCACGGCAAGCAGCGAACCGAAGCGCTCAAGATGTTGTTTGTCAAGACGCCGCGACGTGTGGAGTACTTCGAAAACGAGGTGCACCTAGCGGCGCGCCTGAAGCACCCGAACATCGCGACGGTCTATGAGGCTCATCTTGGCGCACCGCCCTTTTACTACACGATGGAATATGTCGAGGGCCGCCCCATTGACGCGTATTTCCGCACGGAGCATGTGATCCTGCCGGAGAGGATTCGCATTTTGCAGACGGTGGCGCGGGCGGTGGGATATGCGCACCGCCGCGGCGTGGTGCATCGCGATCTCAAACCCGCGAACATCATGATCGACGCCGACGGACAGCCGCACATCCTTGATTTCGGGATCTCGACGCGGCTGAGCCTGCACTACCCGCAGGTGGCGGGCAGTCGACCCGAAGGGCTGCTGGGGACATTCGGCTATATCGCACCGGAGCAGATGAGCGGCGGACCGGTCGATGAGCGCGCCGATATCTATGCTCTTGGTGCACTTATTTATCACTGCGTGACGGGCGAGCCGGCGCAGTTCGTATCCAAAACGTCGCGACTGGAGCGCCTCTTGCGAGAACGCCAGATCGCGCGCGCTGCCGATTTGGCGGCGATCATCGCCCGCTGCGTCGAAAGACTGCCTGAGCGGCGTTACCCGGACTGTTATGCCCTGGCCGAGGACCTGGAGAACTACCTCGCGGGCAGACCGGTTCGTGCCGCCGAGAGTGGCACGGCGGCCTATCAGCTCCTGCGCGCCGCGGCCTTGGTTCTGCGGCGGCGGCCGCTGCTGGTGCGCAGTTTCGCCGTCCTTTGCAGCGGGGCTCTGCTGGCGCTGGTCGCGTGGGGAGCCGCGGCGCGATGGTATCCGGCCACGTCCGGGCCGCAGCAGGTTGTGTTGGTCACCGTTTCGCCGACGGTTGCAAAAGCAATCGCGGAGGGAAGAGTTGGTCAGGACCTCCCGGGGCTTTCAGCGAGCAACCGCAAGAGCTGGCGGATGCTGTACGGGTTGCTGCTTCAGCGACTGGCGCAGGTTAGGCCCGCGGCGGTTGCCTTCGATTTCTACTTCCCGGACTGCCAGCCTTCGTTTGACGAGTACTTCATCGCTGGTATGCAGGCGATGCGGGCCGCCAGAGTCCCGGTGATCATTGGCACACGCGATCTGGACATTAACAGTGATCCGGTCGTCTGCGAGTCCATCCTCGCGGCCGCTCACAGTTGCGCCATGCTGGCCGCGGCCCCGTTCGAGCGTGATGCGCAGGATTTCATTCTGCCCGCGTGTGTCCAAGGCGGCTTTGCGCCGCCGGTGCCTGGACTGGCGCTCTGTGCGGTGGCGGCGGCACGGTATCCAGATGCTACCCTCGATCTACAGATCCGTCGCAACACGGTTGTACTGCGCTATCGCAAAAATGCAGCCCCGGCGGGTCAGCCCCGGTGGTATCCCGACAGCGACGCGATCGAGTGCGGGCGCGTGTACACGCTGGGCAGCAGCCAGATGCTGCGCCCCGGCGACCGCTTCTATCCCCTGCGCGTTCCGAAGTCGGCGGCAGGCGATCTGGCGGCGCCGCGGGTTAGTCTCGAACAGGCGCTTACCGGGGACCTGGAGCAGTTGCGCCGGCAGTTCGCGGGGCGCGTACTGATCGTCGGGCTGACGGTGCCAGGTAACGATGAGTATGTTCTGGCGGACGGCCGGAAGCTGTTCGGTTGCGAGGTGCAGGCTTGCGTCATCGAGCGCCTGCTTGTCGGCGGGCATGCCCGTCGGCTGGAGTGGTCTACGCTGGGCTTGATCATGCTGTTGTGGGGGGCGCTGGGCGGCGCGGTGGCTTCGATAGTGCCGCAGATTCGAAAACTCTCACTCAGCGCTGCGGGGATTGTCGCGGTTGGGGGAGTGGTTGCAAGCGTCGCGCTGGTCTACTGGGGCGCGCAGCGGCTTCACGCGTTGTGGTCGCTTCAGGCAGTGCTGGGGCTGGCGGGGCTGGTGGCTGCTGGGGCTCCGGTGTACTGGGTTCGCCTGCTGCGCGAGCGACAGATTGAGCTGGCACCCGAGCCGGTCTGGGAGTGCGAGCCGGAAACACTGTCCTCAACACTGCTCCAGACGGCCAGTGGATCGGCGACGGCCACTCCAGCAGGTCCGGTGGGCTAGAAGGGCTTGCGGCCCTCGTGCTCTTACATGTCTGCCGCGATGCGGTTTTGGTGCCCGTTCCAGCGTTTTTTCAACCGGACACCAACCGGGCGGCGGGGGTCAATGTCGCCAGCAGCGCTGCGCCGGCCAGCCAGAGGACGGCTTCCAGATATGTTCCCCAGCGGCGCTGGCGTCGGGTAAAGTACGGGTCAAGCAAGGCGTTCATCACCCCTCGGCTCCTACGCAGATAATTTCCAGGTACCCGAGGAGTTCCCGGAGCCATTCCCAGATGCACGGAAGTAACATTGAAGTACCTCCGCCTCTTTCGAAACTCCTTGCCCGTGATTGTTAAAGACCCTGTTACCGCGCATTTTCCATCGGCTAGGTCGCCTGTGGTTGAAAGCAAGCCGCTGGGCGGCGGCAAAAATTGCGCGTCGGGCTTGGATCGGGGCTTATGTTGGTAAGTCTCTTCGCGCGTGGGTGTTGCAGAGGGTGTCTGCCGGTCGCCACGCCGACCGTTCGGCCTATGTCCGGTAACCTGCCGCCAACGTCGCGCAGGGCTGGGCAGACAATATTGGCAAAGCTCAGCAGAATACCCAAATGTCGGGCGCCGGTGCGACTGTGCCGCAGGCGGGCGGAGTTGTGACCCTCACTGAATCCGCGCTGCGTGCCGGCGGCCATGAGACGCAAGATGTTTGGTCAGTTTCTCTTTGTGCGGATACGTCGGGCGCAGCAGGCGCTGGCCGACGGTCGCGTCGACGAGGCCTACACGATTGCGATCCAGCCGGACGTCCGTGAGCACCCGCGAGGTCGAAAGCTGCTGGCTGCCTTGGAGCGACCCCTGCTTGCTCGGGCCCGGCTGCATTTGCAGGCCGGGCGGCACCGCGAGGCGCTGCTGGATCTGGAGCGCCTTTGCGCGCTGGACCGTGGGGGCAGCGAGCTTGACGAACTGCGGCAGCGGGCCCTCGCGGGGCTTCAGACGCGCCAGGATGAGGTGGCCCGGGTTCAGCAGGAAGTTGTCCAGGCGATCGCTGCCGTCCGGGCCGGCCACCTGGAAACCGCTAGAATCGTCGTTCGGCGCATTTCTGACACCGCTCGAAAACACGAGCTGGAGCACGAGATTGACCTGCGGCTTCAGCGCAGCTCGCAACTGCTGGCAGAGGCGCAGGCGGCGCTGGAGCGCGGCGAAGTGCTAGCTGCGGTGCGGCTGTGGGCGGAACTTATCCGCAGGCACGGCCGAACCGATGCCGCCGATCAGTTCGCCCATCGGCTGGCAGCAGCGTGCCGACAGTCGCTCCAGGATTGGTTTGCTGCCGGAAAGCTTGAACATTTTTTTGCCGCCCAGGAGGTGCTCGACCCGCTGCGCGAGGTCGATCCGACGCTGCGGTCCCATCAGCAGGTCGCCGCACTCTGTCTCAAAGCTGCCGGTCAGCTTGCACGGCGCGAGTATTCGGCGCTGCGTGAGACGCTGTTGCGGCTGCGCGGAGCGGCTGGACCGGCGGAATGGCTTGACCGGGCGGCCGAGGCGGCAGACCGAATTGCACAGTCCCATGACGAGCTGCTGGCCGGACCGCTGGGACTTATGATGTCGTTGCCCGCCGCTTCGCAGGCCGCGACGGTGGTGGCCGAGGCGGCGCTTCAGGCCCGCGGCAAGCCCCAGGCACCGCCCAAACCGCTTGCGGACTGGCCGCTGCTGTTGCTGGTCGACGGAGCCGGCAGCAGCCTGTTGATCGACGCCGCACGTGTTCGGATCGGGCGCGCCGGCGGCAGTCGGCCCGTGGATGTCGCTTTGCCGGTCGATCTGGAGTCGCACCATGCCGATATCATCCGCCGCGGCGAAGACTATTTTCTGACGGCTTACGGCCCGGTGCAGGTCAACGGCCGTCCGGTGAGGGAGGCACTGCTGCGCGACGGCGACCGGATTGAACTTGGCGTAGCCGCGAAGTTCACTTTCTGCCAGCCCAGTATGCGGAGCAGCTCCGCGGTGTTGCGCCTGTCCCATCGGTGTCGGCTGGCCGAGGACGTCAGCAGTGTGATCCTGTTCTGCCAGACGTGTCTGATAGGCCCGCAGGCGCACTGCCACGTGCGCGGTCCCGAGGGGGTCTCGCAGGTGGTGCTCTTTACGCGCGGCACAGAACTGTATGCGCGTCCGCTTTCAGGCGGGCGGCTCGCGGATGCTGTCCGCGTGGCGCCCGGTCAGACGCTGGAATTCGGAGAGATTCGGCTGACGGTTCAGAGATACGGGCAGTCTGGCGGCAGGGGCTGAGTTCAGGTGCGTGGAGGTACTTGCGTGCCCTATACGTTCAAACATGGCGACCGGCCGCTGGAGGGCATCACCGTTCAGCGGGCAATCGGTCGCGGCGGGTTCGGCGAGGTCTATTACGCCGTTACGGACTCCGGCAAGCAGCTTGCGCTTAAGTACCTGCGTGAGAGCCCGGAGATCGAGCTGCGCGGCATCGGGCACGTCATGAACCTCAAGAGCCCGCACCTGATTACGATCTACGACGTGCGCTTCAACGCCGCCGGCGAGCCGTTCGTGCTGATGGAGTATGTCAGCGGCCCGTCGCTGCGTGAGCTGCTGCTTGCAGAGCCCCAGGGGTTTTCACCGCCCAAGGCTGCGTTCTTTCTCGACGGGATCGTCCGCGGGCTTTCTTACCTGCACGAGCGGGGGATCGTCCATCGGGACCTCAAGCCAGCCAACATTTTCTATGACGACAGTTACGTCAAGATCGGCGATTACGGCCTGACCAAGCATATTTCCGTCAGCCGCCACAGCGGCCAGACCGTCAGCGTCGGAACCGTGCACTACATGGCCCCCGAAATCGGCTCCGGCAGCTACACCAAAGCCATAGATATCTATGCGCTCGGTGTGATCCTCTACGAGATGCTCACCGGCCGCGTCCCATTTAGCGGCGCGAGCATGGGCGAGATTCTCATGCGGCACCTGGCGGACCGCCCGGACCTCAGCGGCATCCCCGAGCCGTTTGCAGGCGTGATCGCCAAGGCGCTGGCCAAGGATCCGGCGCAGCGCTTTGCCGACGTCAGCGAGATGGCCGACGCGATCCGCCGCGACGCTGGGATTGCCGCCACGATTGATGCATTCGACCCGACGACGCTGACGTACGTACCGCGGCGGCCCGAAGCCTCCGACGAACCGACAGCTTCGCCAGGCCGGCCTTCGCGCCAGGTGCTTGACGTGCGCGTGCCGCTTACGGCGCATGATCGTTTCGAGCAGCTCGCCGCCAAGGCAGAAGAGAAGGTCCAAAAGATCGCACGCAAGCTCGAGCGCAAGGCTGCGAAATTAGCGGAGCGCTACGGCGAGTCTAAAACGACGCCGCCGGCGGCTCTGAGCGGCCCACCGACCCGCCGGAGAATGCAGGTTCTTGTTTTTCTGCTGCTGATCGTCGGAATCGCGCTGGCCCTGTCATTTATTGGTCCGCAGTCGTCGCAGGCCGACCGCGCGGTCGTCCTGGCTTTGGGCCTGCTCGGAGCCACCGTCGGGCCGCTTTTGTCGTACTTTTATCTGCTCAGGCGCCTGCCGTGGCGCGGCGGGCTCTGGGAGCGACTGCTTTACGTGGCGGTAACTGCGGCGCTTTTGATGCCGGCCTATGGCATTGCAAGCGACATTCGGTCCGCGGACGAGGCGGCGGTACGCCAGCGAGTTGAAGAACTACGCGGCCGCGGCACGGCACGCTCCACACGCGTTTACAGGAGCCAGCGGCGCCAAGCTGACCGGTTCGCGTATGTGCTGGTGGCCCCGCTGGCGACCCTGGCCATCTGCAACTGGACGCGCCGGATCGAAATCGGCAGAACCGGCCACCTCAGTGGCGGGCAAGTCTTTTGGCCGGCAATTGTAGGACTCGTCGCTGCCAGCATTGTTGATGCAGAGCAATACCGCTACCACTGGGTCGCGGCGGGTTTTTGTGGCGCGATGGCGCTTCTGATACCGGCCGGCGCAACACTGCGGGGAACTGCTCCCGCACGAACGGAGCCGGCAACGCATCCGCAACCAGCCCCGACATCGGCCGTCTCGCCTTCGGACATTCAAACCGGCGCTCCCGCGCTACCAGCAGCCCTTCAACCCGAAGCGCCCCGCGTGGCCGTGCCGCCAATCGTGATTGAAACGGACAGCTCGGTCTTCGGTTGGACGCTGAGCACGGGGCTGGCGGTGCTGGGCCGACTGCTTCTGGCTGTCGGGCTCGTTGTTGGCTTGGGACGAGAACCACTACGCCAATGGCTGACTGCCGGCGCGCTTGGTGACGTGTCGGGCTCGGCTGTTTTGAAGGAGATGATCGATGCAAACATTGCGGTCGCGGCACTGATTGCCGGCGGCCTGGTAATCGTTCTGTCGCGCGCAAGGAGCGGGTGGCTGCACGTACTGCGTGGCCTCGCAGGCTGTTTGGCCCTGCTCCAGGCAGTGATCGCCGCACTGGGGCCCTCAGGCGAAAAGCTTGCCACGTTGATGTTTAGCCCTGAGCCGACCGGCGCCGAATCGGAGCTTTGGCCTGCGATGGCGCACGTAGCGGTTCCGTTGATCGCCGGGCTTGTGCTGCTGGCGTGGCCGGCGCGCCAGAAGCCTGGGCCGGTAGTCGTCTAGCTTCCAGGCGGCTTTTTCCCGATTACACTTGGGCTTGAGTAGCACGGCGCGCTTAGCGTGCCCTCATCTGGTCAGCGTTCGGGCAGAGCAAACTGCCGCTGCGCTCTGATGCGGGCGACAAAATTACACACATGTTGGCGCACCTCGCGGCCCGTCCAGCGTTCCGTTGTGGTTGCGGGCGAAGTATGATGTGGTGTGAAAAGTGAGCGTCTGCCGCGGTGGGTCATGTCGGCAGTTGGGCTGCCAGCCGGGGGTGGGCGTTTGGCCGACTATGGTTGCGGCCGAAGGCTGCGGCAGGCGTGGCCCCGGCGGGCGGCGGACCGATTGTCGGACGCAAACCGTGGGCAGCAAGAGTGCCGACGCCTATCTGGTCGAAGCGGTACGTCGCGGCGATGAGGCCGCCTGGCGCGAACTGATCGCGCGCTACCAGGGTCGCCTGTTGAGCTTTGCCCGCAGGATGCTCGCCCAGCCTGCTGATGCTGAAGACCTGGTTCAGGAAACGTTCCTGGGGCTTCTGCGCAGCCTGGCAAGCTACGATTCCTCGCGTTCACTGGAGACGTATCTGTTTGCGATCCTGCGCAACAAGCTGCGCGACCAGTTCCGCGCCGCCGACGGGCTGGTCCGTCAGAGCCTGGAACAGCTTGATCTGGACGAGTCGCCGCAGGCCTGGGTCGAGACCGAAACGCCCAGTCGCCACGTCAGTGCGGCTGAGAACGTGTCCGTCCAGCGGGAGGTTCTGGTTGAGTGTCTGCGCGATTGGGTTGAGGAGTGTCGCGCGCGGCGGCGTTTTGAAGACCTGATGGTGGTCGAGATGCTGCTGGTGCTGGGGTTGAGAAACAAGGAAGTCGCCGCCGATCTGGAGCTGAGCGAGACAGCGGTTGCCGGCATAAAGTTCCGCGTGCTTCGGCAGTGGCAGTCGCTGGTGCGGGAGCGGCAGGGCGCCTGCGACTGGTGCGAAGGGGATTTGGCGCGGGACAGCACGCTGGGCCGCATCTGGCGCGAAGAGGGGATTTCTTGCCTCAAGCGCTCTACCCTGGGCCGCTACCTGCTTGGGGCGCTCGATGACGACTGGAATCTGTACGTCGATTTTCACGTCAACCAGGTGGGCTGTCCGCGCTGCGCGGCGAATCTGGACGACCTGCGGACCGAAGGTGGCAACCAGCAGGAGCGCCAGCGCCTACGCGATCGCTACTTTGCATCCAGCGTGGGGTTTCTTTCCCGCCGACCCGCGGAAGGTTCCGCGCAAGATTGAGCTGGCGCGCGGCAAGCAGGCGCTACGACGCCCGCAGTTGTCGCGCGTCGGTTGCGCTGCTAGATTCATTTCGCAAGCCGCAGCGAACTGGCTGACTGTGGCCGACTGACGGCCGGCGCAAAGGCGTTCGGCCGATTAGATGCCCGATTGAAGGCTACCCGTGCGAGCGATACTCATAGCGAGCCTGCTGGCGTTCGGCCTAAGCGAGACCGAGGCGATTGAAGGCTACTTGCAGCACGCTTACTACTCCGGGCTTTTTGTTATTCTGGTACTGGCGAGCCTGGGATTGCCGATACCCGAAGACGTCCCGCTCATCGTTGCCGGCTTGCTGATGCGCACCCATCCGGGCATTGCAGACTGGCGGGCAACGTTTGCGGTCGCGCTGGTCGGGATCATTTCCGGCGACCTGATTCTGTACTTCCTGGGTCGTCGGTGGGGTCCGGACGCGGTGAATCACCGATCGGTGCGCCGGCTGATCACGCCGCACATTTTGCGCCGCGTTAGCGACAAATTTCATCGGTACGGGATGTGGTACTGCTTTTTCGGACGCTTCCTAATGGGGGTTCGAGCGGCAATGTGTCTGACCGCGGGCGCCACGGGGTTTCCGTACTGGCGTTTTTTCCTGGCGGACTTTGCCGGGGCGCTGCTGTCGATTCCCCTCTTTGTGTACTTGGGTTACTGGTTCGCGGGCATGCTGCCAACGCTGCGCGCGTACATGACCGGGGCCCAGATCGTGATCAGCGTCGCGGTGGCGGCGGGGGTCGCCGGAGCGCTTTACTATCGGGTCCGCAAGCATCGACGTCGGCATGATTCACAGACGATCGCAGAAGACGCGACTGGCTCGGCCGACCGGTGCGACAAGGGCTCAGCAGTGTCGAGCTCGGGAAGCGAACGATCAGCCCGGCCGTTGGCGGACCGTGCGGTGCATGCGAAAATCGATTCTTGAAATTGCGGGCGCAGAGGGCGGGCCCTAGCGCGTGAATGTTGACTGACGGCTTGCCGGTGGCTCCAGCGGAAACCATACGGTGAACGTGGTCCCCTTATTGGGGCGCGAATGCACCTCGATCTTACCGCCGTGAGCCTGCACTACGCGGTAAACGATCGCCAGCCCCAGCCCACAGCCATGCGTCTGCCGCACGTGGGTCCCTTCAGCCCGGAAGAAGGTGTCGCCCAGGCGGGCCAGTTGTGCGCCGGTCATGCCGATGCCGTGGTCTTCGACGGTGATCACGATGAGGTACCCTTCGCGCCGGACCGCTAGGCGTACGTAGCGCTCGTTGCCGCAGTAGCGGAAGGCGTTTTGCAGTAGGTTGACCAGGACCTGCTCGATCGCCTCGGCGTCAGCGCGGATGGTGGGCAGGTCGGGCTGGATTTCCAGTCGGTGCTCAAAGCCGCCGGCTACGAACTGCGCCTCGAACAGGCCCCAGGCGCGACGGGCCACCGCCGCTACGTCGCACGGCTCAAAGCGGTACTGTCGGGCACCGGATTCGATCCGGCTGAAGTCGAGGATCCGGTCCAGCAGACCTGACAGACGTTCTGCCTCGCGCGACATGGTCTGGTAGTACGCGCGCACGCGATGCGGTTCCGTGACACGTCCGTCGGCCAGCGTTTCTGCCAGCAGGCGAATCATCGCCAGCGGCGTCTTGAGTTCGTGGCTGACGTCAGCGACGAATCGGCGTTGCAGACGGACAAGTTCGCGCTGCCGGCGCATTGCCCGCAGCATCAGCCAGAGTACTACGGCCCAGGCCGCGGCGCTGCCCAGCCCGGTTCCGACGGCAAGCGCGGTTCGCCGAGCAGCTTGGGCGCGGAGTTGCGCGCTGACTGGTGCGGTTGCGGTCAAAACCGCATTTCCGAAAGCTTCGTTCAGCGGGCAAAGGATGTCCTCAGCTTGCGCGGCAGGTCGCGGCTCGAAGCGCCCCTGTGAATCTGGGGGAAAGTAGCGTGCCAGCAAGTCGTCGGCACGCGCTACCAGGGCCGTCGCAGCAGATTGCGAATCTGACCGGGCCGCGATTACCACCCTCAGGCCAGGTTCTGACTTGACGCTGCGGAAAGCAACCGCCGACCCGGTCTCGTCGGCCCACATTCTGACTGCCGTTGCCACCACGGAAGGCAGTGCCAGCCTCACTTGCGCGCGTTCTGCGAGCGTTTGCAGGGGAAGAGAGAGCGCCGCCCCACCGGGCGTTGCCAGAATCGGACTCGCGCGCCGCCGAAGGAGCTCGACTTCGACAGGACCGCAGCGCGCGGGGTGCGCTGCGAGCAGCAGGTCCAGCAGCATGCCGAGTCTGCTGCGCGCGGCTTCGACCTTTCCGAGCTCAAGCAGGCACGCCAGCAAGCCGGTTTCGATTTCAAAGGCGCAATATGGCGGCAAGCCTGTCGCCTCGAACGCTTCACGCGCCTGCTGATAACAACGGGCTGCGGTGGACGGATCGTTGCCGATGCGGTAGCAATTTGCGGCTTCGAGCAGCTTGCCGGCGCGCTGGTGCGCCGGACGCTGGCGGGCCGACTGTTCGAGCTTGGTTGCCAGTTGCCGCGCCTGCTCGGGGCCCATTGGGGGATCGCAGCTTGGAGAATCCTCTTCGTCAGAAAGCAGTCGGCTAGCCTGCTCGATCGCACTCTGCGGCAAGACCTGCGGGATCCCGCTCTCGGTCTGGAGGAGCACACACAGAAAGTCCCGGCGTTCGTCTACCCACTGGTCGATACCATCTGCCCCGCGGCTCCGCCAGATAGCTCCGAGCGCATCCAGGGCCTGCTCGATTTCGGCAGACATTCGCGCGGTTCGCTCGGCCGCCGCAGCGCGTGCGGCCGCGCGCAGGTCATTCCAGTCTCGCTCCTGTAGCGCCAGGCTTTGCTGCGTTACCGCCCACATGGTCAGGGCAGTAAGCGTGAGGCTCACCGCTGCCGCGGCAGCTACCATTCGTCGTTCGGCAGTGCGGTGCGGCACGGCGTTACCTGGTTGTTTGAGCTGCCCGGTCCGAGCTGGTCGGCGGCATCCGGAAGATTCCCCGGGCGGGTAGGCAACGGCTTAAGCGCCGGCAGGGCTGCCTGCGGCCCCGGCCACCTCGGCCTGACCTCTTCCAGTGGTCCCAGATGTTCCCGGGCGCGTACGCGAATCCGGTCGAGCAGGCTGCCCAGCTCGATCGGCATCGGTGGCTCGACGATGAGCGGCAGCTCCTGATCAAAAACGCGTACTGTCATGATCGTCCGATCCGCCGGTCCGTGAGTGCCGAAAAGGTACAGGACCTCGTCGCGTACTTCGGCTCTCAGGCCCAGTTGCGTGTACTCGATGCGCGCCGGCATCGGCAGGTATGTCGGCCATTGCACGCCGACCAGACACCCGATGACCTGAGTTATCAGTTGGCCTTCGATCCAGTTCAGGCCGGCCTGCGGCTCCACGCGGAACTCCGCCTCGAGCGAACACAGCCGGTTGTCTTCGACAGTCAGGTCGTCGATCGTGAGGTCTGCCTGGCCCGTCGCGCGGCCGCGCCCGAGTCGCTCGGTGAGCGTTTCGAGCAAGACGCGGCGGCAGAAGCCATTAGCGACCAGACGCTCGATTCCGGCCGGCGAGAGTCGGGCGTTTTGGATGCGGAGCGTGAGTTCGCCACCGATATCGCCAAGGCCCCACGGAGCCAGGATGTCGCCGAGCAGTACACCGGTCAGCACGCCTTCAAACTCCAGACGTTCGAGCCGGCCGTCGCGAATCGTCAATTCTTTCAGCTCGATGCGCGGACCGTGCCCGTGCCAGGCGACTGGCAGTACCCCTGCGGTCCACTCGGAAAGGCTCAGGTCCCGGCAACGGCCCGACAGCCGGGCCCGCCAACTCGCAATGGTGCCGGTCGAGCCAGCTTGCTTTGCTGCGCTTTCGTGATACTCCAATCGTCCTTCGAACGACCCGCTTTCAGCCTCGATACCGAGCAGGTCGCGAAGCTTCAGCACGTGGATGGGCAGTTCCGGAACCCGCACCTCTAGCTCATCGATGCAGATGCCGCCTGAGACCGGTGAAAACCGCGCGGCAAGCGGCAGCGGCTGCGAGCCGCGATAGCCGTTGAGGCTGGCGCAGCGTGCTGTCGCCCGGCCGGCCGTTCGGTCTTCGAAAATGATCAGGCCCGCCGCGTCTTCCAGTCGGACACCGAACTGCCCGTGCTCGAAGTGCAGGTTCAGCCCGCTGAAGCGCACCCGTCGCGGGCCGTCGGGCGCGAATCCCATTCGCAGTCCGGATTCGACAACCAGTCGACAGTCCTCTGCCAGCCAGGTCCGCGTCGAAACCGTGCATGAGCCACCCCGCACTTCGACTTCGTAGGCTTCCGGATCATCCGGCTGAGGTGTGCGCACCAGCCTCGACTGCCGACAGTACAGCGCCAGATCGCGACGATCGGGCAGAAAGATGCGTACGCCGCGGTATTCCCGTGCCGTACGGGATCGCGGGAGGACC
>Ga0136652_1000949_pt1 | contig 13005 bp, 13 predicted proteins | sample ConPoolayeEmetaG_FD_94864 | JGI IMG/M metagenome (GOLD analysis project Ga0136652, IMG submission 94864) | Hot spring microbial mat communities from California, USA to study Microbial Dark Matter (Phase II) - Cone Pool mat layer E metaG... ...
ACTTATAGCATCTTAAAAGGTTATTCTGTTCCTGGGGTGGTTACTGGGAAACCCATTGAATTAGGGGGTTCTCTTGGGAGATTTGAAGCCACAGGAAGAGGGGTTGTCATTACTTCCCTTGAAGCCCTTAAATATTTAAACAAATCGATTGAAGGAGCCACGGTGGCCATTCAAGGATGTGGGAATGTAGGGGGAGTGGCTGCCAGGCATTTTCAGCGATTGGGAGCGAAAGTGATTGCCCTGAGCGATTCAAAAGGGGGTCTTTATAATGAAAGAGGTCTTGACCTGAAAAGAGTTCTGGACTGTAAAGCCCAATACTCCTGCTTTGTCTGTGATAAAAAGGAAGAGACCGAGATCACCAACGAGGAGTTATTAGAATTGGATTGTGACCTCTTGATCCCTGCAGCGATTGAGAACCAAATTACAGAGGAAAATGCCCCTCGAATCAAAGCCAAGATCATTACTGAGGGGGCAAACGGACCTACCACACCGGAGGCAGATGAGATTCTCAATGAGAAAGGAGTTTTTATCGTCCCTGATATCCTGGCCAATGCAGGAGGGGTGACGGTCTCCTACTTTGAATGGGTTCAGAACCTTCAGGAATTGATCTGGAGCGAGGAGGAGGTTTTAGATCGCTTGACCCGAATTATGCAACGGAGTTTTCGAGAGGTTCTGGAACTCTCTCTTTCAAAAAAGATCCCTATGAGGACAGCCGCGCTTGTCCTTGGAATCGGACGAGTGGCTGAAGCAACAAGACTGAGAGGAATTTACCCCTAAGAGAGGGGTTTAGGGGCACTATTTCTGTGTTTTTATAGCATGTCTTTTGGATATCGAAGAATATAGTGGGCAAATGCAGTGATCACCATGGCATTACTAATTTTGCCCTTTAGAATGAGGTTAGGGATTTTCTTCAAGGGAACGTGAATCACTTCAATATCCTCGGTTTGATCAGGGGTGGGACTTGCCACTTTCTTTACACCCTTAGCCAAAAAGGTATAACAGCGATTATTGAAGATCGCTGGGTTGGGGTTGACTACACCGATTCGTTCTATTCTCTTTGCATGATACCCTGTTTCCTCTAATAATTCCCGGAGGGCCGCCTTTTTCGGTGTATCTCCTGGATCCACTAAACCTCCAGGTATTTCAAGGGTCACTTCTTTAGAGCCATGCCGGTATTGTCTGATCATCACCACCTGATGGTCTGAAGTAATGGGGATGATATTGACCCAATCCTCTGATTCGATGACATAAAAGTCATGTTTCGTCCCTGTTCTGGGAGAGATGGCCGTATCTTCCCTTATGGAGAAGACACGGAAGGATTGTAATCTTTTTGAATGGATCCTTTTCCATGATTTGACCATTTTTTTCTCCTCTTGTTTCCTTCAACGATTTTAGGAACCTAATTCTATGTGGTCAAGTGAAATTTGTCAATTTGGTTGATTTTTCAATTCACCTTAAGATATAAAAAGATTATCGTCTGAACCCGAGCCCTTATTCCTACAAAGAATTTTGGACTAAGAGATAGGAATTACTCAGGCGATGGTTTTAGGGAAGAGAAGATTAAGAAATCAGGAGGAGAAAAATGGGACATCTTACAGGGAAGGAGGAAATTTTAAGGCAATTACAGAAAAGGCTTCATCAGAATCCAGTCGGACTTCCTGAACATGCATCGGTCTATGAAATCTTATCGATTCTATATACTGATAAAGAGGCTCAGGTAGGAGCCAAATTCCCTTTCGGTTTGGCAGACCTTGATGAAATCCAGAGGGCCACCGGGTTTGAGAGTGAAGAGTTAGAGAGGATTTTAAAAGGAATGCTGAAGAAAGGTCTCGTCGTCTCGTCGAGAAAGGAGGGGAAGTTGAGATATCTGCTTTCACCTGGGTTGACAGGATTTTTTGAATTTACTTTTATGCGAACCGATGAATCACTTCCCATGAAACGATTGGCGGAATTAATGCAAGCCTATAAGAACACACCTGAATTCTTACAGGAATTCTTCTCACCCGGAACAAGTAGAGGGAAAGCCTATATCTATAGCGATGTCGTTCCAGAGGTGAGAAGCGAAGTCTTAAGATTTGATGAGGCGGTTGAGCATATCAAGAACGCAGGAAGGGGAAGTCTTGGAAAATGTTATTGTCGGCACGAGGCGTGGCATCTTGGAAAGAATTGCTCTGCACCGATCGATGATATCTGCATGAGCCTTGGCAATGCCTCAGATTTTCTGGTGGAACAGGGATTTGCAAGAAGGGCATCGGTTGATGAATTGCTCGAGACCTTAAAGAGAGCAGAGGATTTGGGATTGGTTCACATTGGTGACAATCTACAGGATCAGACTACCTTCATCTGCAACTGTTGTGGATGCTGTTGCGGTTTCCTCGAAGGAATCACTAAATACCAATTAAAACATGCAGTAACCACTACGAATTATATTGCAACAGTTGACCCAGAGGCTTGCAATGGGTGCGAGTTATGCGTTGATCATTGTCAAATTAAGGCCATTCAGATGGAAGGGGATTATCCTTTGGTCAACCAAGAGTTCTGTATTGGTTGCGGAATCTGTGCCCATTTCTGTCCAACCAGGGCGATGAAGATGGTCGAAAGAGAGAAGAGGGCTATCCCGCCAAAGAATTATAAAGAACTAATGATTCGACTGATGAAAGAAAAGGGACGTCTATAATATAATTTGATTCCAAAGGGAATTCTCCAGATCAATTTCAGTAATCAATACTCAGAAGAGAATAGGGGATGATCTGGAACTTGTTTTGTAAAATTGGATAGGGAATAATTATTATTAAATCCTTATGAATGATGGGCTAAAAAATTTTATTAGCCTCTTTCAAAGGAAAGATTGGTGAAAAAGAGAGGGTTTTTCATCCTATCCCTATTGATTTTTCTGGTTTTGGCCAATGGGCTGCCTGTTACTGCCCAAAAATTTCCCAAAACCCTTGTCTTTCTTTATAGCAATAACATTAATGGGGAGATTGAACCATGTCCGACCTGAGGTCAGATATACAGCTTTGGCGGTCTGGCCAGGAGGGGGACATGGATTAAAGAGGTAAGGGAGAAAGAAGGAGAGATTTTACTTTTCGACTCGGGCGATCTTCTGTTTAAGAGGTATTCAAATCCAATTCCAGAAGGTGATTTAAAGAGGTTACGTGAAAAGGCTCATTTGATCATAGAGAGTTTTAATTTGATGGGTTATGATGCGGTTGGGGTGGGGGAAGATGACCTCACCCTTGGGAAGGAATTTCTAATGGAGATATCAAAGAGGGCTAACTTCGCCATCCTTTCCTCCAATCTCCTTGATGCTGAAACAAAAAAGCCTATTTTTCAGCCTTATCTGATTAAAGAGCGAAATGGGCTAAGGGTAGGAATTTTTAGCCTGATTTCACCCGAATGTTTTTCAGGTCAAAACGATCCTCGAATGAAGGGATTGAGGGTTCAGAATCCGATGGAAGTGGGTAGAGAGATGATTAAAGAACTTCAGACCAAAGCCGATCTCATCGTCCTTCTCAGCCATCTGGGTTATGCAAAGGATGTGGAATTTGCTCAGGTCAATCCTGGGGTTCGGCTTATTTTTGGAGGGCATACAGGTACCCATCTCCTTTATGCTCCAGTCATCAATAACACTGCAATATTTCAGACCGCATCGAGAGGAATGTATGCGGCAAAACTTAGTCTTACCCTCTATAGTTCTGAACCGTCTATTGTCAATAGCTGGCAAAGACGCTCTTTGGAGAGTAGCCTTCAGAGCATCAAAAATAAACTATCATCCCCTAATCTTTCTGAATCTGAAAAGGTACAGTGGAGGAAGGCCCAAGAGGAGATGGAACGGAATCTAAAGAAATTACAAGGTAAAAATGAGTTCGCAAACACCTTCCTTCCTCTCAATGAAAAGATCAGGTCACATCCTGAGTTAGTCAAGATGATTGAGGCCTTTAAATCAAGATTTCCAGAAATGGGACCCTCCTCTTCGCCCAAATAAGATGGTAACAGTTGATCTAATCCTTCTCCATCCACCCACGGTTTATGATTTCAGGATTCTGCCTGGAATTCATGGGCCGATTAGCGACGTTGTCCCATCTACTCCCATATTTGAAATGTACCCCATTGGCTTTGCCAGTCTTTCGGAATACTTGGAACGTCATGGCCTCAAGGTAAGGATTGTCAATATTGCTTTGAAAATGCTCAAGGATAAGGATTTTGATGTAGAGAAGTTTATCGCAAAAGAGAAGTCCATGGCATTTGGGATTGATCTTCACTGGATGGCTCATGTCCAGGGTGCTCTGGCCCTCGCGGAGATAGTAAAAAGATATCATCCAGGGAGTCCTGTCATTTTAGGGGGTCTTTCAGCTACCTACTTCCACGAAGAGATTCTACGCCATTATCCTTTTATCGATTTTGTTGTAAGAGGGGATTCAACAGAAGAACCTCTGCTCCAACTTCTCCAGGCTATTAAAAAGAAGGGGGGGGTGGAGAGGATTCCCAACCTCACGTGGAGGGATGGTACCAATGGCATACGTACCAATCCACTGACCTATGTCCCCGAGGACCTCAATGCCATTACGATCGACTATAGACATATTATGAAGAAGGTTGTCAGATATGCAGATCCAACAGGATACCAGCCCTTTGTTGACTGGTACAATTATCCTGTAACAGCCGTTTTCACCTGTCGTGGGTGCCGATATCATTGCAAGACCTGTGGAGGTTCTTCCTATACCTTTCGGTCCATGGCGAACCGACATAAGCCTGCCTATCGGGATCCCAAACTCCTTGCACAGGATATCTTCAATATCTCAGACCACCTCCATGCACCCATTATGATCATTGGCGATATCTTTCAGCCTGGTGAAGAGTACGCGTTTACCTTCCTTCAAGAGATGAGGAAGAAGAGGATTGAAAACCACATTGCCTTTGAGTTCTTTGTTCCCCCAGCGAGACCTCATCTGGAGGGCATTGCTAAATCTATTACCAATTTTAATCTCGAAATTTCTCCTGAGTCGCACGATGAAGAAGTCCGGAGGGCCTTTGGAAGGCCTTACAATAACGCCTCGCTGGAGAGGATGATTCAAGATGCCATTGATCTTGGTTCCAAACGAATCGACATCTTTTTCATGATTGGGCTTCCCAAACAGACCTATTCCTCGGTCATTGGGACGGTGGATTACTGTCGCTATCTCCTTGAGCGATTTCAGCCCTACCGTAAACTGATCCCCTTCGTCTCACCCCTCGCCCCTTTTTTAGATCCAGGGAGCGCCGTCTTTGAAGAGCCAGAAAAGTATGGATATCGTCTTCTTTATCGGACGGTGGAGGAACACCGCCAGGCCTTGGTCTCTCCCAGTTGGAAATATATCTTAAATTATGAGACCCAGTGGATGACCCGGGATGAGATTGTGGAGAGTACTTATGAGGCAGGAAAGAGGCTCAATCGTTTAAAGGCCGAGTACGGTCTGATTGACCAAAAGACAGCCGAATCAGTCGAGCTTCGGATCGAAGGCGCTCTCCAGATGATGAATGAGGTCGATCGGATCATGTCACTTACAGATCCAAAAGAGAGGGAGGAGAAATTGAAAACGATTGATAATGCCTCCCGCTCGCTCTATGCTTATAGTATGTCAACGGTCTGCGAGAAAAAGGAGTTGGAATGGCCCACACGGTTCATTCGAATGAACTTCCTAAAGATTTTAAAGACGTTATTAATGAGGAGGAGGCCCAATGTCTTCAACCCCTCGTCAACAGGCCCTTCGTAAAATCCCAAGCGTTGAGGAGATCCTTTCAAGGCCAGAGATGGTTAGCCTCTTAAGGACAAACCCTCGAAGCGTTGTGGTGGAGGCCATTCGAAGGGGACTGAAAAGGCTGCGGGAGCAAGTCCTCCAAAAGGAAGATCCCTCTCAGATCGATCCATCTTTCTTCTCTTTTGATCATCTCCTTCCCATTTTTCAGAGGGAGATCGACCTTCAGATTCAGCCCAAATTATTAAGACTGATCAATGCAACAGGAATTATCATCCATACCAATTTAGGAAGATCACCACTTCATCCCTCGGCCCTCCAGCATATTATCGATATTTCCAAATCCTATTCCAATCTTGAATACGACCTTGAACAGGGAGAAAGGGGGAATCGTTATTCCCACATTGAAGAACTGCTTTGCCGTCTGACAGGGGCAGAATCGGCACTGGTCGTCAATAACAATGCAGGGGCAGTCCTGCTTGCCCTCAACACCATTGCCGAAGGAAGGGAGGCTATCGTCTCGACAGGGGAACTGGTAGAGATTGGAGGGTCCTTTAGAATCCCTGATGTGATGAAACGAAGCGGTGCCATCCTCAAAGAGGTTGGGACGACCAATCGAACTTACCTCAGTGATTATGAAAAGGCGATTGGACCTCAAACCGCTCTCCTCCTGAAAGTCCATACAAGCAACTTTAGAATCATGGGATTCACTGCTGAAGTATCCCTTGAGGAACTGGTTAAGTTAGGGGAAAAACACCATCTCACAGTGATGAATGACTTGGGGAGTGGTTGTCTCATAGACCTCAGCCGATATGGATTGGAGAAAGAGCCTACCGTTCAAGAGGCAATCAAAACAGGTGTGGATGTGGTTACCATTAGCGGTGATAAACTCTTAGGAGGTCCTCAGGCTGGAATCCTCTTAGGGAAGAAAGGACTTCTCGATCTCATCAAGATTAATCCCCTGACAAGGGCCCTTCGGATCGACAAACTCACTTTGGCTGCTCTTGAATCCACCCTCCTCCTCTATCTCGATGAGAAAAAGGCAATGGAGGAGATACCAACCCTTCGGATGATAAGTTTCGATATGAAAAAACTTAAAAGAAGGGGGCGGAGGCTTCTAAGAAGGCTATCCAAGAAAGCCCAAGCCCAAGCCCAATTCATTCTTAGAGAGGATATCTCCGAGGTAGGTGGAGGTGCCCTTCCTCTGCAGGAACTTCCCACCGTTGTCCTTGCCATCGATCCCCTTTCTCTTTCTGTCAACAGTCTTGAAGAGAGATTGAGGAGAGGAGAACCCCCTGTTATTGCACGTATCAGTAAAGATGAGTTGATTTTGGACATGAGGACGATTTTCGATGAAGAAATTCCTCTTCTTGCCCTCTGTATTGAGAAGGCAATTACCTAAATCCCAAAAGACATTACCCATAGCCCACAAGGAGCACGAGAGTTGGATAGTCAGATTGAGAACCTTTTGAAGCAGGGAAGGCCGTTTTCTATCACTGTGAATGGGAGATGGAGCGGAAAGAGGCTCGATCAATTCCTTTCTGAAAGCCGATTGAACCTTTCTCGGTCTCAAGCAAAAAGATTAATCCAAGAAAAAATGGTTTTTCTCAACCAAAAAGAGGCCAAACCCAGTTCTCATCTGAAAACAGGCGACATCGTTTCTGGAATGATTCCGAAACCTAAACCCATTTTTCTTCAGCCAGAACCTCTTCCTCTTACTGTCTTCTATGAAGATCCATCCATTATTGTTATTGATAAACCCGCGGGGATGGTGGTCCACCCTGCTTATGGAAATCCTTCGGGTACATTGGTGAACGCACTCTTATACTATTGCAAAGATATGGCGGGGATTAATGGATCCATTAGGCCAGGGATTGTCCATCGGTTGGATAAAGGGACCTCTGGAGTGATGGTCGTTGCGAAAGATGACCAAGCCTACGATCAATTGGCCAAGCAGTTTAAAAACCGCACGGTAGAAAAATCTTATTTAGCCATTGTCTATGGAAAATTTAGTCAAGACACAGGTGTCATCAATGCTCCTATTGGAAGGCATTTGAGCCAGAGAAAGCGGATGTCCACTCGAACCCGAAAAGGAAGAGAGGCGATTACCCATTGGAGGGTGATGGAGAGACTTAATGGGTTTACCCTTCTCGAGATTTTCCCCCATACGGGCCGAACCCACCAGATTAGAGTTCACCTCTCCTCCATAGGGCATCCTCTTTTAGGAGATCCACTTTATGGGAGAAAAGGTAAACCCGGAGCCTTCAGGGATCCTTTATTTAGAGAATTGGTGAGGAGGATGAATCGACAGGCACTCCACTCCCACCGCTTAGGATTTATTCATCCACGAACAGGAGAAAAGGTTTCTTTTATTTCACCTATTCCTGAAGATATGAGTAAGATACTGTCTTTCCTGCGAAAGCAGGAGTCCATCCCTTGATGGAAACCATCCAGTTGAAATTTAAACCTATGAGAATATTAGGTCTATCTTCTCTCAAAGTAAAAAACGGCATCCCTTATTTTGAAATTCCTGAATTCGAAAAACTCGGATGGGTTCAGCATGCTTTCCTCACCCGTCGGGGAGGAGTGAGTCCACCACCCTATGATTCCCTCAATCTCAGTGAAAAGAATGGGGATCGGAAAGGGAACCTGATCAAAAATAAAAGCGTGATATCAAAGACCTTTCAATTTGATCCAAAACGGCTTATCCTTCCTCATCAAATTCATCAGGACCGAATCCTGATTCTTAAAGACCCTCTCGGGAGGCTTCCATCTCCCATTGAATATGATGCCCTAATCACTCACTTACCGAATACTCTCCTTGGGATCCTTACCGCAGACTGCCTGCCCATCTTTATGATTGACACGAAAAAGAGGGTGATTGCCGCTGTCCATGCAGGAAGGCAGGGGACAAGGCTTCATATCGTGGTCAAGGCTTTAAGAAAAATGAAAGAGGTATTTAGTTGTTCCATAGAAGATGTATTCGTCGCTTTAGGACCTGCTATCGGTCCTTGTTGCTATGAAATTGGCGAGGAGGTTTTCTTAGCAGAGTGGGCTTCCTTTTCTATATTAAAGGGGAAGAAAAAGTGGATGTTAGACCTCGCTAAGATCAATATTGAACAGATGAAAAAAGAAGGAATCGAGGAAGAGCAGATTTTCAAAATCGATCTCTGCACCTGTTGTCATCAAGACCTTTTCTTCTCCTACCGAAAAGAGGGGCTAACTGGAAGACAGCTTTCATTTATTGGAATAAAATAAACAACACCACCCGTACTCCTTGACTTTAAAGAGAAAATCGATTAGTCTAAAAAATGGAAGTGGTTAGGTCCTGGTGGGCCTCCTGGACTTCAAATCCAGTGGCGGGCTTAAGAGGTCCGCGGTGGGTTCGATTCCCATGCACTTCCGCCAACTAAGAAAGTAAAACGCAAAGAGTATAGCCCGTGGCGTGAATTTGTATAAGGGTTTTATAAAAGGGTTTGGGTCTTATGATTCAAACCAATGACCATTGTCCCAAAGGGAGGAAAAAATGTTTGGAATAGGAATGCCGGAGTTGATCGTTATCCTGGTCATTGTTCTGATCATCTTTGGAGCAGGAAAACTACCTCAGATTGGAGAAGGACTTGGGAAGGGTATTCGGAACTTCAAAAGGGCCACCAGTAAAGATCAGGAAGAAATTGACGTCACACCCAAAAAGACAGAAGAGATCTCCGAAAAGAAGTAAAATCCCTTATGTCTGTCTTCTCTACTTGGAATGAGACATATTGCCTACATAGGGATTGGTTCGAACATTGACGATAAAGTCGGCCAATGCGAGAGGGCCATCTCTGAGATCTTAAAAATTGATCGGAATAGACTCCTGGCAAAATCCTCCTTTTTTAAAACCCAACCTATTGGCTATAAAGATCAGGATTGGTTTATCAATGGAGTGATCAAGATCGAAACAGATCTAAACCCTCATGAACTGCTTAAAGACTTAAAGGCCATTGAGTCGAAGTTAGGAAGAGTAGAGACCTTTCACTGGGGACCTCGGTTCATCGACCTTGACCTCCTTTTCTTTGATCACGAAGAAATCAAAACTAAAGATCTCTGCGTTCCTCATCCCCATCTCCATAAACGGCAGTTTGTCCTGGTTCCAATGGCTGAAATCGACCGAGACTTTATCCATCCAGTATTTAAGATGACGATTCAAGACCTATTGGATAACTTAAAAGAAGATCAAGGGGTGGAGAAATTTCAACCCGCTCTTTGGTCTAAGTGATTTAATCATGATTCGCCTTCTCCTACTCTTCCTCCTCGTTATCTTCCTTATCTCAATAATACGCTTTCTCATTAAGCCATTCTTAATTGGAAGGAAAACCATTGCAAAAGGATCTGAACCAGAAGAACTTGTCCAGGACCCTTTTTGCCAAACCTATATTCCCAAGCGATCAGCCTTAAAAAAGAGAATAGGCGGAAGAGATTACTATTTTTGTAACCAGGAATGTCTGAAAAAATTTTTCAAAGATGAAAGATCTTAAAAATCTAAAGGTTTTTTGGTATAAAGAGATATCTAAAAAAGTTCGTAGGGTAAGGGCTTGTCCCTTACCCAAATAAAGGTAACCCCTAAAGGGTTACCCTACAAATTTTCTTAAGCCGATTGTTAGCAAATTAAATTATCTTTACCCGCATCCGAAGAGTTTTGAACATTACCTCCCATATATAGGAATTTTTCAGAACTCTCATAAAAAAAACTTGACATGAAATGGAGAAAGGGATATATAACCCTTAAGTTTATTAAGGGTATTTTTAATTAAAGTTAAAATTAAAAAGGAACCTAAATCAATTTGTGAAAGGAGGAGGTCTATGAAAAGAAATTATTTCTATGCATTGATTCTGTTATCATTCCTAATTTTACTCATTTCCTGTGCGCCTCGTTATCACTTTGGGGTTCCGGACCAGGCGATTGGGTATCCTTCTCAATTTGACGAGACAGAAGCAGCCATTGCACAGGCAGAAAGATCTCCAGGGGCAAAGTACTGTCCTGAAAAGATTGCAAAGGCAAAAGAATTAGGAAAAAAGGGAGTCGAAACCTACTGGGCATGCAAGACTGCAGAAGCAATGAAGATATTGGAAGAGGCTCGAAAATTAGCAAAAGAGGCAGAGGCCTGTCAGCCACCTCCAGCGCCACCTGTGCCACCTGCACCCCCTGCACCTGCTGTACCTCCTGTACCTCCTGCACCTCCTGCACCCCCTGCACCCCCTGCACCACCAGCACCACCAGCAGCCCCTGCACCCGCACCTGCTCCGCCTCCGCCAGCACCTAAACCTGTTGTGGCCCCTGTCTTTGAAACGGTCTATTTTGATCCAAATAAAACCCATATCAATCCCCAAGCAGCCAAGGCATTAGACCGAAACGGCCAGATCTTAAATAGTAATCCCAATATTCGAGTCGAGATCGGGGGGCACACCGATGCGGAAGGTTCTCCTGCAGCCAATCAGAAGATTTCTGAGAAGCGGGCTCTGAGTTGTAAAAGATATTTACTCGATAAATTTAATATTCCAGAAAAACAGATAGTTATAAAAGGGTATGGTGCAACCAAACCTGTTGCTGATAACCAGACCAAAGAAGGCCGTGCCAAAAATAGAAGGGTTGAATTCAGAATTCTTCCTTAAACAGTAACCTCACCTATGACAAAGAGGATTCAAAATGGCAGGAGTTTTTCCTCCTGCCATTTCATTTTCAATCTTTGGAGAAAAGAAGATGAAATTCTTTATTGATACGGCTAATCCCATTGAGATCAAAAAGGCCTGTGACATGGGGATAATTGATGGGGTGACCACCAATCCAACTCTGATTTCAAAAGAGAACAGGGATTTTCTATCTCTCATCAAAGAGATTAATGACATCATTCAAGGGTTGCCCATCAACCTGGAGGTGGTGAGTACCACCTCAGAGGGAATGGTTGAAGAGGCCAAAAGACTCTCAGAGATCGGAGAGAATGTGGTCGTTAAGATTCCAATGACTTTGGAAGGTCTTAAGGCGATCAAAACATTAGGGAGAGAAGGAATCAAAACCAATACCACTCTTGTCTTTACTCCAACTCAGGCACTGCTTGCTGCCAAGGCAGGGGCGACCTATGTTAGCCCTTTTATTGGGAGGCTCGACGATATCTCACAGGTAGGAATGGATTTGGTCGATCAGATCATGCAGGTTTTTAGAAATTATCATTTCACCACTCAGGTGATTGTGGCCAGCATTCGGCACCCCGTTCATGTGGTCGAGGCCGCTCTCCATGGGGCCGATATAGCAACCATTCCCTATAAAGTCATTGAACAACTGGTCAAACACCCATTAACGGATATTGGAATCGAGAAATTCTTAGAAGATTGGAAGAAGATTCCCGGGAAGTGAAATGGGCCCCTTTTAAAAGGGCCCATTCACCCTGATCCAAAATCAACTTTCTTCAACAATGATCTGTTTGGGAAGGCTTGCCTCTTTCTTTGGAAGGGTGATCCGGAGGACTCCCTCCTTATAGGAGGCTTTGATTTTTTCTTGGTCGATGGTTCTTGGAATGGCAAAGGTTCTTTGGAACGTCCCGTAAGGTCTCTCAATCTGGATGTAGTTTTCACCCATTGTGTCTTTAATAAATTTCCTCTCCCCTTGGATAATCAGGGCATTCTCTTCTACTTTAATATCGATTTCATTCTGATCCACCTCAGGTAAATCCATCTTGATGACTACCTCTCTCTCTCTTTCCACAATATCCACAGGAGGGGACCAAACCTTTTGTGGGATCTCTTCTTTGAAAATGCGAGAGAGGGTCTCATCAAAGAGCCGTGTCATTCGATCCTGCATGGCCATTAGGTCTCTAAAGGGCTCCCATTTCACATGGACCATACCCATCACCTCCTATAATGCTTATATAAAATATACTCTAATTGATGAGGAATTTCAACTCCTGCAGGTGTAACAAATCTCGAAGAAGTCTTTCGGAAGTTTTGCCTTTTCTTTAAACTTCTCTAATTGAAACCAGGGGGCGAAGTAATTTCCACAGACCTTACACGGTTTCATCTTCAATGTCCGTTTCCATCGAAGAATGGTGCGTTCATCTCCGTCTTCTTTCATTCCAATTACATCAACAGGACATACAACCACGCAAGCCCCACAGGCAATACAATCTTTAGGTTCTTCCATAAAAGGAGGACCTATGTCTCTTCGATCTCCCCGAAAGGCAAACTGAATGGCATTGGCGCCAACCACTTCATCGCAGACTCTGGCACAGAGACCACA
>Ga0136652_1000950_pt1 | contig 13004 bp, 8 predicted proteins | sample ConPoolayeEmetaG_FD_94864 | JGI IMG/M metagenome (GOLD analysis project Ga0136652, IMG submission 94864) | Hot spring microbial mat communities from California, USA to study Microbial Dark Matter (Phase II) - Cone Pool mat layer E metaG... ...
CACCATGTACTTAACTGGCCATGATTTATAATTACAAGTTGAATATAAATGTTATATTTTTCTGCAAATTCAAGAATTTTGTCAATCTTCCATGCATTTCTAAAATTATACCAACCTATCCCTTTATAACCAGGTCTATTTTCTATCCATTCCAGAGCAGAAAACCATGGAGACATCCATATTTCTACAAAATTTATTCCGCTTTCATTCAGTTTTTTAAATATTTCTTCATAATAAAATGTCCCTTTATCCTTCTCCATAGGTTTTTTCATCATTTTTGAATACCTTTCATCTGTTGGAGAGCGAATATTTATTCCAACTGGATAAAAAAAATCTCCATCTTTAAATGAGAAATATCTTTCGTCAATAGCACTTATTCTTACAAATTTATTCTTTACATCTGATGGCTCTACAATAAAAAAATCCATTTCTGTTTTTTTCTCCCCTTCAATATCTTTTACTTTGACAAAAAACCTGTATCGTCCTTCTTTCTCAGGAGTAAATCTAATTTTCCAGAAAGGATATCCTACAGGAGTTAAAATTTCTTCTCCATTTTCAAGATATCTTTCATATTCCTGATAATAAAATCCGGGTAAAATAAAAGTATTTCCTTCAGGATCAATAAAAATACCCTCTACACAAACTTCCTCCGGATTAAAAGGATTTAAATATTTCTTTGGTAAGAAAAAAGAAATTTCAAACTTTTCAAATCTGGATAGTTTTTTTTTATTTATTGTAATTTCAGGAAAAACTTTAAATACACCTTTAATATCATCCAGATAAATGGAGCCAGTAAATTTTGTATTAGAGAATATTTTAAATCCAATCTTTCTTATATTTGAAATTGTTTTTTCTGACCATGGTTGGGAATGACCTATATTTTCCCAAAATGGACTGCCTGGTTCAACATTTATACTTATTTTATTCCACTGGTCTTTTTTTAATATAAATAATGGTGTCTGATACCATAACCATTCATTATCTTGTAAAAAAAAACATATTTTCACATCATCAGGAAAATTGGATGGAAGGAAGATATTAAAGATTAAATTTTTATAATTTGAAAGGTCTTTATAAAACTCCTTTTCCACACATCCTTCCCCAGGAAATTCAAGTTTAATTTCTAATGAACTCTTTCCACTTAAAAATTTTTCTTTTGAAAGGGTTATTTCCTTTACACAATTATTTTTTATCTGTGTTATCTTCCACAACTGGGAATTATCTTCAAAATTAAAAAAAATATCTTCCTGTAAAGTTTTTTCTACTTGGGAAAACAAAAAAATACAATCAAAAACTAAAAAAAACAGAAAAATTTTTCTCATTTCAACTCAATTTCTAATCCTTTTGAAGCAGATTCTTTTTCTTTCAATACAATTTCAAGGGAATTTTTTGCATCTTCTGGTGTTACAACCTGAAATGGTTTATTATGAATAATGTGGTCAACAAAATATCTCAACTCATAGAAATATCCTCCAAGGTCTTCTATATTTCCCTCCATACCATTTGCTTTAATTTTCTGAAATACAGGTTTTTCAACTTTACCCGAATATTCATATATAACAAGTGATGGCGAATTTTTAGAATTGAAATCAACCGTTGCTTTTTCAAATTTCGCAGTAAAACTCATTTCAAATGGAAAATTCGGAGGAAAATCAAAACCACCTTCAACTTCTGCAATTAAACCATCTCTAAATGTAAAAATCGTGAAAACATGAGCATCAAGCCCGTTTTTTTTGCCTATTTTAGAATATATTTTTTGTGGTTTATTCTTTGTTAAATAAAGTAAAAAATCTGTATCATGAATATGTAAATCAATTAAGGCACCTCCAGATTTTTCCTGACTTAAAAGCCAGTCCTGCCATCCCCATGTAGGAAGAGGAGAAACTCTTCTCATCGAAATTGTAAGCAATTTCCCATATTTCCCATTATCATAGATATCCTTCAAATATTTATACTCTGGCCAGAATCTTATAACCTGTGCAACTGCAAATCTAACTTTATTTTTTTCACAAACTTTTATCATTTCATCAGCATCTTCCACTGTAAGTGCTATTGGTTTTTCACAAATTACATCCTTTTTTGCTTCTGCTGCTTTTATAACATATTCTTTGTGTAAAAAGGTGGGAAGACATATGTCAATTAAAGTAATATCTTCTTTCTTTATAAGTTGTTCAGGGTCAAAATAGGCAATAGTTTTAAATTTTGTTGCAAGTGATTTTGCTTTGTCTCCTCTAATATCTGCTATACCTGCTATTTTCACATCAGGAAGTTGAGAATAAACAGTTGCATGCATGCTTCCCATAAAACCTGCTCCAATTATCCCAACTTTTACCATACTCTCCTCCTTTTTACTGTGTCATTTTGATCAGGTTTTACTTAAATATTAGACATTTCTACCAGTATTTTAGTTTAATTTAACTTATATTGAAAATCAAATTTTTTAATGAAGCATTAACATTGCTATTGTCAAATATATACCTGTTCCAAGAATATCAGAAAGTGTTGTTATTAAAGGAGCACTTGCTGTTGCAGGGTCTTTTTTCAATTTAGTAAATATAAAAGGTAAAGCCATTCCCATTAAACATCCTGCTATTACATTTACAACCATTGAAACAACAACAACCTTACATACTTCAAATCCACCCCTTATTATTCCCATAAAAGAAATTCCAAAACCCATTGTCAGACCAAGAAGTAAAGCCACAAGAATTTCTCTCCCAAACATTTTAAGCCAGTCCCTTATTTTTATTTTACCAAGAGCCATTGACCTTATAATTAAAGTTGCTGATTGACTTCCTGCATTTCCTGCTGTATCAACAAGAACTGGTAAAAAAGTAACAAGGACAACATATTTTGCAATCATATCATTAAATTTGTTTATTATACCTCCTGTAAATAGGTCCATGAATAATAAAAGTAAAAGCCATGAAACTCTACTTCTATACAGATTTTTAACAGGTGTTTTTAAAAGGTCTGTAATTAACTCAACACCAGCAACCTCTGGAGTTATAGCAAAAATTTTTGTCATATCCTCTGTATGTTCCTGTTCTACCACATTCAAAACATCATCAACTGTGACTATACCAAGCAAAATCCCTTCGTCATCAACTACAGGTAAAACAATCAAATCATATTTTCTCATTAAATTTGCTGCTTCTTCCTGGTCTTTATCTGCTTCAATTGCTATAAAATGATAGTCCATTATCTTTTCTATTTTTTCCTCTGGTGGAGAAAGAATAATCTGTGCCAAGGAAATATCATCAATTAATTTCCCGTTTTCATCAACAACATAAACAATATTTATTGTCTCTGCCTGTCTCCCAAATTCTCTTATGTGCTTTAATGCTTCTTCTATTGTCCAGTCCTTTTTTAAAGCAACATAATCAGGTGTCATCAACCTTCCCACACTATTTTCAGGATATCCAAGAAGTTTGAGTGCTTCTTTTCTGTCAGAAGGAGATAACATATTAAGCAATCTCTGAGTTATCTTCCCAGGTAATTCTTCAAACAAATCGGTTCTTTCATCTGGAGGAAGTTCTGAGAGGATATTTTTTATATGTTCATCTGTTAACTTTGTGATTAAATTCTCTTTAATAATAGGATTTAATTCATCAAAAACTTCTGCAGAAAGTTTTTTAGGTAAAATTCTGAATATTATAATCCTATCCTCTTCCTCTATCTCTTCAATAAGTTCAGCAATGTCAGGAGAGGGCCATTCAACAATTGCTTCTTTTAGATTATACCAGTCCTTTTTCTTTACCAGTTCCAAAATTTCATTTTTTAACAATTTTTTTACAAATTTTTCATCATTCATGAAAACTCCTTTCTTTTTATTTTAGCATTTAATCATTTTAACAACAATTTTGGGTTTAGGGTATAATAAAAATATGGGGAAATTTAATCTTGTATCAAATTTTAAACCCTCTGGAGACCAACCAAAAGCGATTGAAAAACTCATTAAAAATATTGAAAGAGGAGAAAAACATCAAATTTTACTTGGAGTAACTGGAAGTGGAAAAACGTTTACAATGGCAAATGTAATTGCTGCTGTAAATAAACCAACACTCGTAATTTCTCACAACAAAACACTTGCAGCCCAATTATATAGTGAATTCAGAGAATTTTTCCCTGAAAATAAAGTGAGATATTTTGTAAGTTATTATGATTATTACCAACCAGAAGCATATATTCCTGAAACAGACACATATATTGAAAAAGATGCATCCATAAATGAAGATATAGACAGACTCCGACTTGCAGCAACAAGTGCAATTCTATCCTCAAGGGATGTAATTATTGTTGCAAGTGTCTCCTGTATATATCCTATTGGAAGCCCTGAAGACCATAAAGCAATGATGTTACATTTATCCAAAGGACAATTAATAAATAGAAGATATATACTTGAACGACTTATTGAAATTCAATATGAAAGAAATGATTTTGATTTAATAAGAGGAAAATTTAGAGTGAGAGGAAATACAATTGAAATAATCCCTTCATATGAAGAAATTGGAGTGAGAATATGGATAATCGGGGATAAAGTAGTGAAATTACAGAGATTTGAGCCATTAACAGGAAATGTGATAACCGAGGAAGAAGAAATTTACATTTATCCTGCAAAACATTTTGTTACACCTAAAGATAAACTTCAAAGAGCAATTGAAACAATAAAAAAAGAACTCCAAGAACGTGTTGAATATTTTAAAAAACAAGGGAAACTTCTTGAAGCAGAAAGACTTGAAATGAGGACAAATTATGACCTTGAAATGCTATCAGAAGTTGGTTATTGTCATGGAATAGAGAATTATAGCAGACACCTTTCTGGAAGATTACCTGGAGAAAGGCCAGAAGTTTTACTTGATTATTTTCCAAAAGATTATCTTATTTTTATTGATGAATCACATGTGACAGTTCCTCAAATAAGGGGAATGTATTTTGGAGACAGGTCAAGGAAAGAAACACTTGTAGAATTTGGTTTTCGGCTTCCAAGTGCACTTGATAATAGACCTTTAAAGTTTGAAGAATTTGAAAAGATGATAAATCAGGTCATATATGTTTCAGCAACTCCTGGAAAGTATGAACTTAAAAAATGTGGTGTAGAAAGAATTGGAGAACCTTCACCTTTAATTGCAGAACAGATAATAAGACCTACTGGACTTGTTGACCCACCTATAATTGTAAAGCCAACAGAAAACCAGATAAATGATTTAATAGCAAGGATAAAGGAAAGAGTTAGCAAAAATCAAAGAGTTCTTGTAATAACTATAAGTAAACATCTTGCTGAGGAAATTGCTGATTATTTAAAGGAATTTGGTATAAAAGTTATGTATATTCATTATGAAATTGATACACTTGAAAGAGTTGAAATTTTAAAAGGATTGAGGGAAGCAAAATTTGATGTTCTTGTTGGAATAAATTTGTTAAGAGAAGGTCTTGACCTGCCAGAAGTTTCGCTTGTTGCAATACTTGATGCTGATAAAGAGGGATTTTTAAGAAGTGAAACAGCATTAATTCAAATAGCAGGAAGAGCAGCAAGAAGTGTTGATGGAGAAGTAATAATGTATGCTGATAGAATAACAGATGCAATGAAATCAGCAATTGAAGAGACAGAAAGAAGAAGAAAAATACAGATGGAATATAATAGAATACATAATATAACTCCAAAATCAATTGAAAAACCGATATATAAAAGTTTGGTTGAAATTCTTGGAGGGAAAAGTAAAATAAAGGAAAAAGAGGAAAAAATGAAAGAAGAAGAATATTATGGAAAGGACTTGATTAAAATAATAAGGCATCTTGAAAGGAAAATGATGGCAGCAGCAAAATCACTTGATTTTGAAACAGCAATTTATTACCGAGATAAAATAAAAAAATTGAAAGAGGAAAAATGATTTTTAAAATTTCAAAACCAGACCCTATTGAATATGAAAGAAAAAAAGATTTTAAAGGACTCATAAAATTATTGAATTATATGGATGACCCTTATGTTAGATGGAAATCAGCAGAGATACTTGGAAAATGTAAGATTAAAGAATCTGTCCCTTATTTAATAAAAAAACTGGAAGACCCTGATTGGCAGGTAAGGGTAAAAGCAATAGAATCTTTGGGTATTATTGGAGATAATTCCTGTGTAGAACCATTATTGAATAAAATTAATGATGAAAACTGGCAGGTAAGATGTGCTACTTGTTATGCTTTGGGAAGATTGAAAGACAAAAGAGCAACTTCAAAATTACTTGAACTTATTAAAGATAAAAATAGGTCTGTTCAGAAAGCAGCGATTGAAGCAATAGGCGAAATTGGAGATGAAAGTGCATTTGAAGAACTTATAAAGGAGGCAAAAAATAAACATCCTGAAATTAAAGTTATAATTGCTGAAACTCTTGGGAAAATAGGAAAAAATTTTGGCAGAAGATTAATCAATCTCCTTGAAAAGACAGAAAATAAGGATATAAAATGGGTAATAATAAAAGCAATAGGTGAAATAGGAAATTATGAAGCAGGAGAGATATTGATTAAAAATCTGGATGATCCTGATTTTGAAATAAGAGAAATTTGTGCTGAATCCATTGGAAAGATAAAATATAAAGAAGGATTTGAGAAACTGATTGAGTTTCTTAAAGATAATGAATGGACGGTTAGAAAGAAAGTTGTGGAAGCACTTGGCAAAATTAAAGATAAGAGAGCACTTGAAAAACTTTATGAACTTGAAAAAGAAGAAAAAATTAATGATGTCCTTACAAAAATTAGAGAAACAATAAAAATTCTTGAAGAAACATAAATTTGAAGGTCAAACCATGTATTGACTGAAAAATTTGGAGTATTTATAATATGCTAAACTGTTTTTTAAAAAAATCTGTCTAAATTATTTTAAAGGAATTACATTATGAAAAAGAATATTTTGATTGTTATAGGTTTATTAATGATGGTTTCCTGTTCTCCAAAATATTATGAAAAGAATGCTGATAAAGAAGTTTATGAGATAATTGAGAAGAAAACTGAAAAGGTTAAAAAAGATAAAATGCCTTTCAGTTTAAGTGAGGACACAAAAAAAGAAACAATTATTCTATCATTAAAAGATGCCTTAATTTTTGCAGCGAATAAAAACAGGGATTATCAGACAACAAAGGAGAATGTGTATTTATCGGTTCTGGATTTGACATATCAGAGGTATCTATTCAGACCGAAGGTTTCTTTAACAGGAAATGTAACATGGAATTCCGATGAAGAAAAAATAACCTCAAAATTAAATTTAAGACTCATTCAGGCCCTTTCAACTGCAGGAGAAATAACTTTAAATATAGGAGAATCAATTTTAAAATATCTATCAGGTGATAAAGAAAAAGCATTTCAATCAATTTTATCTCTTAATTTGTTTCAACCTTTATTCAAAGGTGCTGGTAGAAAAATTGCTCTTGAAAATTTGGTTCAGAGTGAGAGAAATGTTATCTATCAAATAAGGGATTTTTTAAGGTATCAAAAGAGTTTTTCAATTGATATAACAAGAGATTATCTAAATCTTTTTCTTTATAAAAAGAGGCTTGAGAATTACTATACAAATTATCTGAATGTAAAAACAACAAGAGAAAGGATTGAGATGCTTTCAGAGGCAGGAAGAATAGCTCCTTTTCAGGTTGACCAGGCAAGACAGAATGAGTATACTGCTTATCAGAACTGGCTTGATGCTCAAAATCTATATTATGCTTCACTTGATTCTTTTAAGATTAAATTAGGTTTGCCCCCATCTTATAATCTTATTCTCCAAGACCATGAAATTGAAAGTTTATTTGAAAAATCATTACCTGAAGTTAAAATTGATATATCCAAATTTATAAATTATGCACTTGAAAATCGTCTTGATTTGATAAGTGAATATGAGAAGGTTGATGATACAAAAAGAAAGGTAGAAATTGCATTAAATAATTTTAAAAACAAGGTTGATATGGGGCTTACCATTACGAGTACAGGAGAAGAGAAGGATAAACCAAATATTGATTTAAATAAACCAGTATATACTGGAACTCTTAATTTTGATATACCTTTCAGCAAACTTCCACAAAGGAATGAATATAAAAGAGCACTTATACAATATGAAAGACAGAAAAGAACATTTGAGAAAAAAATTGATACTGTTAAAAAAGAAATAATTGATAGTTATAGAAATCTGAATAAAGCATATCAGAGTTATATTGTTCAACTTAACAGTTTAAAACTTGCTGAAAGAAGGGTTGAAAGTACTGATTTGTTACTTCAGGCAGGGAGAGCAACTACAAGAGACCTTCTTGATTCTCAGGAAGCATATTTATCAGCGAAAAATAATTTGATAAATTCAGTTGTAAGTTTTATTCTTGAATGTTTAAATTTCTTATATACAACAGAAAAACTTGAAATAGATGAAAATGGTATATGGAAAGGAGACATAAATGAAATACTTAAAATTCTTTAAAAACAAGTTTTTTTTAGGATTTTTTTTAATCTTAATTCTTATTGTCAGTTTTCGTTTTGTAAATTCAAAGGATAAAACCTCTAAGGATATAATTACCTATACTGTAAAGAAAATTGACCTGCCAATAACAATTCATGAATCAGGGAATCTTGTTGCTTTAAAATCAACAAAAATAGTAAATCAGGTTCCTGGAAGAAGGTCTATTCTTGAACTTGTGGAAGAAGGAACTGAAATAACAGAAGAGGATGTAAAAAAGGGGAAAGTATTAATAAAACTTGATTCAGATGACCTTGAGACACAGAGAGACCAGATGTTAATTACTGTTGAAAACAGTTATGCAAGTTATTTAAATTCTCAGGAAAATCTTGAAATAGTTAAAAAAGAAAATGACAGTATGATAAAAAATGCAGAACTTAAAGTCACATTTGCTAAAATGGACTTTGAAAAATATCTTGGTTCCCAACTTGCAAATGAAATAATTGAAAAAAGAAATAAAGGTGAACAAATAAATTATAAAGATATTATAAAAAGTGAAAAACTTGCTGGAGAAGCATTAAATAGAAAAAGGCAACTTGAAAATAATATTGATATTGCTAAGGAGGAAGTCATAAGAGCCCAGAATCAACTTGAATGGAGCAAGAAACTTGCTGAAAAAGGTTATATTACAAAAAATGAACTTGAAGCAGACCAGTTATCTTTAAAACAAAAAGAAGTAAATTTTGAGCAGACACAGTTATCCTTCCAACTTTTCATAAATTATGAATTCCCTAAAAATGTTGAGCAGTTATTATCAAATTATACAGAAGCACTTGCAGAACTTGAAAGAACAAAAGCAAAATGTAAATCAAGATTGGTTCAGGCAGAATCAGATTTAAAAAGTAAAAGAGCAGCATACAAATTAAATGAAAAAAGACTACAGGACCTTGAAATGAATATAGCAAACTGTACAATTGTGGCAACAGCACCAGGGTTTGTTACATATCCTACATCTGTCAGTTTTAGAGGTATAACCTCAACTCCAATTCAACAAGGAGCAAGTGTGTGGCAATTTCAGGAATTATTAAATTTACCAGATTTTAATTCTATGGGAGTTGAAGTTAAAGTTCATGAAGCAAGTATTCAAAAACTTTCAATAGGTCAAATGGCAAATGTTAAAGTTTCTCCTATACCAAATAAAGTTTTTAAAGGTAAGGTTATCCAGATATCAAATATGCCTGACCCATCCTTAAAAATGTTAAATCCTGACGTTAATGTATATATAGTAAAAGTTGAGTTAATAGATAAAGATAAAGCGATGAAACCTGGAATGAGTGCAGATGTAGAAATACTTGTTAAAGAACTGAAAAATACTATTGCAATTCCAGTGGTTGCTGTTAATTTTGAAAAAGGTCAGCCATACTGTGAAGTTCTTGAAGGTAAAAATATAGTAAGAAAAAATGTTAAACTTGGAGAAAGCAGTGAAACAATGGTTGAGATAAAAGAAGGACTGAAGGAAGGAGATGTAGTTATTTTGAGTTATAAAGGACCGACAAAAGGGACAGTTAAAAAAGAAGAGATGGCAGAAAAAGGTTTTATAGAAAAAAAAGAAGAGAAAAAATAGAATAAAAATGGAAAATAATTTTTTGATAAAGATGCGCTCTGTAAAAAAAATCTATGATCTTGGAGAAGTTAAAGTTCGAGCGTTGAAAAATGTGAATTTATTGGTTAAAGAAAAAGAACATATTTCAATTATGGGACCATCTGGAAGCGGAAAAACAACACTTTTAAATATTATAGGATGCCTTGATAAACCAACAGATGGAGAGTATTATCTTGATGGAGTTGATATAAAAAAACTTGATGATAACCAACTTTCAGAAATAAGAAATAAAAAGATTGGCTTTATTTTTCAAAATTATAATTTAATACCGCAATTAAATGTTATTGAAAATATTGGACTCCCATTAATTTACAGGGGAATTGATGAAAAGGAAATAATTGAAAAATCAAAATATTATGCGAATCTTGTTGGTCTTGGAGATAGAATGTATCACAGACCATCTGAACTTTCAGGAGGTCAACAGCAAAGAGTTGCAATAGCAAGAGCACTTGTAAATGAACCTGTTATAATTCTTGGAGATGAGCCAACAGGAAATCTTGACACAAAAACAGGAAAAGAAATAATGGAAATAATAAAAAAATTAAATGAAATGGGTAGAACTATAATTATAATCACACATGACCCAAAAGTTGCTGAATATGGACAAAGAATCGTAAAAATCCTTGATGGAGAAATAATAGATGAGAGGTAAAATTTATTATCTATTTAGAATTGTAAAAATTGGAATTAAAAACATTCTCCTTCATAAATTAAGGTCATTTTTAACATTACTTGGGATTGTTTTTGGTGTTGCTTCTGTAATTGCTATGCTTGCTATTGGTGAAGGAGCAAGTTATGAGGCAAGAGAAAAAATAAAGGAACTGGGAAGTCAGAATATTATTATAAAAAGTGTAAAACCACCTGAAACAAGAATAACCCAGGAAGCAACAACAATGATAGGAGTTTATGGACTTATTGAAAATGACTATAAAATGATAAAGACAATTCCTTCTGTTGATAAAATTGTTTCTACATGGGAGATGAAAGAGGAGATAAGATATATGGAAAAAGGTGTTCAAGGTAGAATTGTCTGCACATACCCTGAATATAAAGATGTTATGAATATTGGAATAGAAAATGGAAGATTTTTTACTCAAATTGATACAGAATTATTCCAGCCATTTGCAGTTATCGGTTATTCTATTAAAAAGAGTTTATTTCCTACAGAAGACCCTATTGGAAAAACAATTACAATAAGAAGTTATAATTTTAAAGTTATAGGTATTGCAAAAGAAAAAGGAATTATAACAGGAACAACAGGATTTACTGCAGAAGATGTCAATTTTGATGTTTATATCCCATTTACAACAGGAAGGTCATATTTTGGAGAATTTGAAATTGCTTCAAAACAGGGACCTGTTATGAGATGGGAAAGAAACTGGGTAAAATATCATAGATTTATAGTAAGGGTAAATGATACAGATAAAATTTTAACAACTTCAGCAATAATTGAAAATATATTGAAAACAAATCATAAAAAGGATGATTATGAAATTTTAGTTCCACTTCAACTACTTATGCAGGCAGAACATACAAAAAGGATTTTCAATATAGTTCTTGGTTCAATATCAGCAATTTCACTTGTTGTTGGTGGAATAGGAATTATGAATATTATGCTTGCAACAGTTACCGAAAGAACAAGAGAAATAGGAATAAGAAGGGCTGTTGGAGCAAAAAGGAAAGATATTATAAGCCAGTTTTTACTTGAAACGATTATTCTTTCATCAACAGGTGGCTTTATAGGAATACTTCTTGGCATTTTAATCCCAAAACTTGTTACAAAATTTGCAGGGATGACAACAGTTATAACATGGTGGTCAATTTTGCTTTCCTTTACTATCTCTGTTGGAGTTGGAATAACATTTGGTATCTATCCAGCAAGAAAAGCAGCATATCTTGACCCAATCCAGGCATTAAGATATGAATAATTAAACATTTTTTTCTTCAATCTCGCCAAACTGACTTTTAAACAAATTATAATAAAATCCCTTTTTCTCCATCAATTCTCTATGTGTTCCTTTTTCTACAATTTCTCCCTCATTTATGACAAGTATTAAATCAGCATTTTTTATTGTATTCAGACGGTGTGCTATTACAAAATTTGTCCTTCCTTTCATCAGATTTAACATACTTTTCTGGATATCTATTTCTGTTTTAGTATCAATATTACTTGTTGCTTCATCAAGAATTAAAATTTGAGGATTGGCAAGAAGTGCTCTTGAGATTGCAATAAGTTGTCTCTGTCCCTGACTCAAACTCTGTCCACCATCAGATAGAACTGTTTCATATTTTTGTGGAAGGTTCATAATAAATCTTTCGGCATTTGTTATTTTACAAACTTTCTCAATTTCTTCATCTGTTGCTTCAAGTTTTCCATATCTTATATTTTCTTTTATCGTGCCTGAAAAAAGGTATGTATCCTGAAGAACAACTCCAATATTTTTTCTTAAACTCTCCTTTTTTATCTTCATTATATTAATCCCATCTATTAAAATTTCACCCTTTTCAATATCATATAACCTTGTAAGAAGATTTATAAGGGTTGTTTTTCCAGCACCTGTTGGACCGACAATAGCAATGACTTTTCCAGAAGGAACTTTAAAATTTACATTTTTCAGAACATATTTTTCATTCTCATAAGCAAAACACAAGTTTTTAAATTCAATCTCTTTTTTTACATTTTCAAATTCTATCGCTGAATCAATATCCTCTCTTTCCTTTGCCTCTTCCATAATTTCAAAAACTCTTTCTGCACTTGCTATTGCACTCTGAATTGTATTGAACTGGTGAGCAAGTTCATTTAATGGTCTTGTGAATTGTTTTACATAATTTATAAAACTTGCTATGGTTCCAATTGTTATTATATTTCTTAAAGCAAAAACTCCACCAATTCCTCCTACTATTACATAACTTATATTA
>Ga0136652_1000952_pt1 | contig 12985 bp, 13 predicted proteins | sample ConPoolayeEmetaG_FD_94864 | JGI IMG/M metagenome (GOLD analysis project Ga0136652, IMG submission 94864) | Hot spring microbial mat communities from California, USA to study Microbial Dark Matter (Phase II) - Cone Pool mat layer E metaG... ...
ACACAATAAACAAAAAGAAACCATAAAAGCTAAAACCTCACACCCATACAAAAAGAATACCGGGCACCACTACCCACAATCATAATACCCAGATTTTTATGCTGAGAAAAGCGAACACCCTTATCTAAGTGATTTTAGTGCTAGTGTTTTTCTAGAAATTCAAGAACAGCCCTGTTAAATTCACGCGGCTTTTCAAGGAAGAGGGCGTGTGCACACCCCGGAATTACTTTTAGCTCCGCATTTGGAATTCGAGAAACAATCTCTTCCGAGTACCAGATGGGAGTGAGAATATCCCTATCTCCCACTATGACTAGGGTCGGGGCAACAATTCCCCCTAGTCTGGCGGTCACGTCGAATTTCTCTATGGCGTTACACTGGCGGATAAAAGCCTCTGGCGGTTGGGGATATGGATACTCTAGATACCATTTTAGTGATGCGTTTACGAATTCCATGTTTTCAAGGGTTTCTGGAGTAAAGGTTCGCACAAGCATGTCCTTCAGGAATAATTCTCGGGGTTCAATTTTGACTAACTCTTTCCAGATTGTTAGGGGACTTAAACCCTTAGATGCTCGGGGGATTGTGCAGGCCAAAATTAAGCTTCTCACCATTTCAGGGTGCATTATAGCGAAGGTCTGAGCAATCATGCCACCCATACTGGCACCGAGAATATGGGCTTTTTCTACCCCTAAACGGACTAGGAGATTATAGGTGTCCTGGGCACAGGTTTCAATAGTATAACTGACGTCTGTTTTGGTGGTTCTTCCTGCATCTCTATTGTCAAATGCGATCACCCGGTACTTTTTGGAGAATTCTGGTATTTGAAACATCCAGCCCAGAACGTCGCCAGTTAGACCCATAATTAAAACCAGAGGCACCCTGTTTTCTTCCCCATGAATCTCATAATAAATGTCAAGGTCTCCCACTTTTATAGTTGGCATTGAAACCTCCTCACACACATTTTTGTTGAGGCACTGATTTTTTGTGATCAGTTATTTTATGGCTTTTAATTTTTTTTCGGCGGTTGCATCCACGTCTCTTCTGTCGTCTATTCTCAGGGATGTGGCTACTCTTTTTGCTCCCATTTTGAGAATGGCTTCGTGGGCCATCTTTGTGGCTTTAAATATTTCGTCTAGTGTTTCTGCTTCAATAACTGTGGACATTGCTCCGGGGGTGACCTTTACTCCCGAATCAATTAGAGCTTTTATTGCTGCCTTAACGTATTTGCTTAGGCTTGTTCCTTCTCCTATGGGGAATGTTGATAGTTCGGCTATTATCATTTTTCACCACCGAAAAAGTATTATCAATCCCCGCTTATACAATTTATTATGTCCCATTACCGTTTGCCCAAGGGAATGAGGTACTCTACTCTGGAGGAGAGAAAAAAATACTATGAGTTGGAGTTTCCCCTCAAAAAGGTGGAGGAATGGTTGTGGGGAAGGGAGAATACTGTTTTTGCCTTGATTTTGGGAAGACACACAGGCATAGTTCTCCCTGAATATCAAGACATAAGAAATAACACAGTGGTGGTCGATGATTACCAAAATCTTGAGGACGTGCGAGATTATATCCTTCAGTATCTTCCTGAGGGGGTATACTATGATAGAAACCTCTACTCAGACATCCAGGGTTGCAGCAAGTGTGGGAAGGAACCAAAGGACTGTTGGAACTGTAAATACTTCAAGGGACAGGAACTGGCTTTTGACCTTGACCCGGAGAATGTGGTCTGCCCCTACCACGGAAACTATGAGAAAAAAATGAAGATGCACCAGGGGCTGAGCTTTTGCATGTACGAGTTCAAAACGGTGAGGCGGAAAACAATTGAGCTGCAGGAGGAACTGAGCAAAGAATTCACGGATCTCCGATTCGTGTATTCAGGTAGAGGATTTCACATACACGTTTTGGACGATGAAGCCACAAAGATGGGGAGAAAAGAAAGGGAGAAAATAGCTGAAAAGTGGAAAAAAAGGTATCCCATAGATCCCTGGGTGACGGGTGGGGAAATGAGGCTAATTAGGCTCCCCTACTCACTTCACGGAATGGTTTCCAGAGTCTGCATCCCCCTAAAACTAGAAGAAATAAAAAGTTTTGACCCCAGAAGCTCCAGAAAATGTTTCCCCTCCTTCCTAAAAATGAAGCAAGCTTCCTAGGTATACTTCACAACCACTTCTTTAACTTTGGAGATTTTTTGGTTAAATTTGGGAAGCCAACCTGTTTTCTGGAGTCTTCTGGCAAACCATTTCCTCACCTCTTCTGCAAGAATCACCCCACAAGCTATGAGCGCCAGATACGTCCACTCATTCAGCCCCAGAGCAGTTGTGCCGAAAATACTCTGCATTGGAGGAACATATATCATAAGGGTTAGGATGATGATTTGAGACGCTAAACCAATCCATATCCACTTGTTACTCTTAAGGCTTGTTTTAAATAGGGATGTTTTGCTTGTTCTGCATGCCAAAACATTGCCCATTTGGCCCACAACTATGCCAGCAAAGGTCATGGTTACACCTTTAATGTACACTGGGCTGTGGGGGTCTAACTGCATACCAAGAATCCAGCCGCCAGAGGCCCACGCGTTTAGGCAGCCAAACATGGCTCCAGTGGCAATTATTATTCCTAAGTAGAGGGAGCGGAGGAAAACACTTTTGTTAAATAGTCGCTCTTTTATGCTTCGCGGGGGCTGTTCCATGATGTCCTCTTCTGGAGGCTCTTGGCTTAGGGCTAGTGAGGGAATAATATCTATGCCTATATCTATGGCTAGAACTTGGATTATGAGGAGTGGGAGGGGTAAGCCAAAGACTACGTAGAGTATGAAGGGAATAAGTTCTGCCCAGTTATGAGTGAAAACGTAAGTGATATACTTTCTTATGTTGTCGTATACTGTGCGTCCAGATTCTACTGCTTTAACTATGGAGTTAAAACTGTCATCGAGAAGAACCATGTCGGAAGCTTCTCTGGCAATGTCGGTTCCCGAAACACCCATAGCTATACCGATGTCAGCCTCTCTCAGTGAAGGACTGTCGTTAGCTCCATCTCCAGTAACGGCAACAATTTCACCATTCTCTCTAAGGATTTTTACTATCCGAAGTTTTTGCACCGGAGTAACCAAGGCGAAGATTGAGCATCCCGCTTTTATTTCCTCTAAAATCTGCTGGTCGCTCATACCTTCCAATTCGACGCCCGTTATTACACGGTTGCTCCCCGACTGTGAGCCGCTGGGCTCTACGATGCCTACTTCTTGGGCTATACGTTGCGCCGTTAGCCCATAGTCTCCCGTTATTATTATGGTTCTTATGCCTGCCTTTTTGGCAATCTCAATGGATTTTCTAATTTCTGGGCGAGGGGGATCCTTTATTCCTGCCAGTCCCAAAAAAACCATGTTACTCTCAATATTTTTGCCATCTAAGGATTCTCCATCCTGCAATTCTTTATACGCTACAGCTATTACACGTAGACCTTCGCCGGCGAATTTAGAAATTTTTTCTTCAATGACGTTTAGAAGTTCAGTGGTCAATTTCTCGGTTTTACCGTTGACAAATATTTTTTCACATAGGGGGAGAACGCTTCTGGGTGCGCCTTTTGTGTAGACATAAATTTTGTCTCTACCCTTATGAACAGTAGTCATCATTTTTCTCTCAGAAGTGAAGGGTATCATGTGTATGATGGGTTTCCGGGCAAGAATGTTTTGAACATTCAACCCATACTTCAAAGCTGCGACCAGTAATGCTCCGTCGGTTGTATCCCCAATGACTCCCCAGGAAGGATTTCTATCAGAGGGAGGAACCAACCTCGCAGTGTTACAAAGTGCAGAGACTTCAAGGAGTTTCTCAGTCTCTTCAACCTCCTCCATACCTAAAGGTCTGCCATCAACTGTAAACTCACCAATTGGAGAGTATCCTACTCCCGATATTTCCACAATTTTGTCAGGCACCCATATTTTCCTAACAGTCATCTCTCCAGTAGTGATTGTCCCAGTTTTATCTGTAGCTATTACAGTTACGCTGCCCAACGTTTGAACCGCAGATAAGCGCTTTACAAGAATATTCCCCCTCAACATTTTCATAACACTAATGGCAAGTGTGCTTGAAACAGTTACCTGTAAAGCCTCTGGAACACAGGCCACCATTACACCTATCATAAAGAAGGTGCTGGTCAAAATGTCTGCTCCAAGTAAAAATACGCTTATCAGGAAAAAGATGCCTCCCACAATCATGGCAATGATGAAAATGTGCTTAGCGGTAAGGGCGATTTCCTTTTGAAGCGGACTCTGTGGATCCTTTATCTCCAAAGTTAAACCTGCAACCTGTCCAAACTTGGAATTCATTCCAGTTGCAAATACGACAGCTTTTCCCCTCCCCTTAACCACGCTTGTACTCATCAAAACAATGTTCGGAGCATATAAATATGAGGAGCCGCTAACTGTGGTGGGCTCACTGCTTCGAGGCTGCGGTTCAGACTCCCCAGTTAAGGGAACATTATTCGTCCATAAATCAAAAGACTCAACTAGGCGGGCGTCTGCTGGAACACGGTCACCCTCCTCCAGAACTATAACGTCTCCAGGCACAAGTTCCTCCACTAAAACTTTTTCGAGTTCCCCATCCCGAATAACTTTGGCATATTCAGGCATCCAATGCCTTAAAGCTTCCATGGCTTTTTCTGCACGCCACTCCTGAAAAACGCCGAAAACCGTGTTAACGAGAACGACAACAAAAATAACTAGGCTCATCTGCCACATACCACTCAAAAAAGATAGCAAGCTTGCAGAAAGGAGAATAATGCTAAATAAGTCTTTAAAACCCCTAAAAAACCTGTACGCGGTGGCTTCCCGCTTCCTCTCAACTAACAAATTGGGCCCATAAATTTCAAGTCTTCTGCCAGCTTCCTCACTACTCAACCCATTGGGCGTGGTTCCAAGAGCTTCGTAAACCTCTTCGATGCCCAGAGCGACAACTTTTTCCAAGGAAATTCCACCAGAAGGCTTAAATAAAGGCCTAGAAGAAACCCCGCAACTATCTCCAAAGGCGAGCTGGTAAAAGCCGAATTTATTACTCGCCTTAATACTTGGAGAGTTTTTAAGTTTTGGTAAGAGGTTTTTACTTATCTCACCTTCCCGAATTAACAGAATATTTGAGTTTCATACTATTCAAACCAAAAATTTAAACATATCGGAATAACCTTAAAAGAATTGGAACCACCCAAATCCACACAATTAGCAGCTCCTCTCTTTTTCAGAAACTGTTCTTCGTACTAAAATGGTTTCAACACCCTTCTTTTTAACATATTTGTGTAAAAAAAGGAAGCGACACATTGCATAGGTGGAAAAAGGTGGGAGCCTCCCAAAATTAATTCAATCCCTACTTTAGGAGGCTTGCCCAAACAATTTGGATTATAGATCGTGGAGGATGATCTCACTAGGTACCTGTTTCCCCTTGTCGGGAAAAGGTGATTCCCTATTTTTATTGAACCTTAAACGTCTTCCGAAAAAGGATAAATTAACCTTCTTTCTCGGTTTGGAGCCCTACTTAACCTTTTTCAGACACCATTACCAAGTGTATGAAAACTGAAACTTTAATTTCTGTGAAGAGAAGAATTTACACTTGCCTTATTTCCTTGTTTTCGTTAAAAGTTATTTTGAGTTGGTGGGGAATCACTTTTTCTTCTTCTTAGCCTTTACTTCTTTTCCTTTATAATAGTACTCCTTCTTCTTTTTCTCAGACACATAGATGCCCCCAATGTTTACCTTAACCCTTAAAATAGGTTATAAACTATTTATTCTTTTTCCAACTCTAGAGTTTTCGCCAAAAAGATAGGGGAACAGTTAGCTCTGAAAAAACTAGTTAATATGGTAATAAAAAAGGTGAGGTTGATTAGGTGGAAGGCTCTCTCTTCTTTAGGATAAGTCCAACCAGCCACGCTGAACCCAAAGTTATGAAGAAGCCAATGATCCCTGCAAGTAGTGAGGAGAGATACTCAGCACTACTTAGGGCTTCGCCCAATTGGTAGAGAACTATTTCTGGAATTTCGACGAAGGAACTATAGTAGAGCTCATAGATGATTAGAGGGTAGAGTTGTGGAATGTAGTAGTCGGGGAAGAGGGCGTAAGTAATGGTGTATGAGTAAATGGGCAACAGTGAACTAAACTCGATGCCAGTGGCGTAACTTAGTAGGTCGCTGTAGAGTGCCAAATCTTCCGAGACTTTCTCTAAACCATCTGGGTTACGCGAAGCTAATGGCAGGAAAACTGCGATTATCAATAATCCTGCGAATACTCCCCACCTGAACCATCTCTGATTCCAAGTTTCCTTGGCCACGTTTTTTACCGTTTCCCACGCACCCAAAACTATTCAACCTCCATACCCTTTTTTAGAATTCTTTCTTGGACTTTCCTTCTTCTCAGCTGGGCTTGAAGCTTCTTTCATCTCCTCAGCTCTCCAAGACAAAAGTCGTTTAAAGCCTATTTTTGGCAATTCTAATAGGTCTGGTCTAACTCTGATGACGTACTCTATCACAATTACGGTGATTATGGCTTCACCGACTCCAATGATTAGATGCCATCCGACCATAGCAGGAACAGTGTATTGTACTCCGTAGGGGAAGGTGTAGGACCATCCAATCTGCAGTCCACAGGCAAGTGCGGCGAGAACTATGGCTAGGTAGGATCCCACTGCAGCTCCTATTCTTATGCCCCAGTTTCCTTTTTTCACAATTTTCCTGATCCCCAAATAGACGTAGTAACCCACAAATCCTCCAATCAAACCCATATTGAAAATATTGGCTCCAAGAGCTGTTACTCCACCATCCGCGAAAACGAAAGCCTGTATCAACAAAATTATAGACATTGAAAGGAGCGCTCCAAAGGGGCCTAGAAAAACAGATACTAGGGTGGCACCAACCAAGTGCCCACTGGTTCCTCCCACAATTGGGAAGTTGAGCATTTGGAAGGCGAAGACACCTGCGGTAAGCACTGCGAAAAGAGGGATAGCTTTTGTGCCCAGATACTTTTTTGCTTGGAAAAGACCTAGGATGACGAAGACTGCGGAAATAATTGCGAAGACCACACACAGTGTAGGATCTAGATAGCCGTCTGGAATGTGCATTTTTTATCCTCCACTTTTCCTTTTTTTACACAATTTGGTAATACTTTTTTTAAAAAAAGTATTACTGAACTATACGCTTAGGGGTGTCAGCATATAAATTTAACTGTTTCGACAAGAATAATTTAATTTTAAAATAGAATATGTATAAAAATTAGCTATCTTTTTATTATTTTTACTTTTCGTTCCTATTAAGTAACTCCAAAATTTTCTGCTCCGCCGAGCTAATTGTTATTGGAAGACTACCAAAAAGCGGTAAGTTATGGTTGGACTCCAGATTGTGAAATAATTGCCCAATTATGGGTAATTTTAGGCCATACTTTTCCAGAGTCGCAAAGTCCTGGAGAACTTCTATTGTGGAACCAACGACTTTTATTTCTCCATTGTACATTATCATTGTTCTATCTGTGATTTGGGGCAAAGTGTCCACATCATGGGTAGCAATAATAATTGTTTTTCCCTTAGAAGATAATTCCTCTAGTATACTGACAATGTTCTCTACACCTTTGGGATCTAGGTTAGCTGTAGGTTCATCTAGAAGGAGAATGTCTGGCTCCATGGAGAGAATAGTGGCTAGGGCGGCCCTCCTTTTCTCACCGAAACTCAAGTGGTGAGGAGGCTTCTCGGCATATTCCTCCAGTCCGACGAGTTTGAGAGCCTTTTCAACCCGCTCCTCCACCTCTTCCTGTGTGAAGCCCAGATTTATGGGTCCAAATGCCACATCGTCCCAGAGTGTGGGGCAGAATAGTTGGTTCTCGGGGTTCTGAAAAACGAAGCCCACTCTCCGCCTTATCTCCCTAAGATTTTTCTCTACCACTTTTTTACCGAAAATGTGTATGGCACCCTTCGTGGGTGTGAGGAGACCGTTAAGATTCATGAGCAGAGTTGACTTTCCAACTCCACTTTTTCCAAGAAGTAGAATTGATTCTCCAGCATGCACTTTGAAACTTACATCCCTCAAGGCCCAAGTTCCATCAGGATACTTATAGTTTAGGTTTTCCACATCTACTGCTAACTCAGACAACCAAAAACCCCCAGAAGGTTCTAGTAAAATCGGTAAAGATATACATTTTTTTAACAACAAAATCTATTACTAGGTAGGTGGAGTGGGAGTAGTTGAAAATCATAAAATTGAATGCGATCATGTCCACAAAGATTAACCCAAAAACAAGTGCTAATACTAGAGATAGAAAGGCGGCGTCCCTCATTCCCATTTTATGTGAGTGGTGGCTTTCAATTTTTCCCACGTATCCCCTTGAAAGCATAGCATAGTATACTTGTTCTCCCCTTTCATAAGCTCTTATGAATAGTGAGCCTATCATTTGTCCCACCACTTTTATTCTTTGGAGTATGCTCTCCTTTCCGAAACTCCTCATGTTTCTGGCCTGAACCATGGAGAGGGCCTCTCCAGCAAACAGGAAAATGTAGCGATAAGTAACCAGAAGAAGCGAGGTGAAGAGTTCGGGTACACCCAATTTGTTCAGCGCCACAGCCAAACTGGAAAATTTGGTTGTTGAAATAAGGAGAATAGCCGCACATGAAGCAACTCCTACTCGCAAAACGAAAACTATGGTTCTGTACAGCCCCTCGAAGGAAACCGTCAAATATGTATAGCCATAAACGTGAATGAAAGTTAGGGGATTTCCGGAAACTATGAAGGGAATCGGCAATGTTATAATTAGTGAGAAGAGGGGGATAAAGGATGCCCGCACCAAATATAATTTTAAAGGAATTCTGGAAAGCAAAACCAAAACCATAAGGATAACAAGGGGACCCAACAAGAACACTGCATTCTCTAGCGTAACAGCGCAGAAAATTATGGAAACTATGGAGAGAAACTTAACCCTTGGATCCAACCGGTGAACCAAGGAATCTATACTTGTACTCTTCTCGGTAAGTAGGGTGTCTCTAAAAAATGTCAAAAACACTTCCATACTGATAGGATTCTTCAATAATAAACCTCCAAATTCCACATCAAAACAACCTTTGCGATGATCGCATACTCCAAATCTAGATCCCAAAAGGGGGGAGACTCTGCTGTTAAAAAGGTATGCCCTCATTAATAGTGGTAATTATCAAAGGGGTTACGAGTAAAAGGTTCAAGTTTCAAGTAATAAATTTTTCTAAAAAAATAATACCGAAAACATGCCCCGAACAATCAAACACCCATCCACACAATCCCTCATAGTAAAAAAGGACACATAAATAAAAAAAGGGACAAAAAGTTATCTTTAAAGCATCGAAAGAGGAATACTCTCGAAAAGAAGCATCTAAAAAATTTGGCGGTAAAAAACATGATAGTAAGGTCAAAACAGGCAAAAACTGTGGAAATGTTTGAAGGCGTCATCCGCAAAACGCTGGCAATTGGAGAAAAAATGTTGATGGCAGAATTCACATTTCGCAAAGGAGCAATAGTACCCGCGCATACCCATCCCCACGAGCAGGTGGGATATGTGGTAAAGGGAAAAGTTAATTTAAGAATCGGGGAGCAAAAATATCTGTTAGGAGCCGGGGACAGCTACTATATAAAACCAAACATCGAACACTCCGCAGAATTAATCGAAGAATCCTTAATCATAGATGTTTTCTGCCCACCAAGAGAAGACTACAGATAAAACTCAATCTCTAAAAAGTGTTTTGGCGTCTTTTTCTTCTCACTAAAAATTAATTAGGAATATTTTAAAAAAAGGTATCTGGGCGCTTATATTATTAAAGGAACGTAGGGTGATGAGTTCGTCTAAGGCTGGGCTTGAGGAGAGCGCTGCTAGGATTCTATTTTTAAGTGGAGTTAAACTTTTAGCCCAGGGCGAGTTTGAGAGGGCTCTTAGAAGGTTCGAAAAGGCTTCAGAAATTTTCACTGAAAAGGGTCTAAAGTCTGAGATGTCTATGTGCTATAGGCAAATGGGAATTGTTTACACTTTTTATGAGGAGTGGGAAAAGGCTGAACAGTGTTATAAAAACGCTATAGATCTTGATAAAAAGTTGAGAGATTGGCCTAATCTTTTAGAGAATTTATTCCTTCTATCTAATCTTTTGATGGATAAGAATGAACTAAATAAAGCTTTAGAAATCGCAAAGGAAGCTGAAAAAATCTCTAGAAAAGCTAAAGATGAGACCAAGCAGTTTCAAGCCTGTAAACAGATGGGCCAAATTTATGAAAGACTATGGAATCCGAAAAAGGCACTAGAATGTTTCAAGAGAGCCGTCAAGATAGGGGATAAAATTGGTCATCCAGAAACAGCATTAATAACTAAGGAAATAGAATGGGTACTGGAAAAAGAGATAGATGAGGAACCTAAAGGGAAAAAACAAAAATGAAAGCACTACCACTAGAATGTGTGATAATATTTCCTAAAAGCTGCATCCATTTATCTAGTTTAATTAGGATGCTATTTCACAGGCTTTCATAATAAGGTCCGCTAATTGTTCTGAGGTAATATTGGGAATTTCCTGTCCTTCCATGCAGAGTACTTTTTCCACTCTTTCCTTGACGGCTTCTTTTTTAATTGGGCTTCCTTGTATCTCTCTTTCAATCTTGTGAATTGGGGATTCCGGTATTAGTGGAGATGCGTGTAGAGAACCGGTAATAAGTAGATTAATTATCTTATCCCTTTTTGTTAAGACAACTGCTCTAACAAAGGGGCCTTGGGGTACTTTGACTCGGGCCTCACCCCTCTTTACATCACCCATTATTGGTGTTTCTTTAAATTTTTGGGCTTCGGAACGGTCCCAGAACCAAGTATCAGCAGTAAGCATGCCCTTTACAGCATTGTAGATTGGAACTTTGTCCCAAAAAATTTCAGTTTCCACCATGGTTACTCCAAAAGCCTTTTCGCATGAATGTTTTAGGACTTCTCTTAATTCCTCCAATGTTACTTCCCTGCCTACAGCATCGTTTAAATAGGTGGATCTGTCCCTCATAGTTTTCGTTTCTTTGTCCGCAAACTTCTCTGGCGGTGGAATGATGACTTCGTCTACTCTCTCCCAGGGAACAGGTGTCATTTGTATACCGGCACCCACAGCCATGTAAGTTGGAGTGGGCACGCCACTGGCTATGCTTATTTTTCTCCATACTCCGTCATCACAGTAGACTTCTATGTCGTTTAGGGGTTTAAACCTAGTTTTTATTCCGAATTCGTTGCCGATATCCCTAACATAGGTACTGTAGAGTATTCGGTAAAATTCTTCCAGAGTCGAAGGACACTTGGGGTGGTCTCTGCGAAAGCCAGTTCCATTTATTGGGCAGCCTTTATCAAGCCACGATGTGCCTCCACCTAGCGGGGCTCTAATATCTAGAGTTATGTTTCTAGCCCAACATTTCTCAATATTTACGTCGTGGTCCGGGGATGCGAAATAGGGAAAAATCACGTTATCTGTTTGCCACTCCATCCACCAAGTAACGCAGCTGGGTAAAACTCCGGGGGGAGCCAGCGATAGTGATCCCACTCTCAAAATGAAATCCTTAAAACTGACACGCAATTTTGAGTAGGCACTCTCATCTTCCTCAAATTTTGTTTTTCCATCTTCACGTCGCCAAGCAGCCTCACCAGGCAATAATCTCCCTCCAAAAATATTTATATTAAACCGTTATAGTTACACCCCTCATATTTAAATATGTTCTAGATAGTTAACCTAGTGTACCTGTTACTCGGGCACAAGTGTCATTCAAGAGGGTTATTTTTAGGAGTATCCCCGGAATGAAGTATGAATCACATTAAAAAATAATTGAAGGGGGAATATCCAAAATCTTGGTAAAAATACTTGATGATTGGCTTCCTTCGCATTTAGGGAGTAGTTATCTTACAGTATAAGATTTATCTGTGAGTTTCACCCTACCAGGCCTGTAACTAATATTTTTAGCGAATTGGGGCCGAGCTTTTTGGATATCATTGGTTAATTCCACAACTATTTTCGCAAATTTTACGCCTCCTGCCGAGGAGCAGAACTATATCCTTAAATGCTCTTCACTCACCTCCATTGTTTTCAGCATCTGTTTTAAATAGTCAACCAGGCTATTTGCGCTAAGATTTCCATATTCGTAGTTGCACTCGGGGTGTCACCCCACAATTAATACTTTATCCGCACGCCTATAGAAGGCCCTCAACACTAGTTATGGATGTAAAGTTCCCGCACTTGGCCCATCATTTGCAAGATGCAACGATGCCTGAATCCCAGCGTTCCCTCCGCCAATCAATAGAGCCTTACTTTCAACTGGAATAACCATAGTAGCAATTGTTTCAAGGTAAGCAGCTCGGGAAACCGCAGCACTCAACAGGTCCTTTGCCTTATCCCAGGCCTTTTCTGGTTGCCCATGTGAACAAATGAATCATGTTCGCGAATATTAACGAACTCTAGCAGTCTCAGGTTCAATCTTCCTTCCTCTATTATATCTTTAAAGAATGGCTCATGAGCCTTGTTAGTGAGGGCTGCTACAACCACCCTGTTGAAACCGTATTCATCTATTTTTCCTTCAGAATTTCGCGCTAGCATCGGTGCACATTGAGCCCTGAGTCTTTACAACAACATTTTAGCAGCGTATTCTTTAAGTGCCTTGATGTCTATGACTACTTAATGTTAATACCTAAATTGCAGATAAAAACTCCTATGCGAATTTCTTGTTGTTCTATAATTTTCCTTAGTATCTCTTTCATCATTAAGACGTGCCTGCTCTATTCCAATTATAGTTGCCAAGACACACAAAAATAAATCAAATAAATAATCTATCCGATAAATTCGAAGTGCATAATAAGGTGAATATTTCTGTTTGGGGCCTTTCTTTATTTGAGGCTCTTAGGTGGCTGGAGCTGTTGGGGGAGTGATTAGGTAGAGTGGCCAGTTTTTTAGAATTCCTTTTGGAAGTTCGCCCTTTTTGACTTTTTTTATGAGTTCTAACC
>Ga0136652_1000955_pt1 | contig 12960 bp, 13 predicted proteins | sample ConPoolayeEmetaG_FD_94864 | JGI IMG/M metagenome (GOLD analysis project Ga0136652, IMG submission 94864) | Hot spring microbial mat communities from California, USA to study Microbial Dark Matter (Phase II) - Cone Pool mat layer E metaG... ...
AAGTAAAATCAAGGGTTTATGAGTGCAATTTACTAAAATTTGACCTTAAGTTGATAAACTCGGGACATTGTACCCAACTTTTTCAAGAAGTTCTTTAGTAATCTTTAAATCGTCTTCGTTATCATCAATTATCAAAATTTTACCCCTTTCCATAAAATCCTCCTTTTTATTCTCCTTTCATTAATTTTTCTGCAAAGTAATAGGGTAAATTACTTTTAATTATTGCATTCACAACAAGTTTGATATCATACTCTTTTCTTATAAAAGTTACTTCCAGATCATCTCTTTTTATATCTACTAAGCATACACAGGTTCTTGTGTCCTTATCCTTTGGTTTTCCAACGCTTCCTGCATTAATAAAATACTTCCCTTTAAGTTTTTTAAAGTAAGGTATGTGTGTGTGTCCATAAATTAAAACATCAGCCTGTGCTTTTTCTGACATTAGAAGAAAAAATTTATCTGGTCTGTCTTCATACCAATAAAGATTGTTTTTAGTCGGTGTGGCATGAAAAATTTTAATTTTCTTTCCTTCTGCATTAAAGGATATTGCAAATGGTAATTTTTTTAAGTAATTTTTTGTTTTTTCTGTAATGTGACGCTTTGTCCATTCAAAAGATAAATGAGCCATTTCAGCCTGATAATCATCCTCATATTTACAGCCACAGTGTTGTTTATCAAAGGCAACTGTTTCATCATAATTACCCTGCACCCCTTCAATTTTGTGTTCAATTAGAAAATCTACTACCTCATTTACAAAGGGAGCATATCCTCCAAGGTCTCCGAGATGGTATATTTTTTCTGCATTAGCCTTTACAGCAGTAGCATAGGCAACCTGAAGTGCAGGAAGATTTCCGTGAATGTCTCCTAAAATGGCAATTTTCATAGGCTTAAACCTCATTAATGGCTAAATATTGTTTTCAACCTTAAATAGGTTCGCATAAATGAATTTTCATGAGCAGGTGCAAGAACAGTATTTTTTGAAATAACATATTTATTTCCACGCCAGTTTACTTTTGAGGTAAAGAAAGGAACGAACCATATAATTCCATTTATTAAATCTTTCAAGGGAATTAATATTATTTCTAAACCGATTTTTTGTTTAAGCATCCTGATCACAAATAAGTCTAACATGATTTTAATTGATGCTGATGATAAAAATAAAATAGCTGATAAGCTGGATATACCAGATACAATTGTTATAAAAAATGCCATAAAAATGGGATTTACTAAAGGTTCAGTAAAATACTTAACTCCAGCAATTTTCCATCTAATTTTTGCCCATCTTGTATGCCTATTAAGGAATCTTTTTATTGACCAGTATTCATTTATATTTTTAATCAGATAATTTGATAAAACTACCTTTTTACCTTTTTCATGGATTAATCTTCCAATTTGATAATCCTCAGCAAGAACATCCCTTATTGCTCCAAATCCGCCTATTTCCTCAAAATCTTTCTTTCTCATTAACATGGATTTTCCAATACTGCATGGCATTTTAAGAAATTTATCAAGTAAACACACACTTAAAATAATGAATGAATTAAGCTGAAGATTTTCAAAAATTGCTCCAATACTCTTACCTCTTGTGCCAACTATTAAATTTGTAACAAGTCCCACTTCCTCGGTCATAGATGAAGCAGTCTTTCTTAGATAATCGGAGTCAACAAAAACATTACTATCACTTATTAAAAAATAATCATATTTTGAAATTCTATAAGCAGTAATCATATTTCTTACTTTTGGATTTAGAGCTTTACTTGAATTATCAATAACAATTTTAACTTTATCGGGATATTTATTTCTTATCTTTTCAGCAACTCTGTATGCAGGGTCATTTTGATTCTCAAGAGAGAGAATAATTTCATATTCAGGATAATCTTGCAGACAAAAACTTTCAAGGTTGTCAAATAAATTATCATCAAGCCCTTTGAGAGGTTTGATAATAGAGATAGCTGGCAGATGGATAGAAAAAATTTTTTCTTTCAGTTTTTTTCTTAATGCAAGAATCTGAAAAAAGTAAATTAAGAAAGTTAGACTTATAAGACCCAGAAATATCCATAAAATCATTTTTACCCCCTAAATAGTGTTATTGCAACGCCTTTGTTATGTTTAATACATTTTTTTATAGCCTCTTTATCTTTTTCACAGTTAAGCAGCGTCTTCCATGAATAAAGATGTCTTGGTTTGTGAAAATCACTGTTTGCTATATAGGGATATTTTTTAAGGCTTACTACATTAAAGACATCATCTCTATTAGCAATCTCCCAGGCATCAATATACTTTCCATATTTCCCTCTGTTTTTCCAAAGATAAAGGGTATTTCTTATCTCTCCTTTCATGTGATGGGGATGGCAGGCTACAATCAGAGCATCCTGTTTTTTTGCTTCAAGAAATATAGATTCGTAACTACTGCAAGCCGGGATAAAATTTTTAATATCAATGATTAAGATATGAGCTGATTTATCAGAAGAAAGATAGTTTTTACTTATTTCAACACCCGGTATTACAAGCATTTCATATTTTTTCCAAGCCCTTTCAGCTTCATACTCTATATTTTCAAAATATTCTTTGAAGTTATTCTCTGTAATGGTCAATTTAAATCTCCATGCAAGTTTCCCAATCATGCTATCTCCATTTACAACATGGTCTGTTATGGCTATAACATCAAATCCTGCCTGACCAAAAATATCCACTACTCTTCTCAACTCTAATGAACCATCTGAGTATTTGGTGTGAATATGAAAATCGCAAAGTAACATTTGTTAAATTAATAATAACACCTGAAAGTTACAGGAATATTAAAGAAAAATTAAATTTCTGTTAAATTTTAAATTTAACTAAAACTTAACAATTCTTTAAAACTGCTGTAACATTTTTTTTGTAATAATCTTAAGGAGGATAAAAATTTATGGAGAAATACTTGATACAAAGTAGATGTAAGGTTTTACTAAAAGAAGGAATTTATAAAAAAATATATTCAGAATTAACAGTTTATTTTCAACCTATATTCCTTTCTGAGACAAATAAAATATTTGGCTATGAAGCACTTACAAGACACATATCAAAAAACATTAATATACAAAAACTTTTTGATGATGCAAAGAAAGACGGTTCAATATATATACTTGATATGTTATGTAGAAGAAATGCTTTAAAGGAAGCATCAAAACAAAGACTTAAAAATTATCTATTTATCAATGTATGTCCTGAAACTCTTTTAAATCCTCAACACACAATTGGTATTACTGATCAATTCGCTGAAGAATTTAATTTTCCAAAAGAAAAAATTATTCTTGAAATTACAGAACAAAGCGCAATTGAAAATTATGAAATTTTTATTAAGTCCCTTTTTTACTATAAAGACAGAGGTTATGGTCTCCATTTAAATGCAAGAAAAAGTGTATTGGAAGTTATGGAAAAACCTTCTTTACTTATTGGCTATAATATAACCTTAGAAGAAGCCTCTCTGCTTGTTCAGTCAAGACAGATTGAAAATCTCTATGATGATATTACAAAGAATCTTTTATCAATTCTTGAAGGAGATATGTCAATAAAAAGTGAATACAATAAAGGAACAGAAGTTGAAATCTTTATCCCTTCAAAAAAACAGTAATAAAGGTTTTCTATGGGGAGTGGCAACCTCTGCTTTTCAACTTGAAGGCTCTCCCTATGCAGACTGGGCTACATGGGATAGTATTTTAACTTTAAATCCAAAAGTTACAAATCACTATGAACTTTACAAAGAGGATATAAAACTCATTAAAGAACTTGGTTTAAATGCTTACAGATTCTCTATAGAATGGAGCAGAATCCAACCTACTGAAGATACATGGAATGAATCAGTTGTTCAGCATTATCAAAAAATTATTGATTTGTTAAACGATTATGGGATTACTCCAATGGTAACACTTCATCACTTCACCCATCCTGTATGGTTTATAACCAGATATCCCTGGCATAAAAAGGGATGTATTGAAAAATTTATAAAATACATTGATAAACTGACAGATTCAATAAAAGAAGTTGATTACTTTATCACCTTTAATGAACCCTATCTTTTAATAATGGGGGGATACATAGAAGGATGTATTCCACCTGGATATAAAGATTTTGAATTAGGAATCAAGGCACTTAAAAACATTCTTCTCTGTCATTCCCAAATTTATGACCTAATACATTCAAAAAATAAAAATTCCCAAATTAGCATAGCCCATAATATGGCAGTATTTACTCCATGGATTAAATGGAATCCCTTTGACAGAGTTTTAACAAAAATTGCTAAAAGATTTTATAATCAATCAATAATTGAGGGATTCTTGAATGGTAAAATAATTATAAAACTTCTAACTTTGAAAGCCTATGAAATAGATGCTCCGATAAAGGGCAAGCTTGATTTCTTTGGCATTAATTACTATACGAGGATTCATATGCGTTTCAATCCCTTTAAAAAATTATTTATTGAATTCAGACACAGAGACATAGATGGTCATGGACTTACTGATATGGGCTGGGAAATTTATCCTAAGGGATTGAAAAAAGTTTTAAGATATGCCTCCAAGCTTCAAATCCCATTAATAATAACAGAAAATGGAATTGCAACAAAGGATGATAACAAAAAAATGAAATTCATCAAAGCCCATGTTGATGTTATTGAAAGTGCTATAAAGGAAGGTATTGATGTAAGAGGTTATTTTTACTGGTCGCTGATTGACAATTACGAATGGCTTCATGGACTTGATGCACGATTTGGACTTTATAAGGTAGATTTTAAAAATTACAGAAGAATTCCTACAAAGGCTGCATCATTCTACTCCCACATAATAAAATCAAGAAATTTTTCAACAGGCAAAAATGAATAATTAAACTATCCTGACTTTGATAAATCTTTTTTTCCCAACCTTTATTATATACTCACCTTTTTTTAGCTTAGTATCTGAGTTGTTTAATACTTCATTGTTTATTCTGACCGCATTTTGTTTTATAAGTCTTATTGCCTCAGAGGTACTTTTTGAAAGCCCCTGTTCTTTAAGTATTTTTGGTATCCAGACTCCCTCTCCTTCGTCTTTGATTTCTACCTCTAAAATATCCTCTGGAATATCCTTTTCTCTAAAGAGTTTTATAAATCTTTCCTTTGCCCTTTCTGCCTGTTCTCTACCATGATACCTTGTAACAATTTCAACTGCCAAAGCTTCCTTTGCATCCCTTGGGTTAAGCTTACCTTCTTTAATGCCTCTTTTAAGCTCTTCTAATTCTTGCACAGAAATATGGCTTAGAAGTTCATAATATTTAAGCATTAACTCATCGTTTATAGACATTATCTTACCAAACATCTCATCCGCTGGCTCATTAATACCAATGTAGTTTCCAAGACTCTTTGACATCTTTTGAACACCATCAAGCCCCTCTAAAAGAGGCATCATTATTATTACCTGTTCTTCCATACCGTAAATTTTCATTAACTGTCTTCCCATAAGAAGATTGAATTTCTGGTCTGTGCCACCAAGTTCTATATCCGCTTTAAGATAAACAGAGTCATAGGCTTGTAGCAATGGATACAGAAATTCAAGAATTGAGATGGGACGACCTTCTGTAAAACGCTTTTTAAAATCCTCTCTTTCAAGCATTCTTGCAACTGTTTCAGCTCCTGCAAGTCTACACATATCAAGGGCTGTCATTGCATTAAACCATTCGCTGTTAAACATTATCACAGTTTTTTTAGAATCAAGAATTTTAAAGACCTGTTCTTTATATGTTTCAGCATTCTTTAAAACTTCCTCTCTTGTAAGCGGTTTTCTTGTTTCGGTTTTACCTGAAGGATCACCAATCATTCCTGTAAAATCACCAATTAAAAATATTACTTCATGCCCAAGTTCCTGAAACTGCCTCATTTTTTCAAGTAATACAGTATGTCCAAGATGAATATCTGGAGCAGTAGGGTCAAAGCCAACTTTGATTTTTAAAGGTTTATTTTCTTTGTAAGCTCTTTCAAGCTTTTTTTTAAGGTCTTCTTCAAGAATTATTTCAACTGTGCCTCTTTTTATAATTTCAAACTGTTTTTGAGGTGGCAGCACTTTCCCTCCCTAAAAAGAATGTTCATGTCCTGGAAAAACTCCTTTCTCTACTTCTTCCTTATATTGTCTTATTGCTTCAAGGATGCTTTCTCTTAAATTTCCATATTTTTTAACAAACTTTGGTGTGAATTTTTCAAAAAGTCCGAGTAAATCATAAAGTACTAAAACCTGTCCATCACAATATGGACCTGCTCCTATTCCAATTGTTGGAATATCAAGGCTTTCTGTAATTTCCTTTGCAAGCTCAGTAGGAATAACTTCAAGAACCACTGCCACAGCACCTGCTTCCTGCAACCCCAGGGCATCCTTCTTTATTCTTTCTGCCTGTTCTGGCAGTTTGCCCTGAAGCTTGTATCCACCCATTCTGAGAATAGCCTGTGGTGTGAGTCCAACATGACCTATAACAGGAATTTCAGCCTCAGTAATCGCTTTAACCTGAGGCAGGATTTCTCTTCCACCCTCTAACTTGACAGCATGAGCACCTGCTTCTTTAACAAATCTGCCAGCATTTCTTACAGCTTCCTCAACAGATGTTTGATATGACATGAATGGCATATCACCAACAACCATTGCTCTTTTTGTTGATCTGACAACTATTTTCGTGTGATAAATCATTTCATCCATTGTAACTGGAAGTGTTGTTTCATTACCCTGAACAACCATTGAAAGAGAATCACCTACAAGAATCATATCAATGCCAGCTTCATCAACAAGATGAGCAAATGGATAATCATATGCTGTAAGCATTGTAATTTTTTGTCTTTCTGATTTTTTATTTAATAAATCCATTACAGTAAATCTCATCTCTGAGCCTTTCTTAATGCTTTCAGCTGAAGCTGAAGGGTTTTCATCCCCTCCCATTCATTAATTGCTGGAGTGAATGCTGCATCAATCATACTCCCTTCAGTAATTTCTTCCTCTGCCATGTCAAATCCAATTGCAGAAATAAAAATTCCCCTTTGATTTAGAAACATTTTGAGATGGTTGTTGCCCACTTTCTTTAAATTTACCACAGTTAGCTCTTTTGCTCCAAAAACAGGCTCATGGTTTCCCTCTCCAAATGGCTCAAGAAGTTTTATTTCTTCAATCATTTTCTCATTTATATCTGAAAAATTGACAGCAGCATCAAGCTGAAGGATATTTTTGATGCTTACATTTTTTACCATATTGCAGAGTCTTTCTTTGAACTCTAAGAGATTGTCTTTTAAAAGAGTTACACCGGCTGCCTGTTTGTGCCCTCCAAATCTTATAAGCAAATCTTTTGTGTTGATTAACATTTCCTGAAGATTGAAATTTGCAGGAGCTCTTGCAGAACCTTTTGCCAGAGCATCCTCAAGAGAAAATACAAAAACAGGACGGCCGAATCTTTCAAGAAGCTTTCCTGCAACAATTCCAACTACTCCAGGATGCCACTGTCCCCATAAAACAATTACAGGCTCATCATTGAACTCTACCCTGAGCTTTTCTTCAACCTCTTCCATTATTTTTTCTTCTGCTTTCTGCCTTAGAGAGTTAACCTCATTTAACCACTGACCGAGCATTTCAAGTTCTGATTGCTCCTCTGAAATTAAAAATTTTACAACATCTCCTGCATGATCAATTCTGCCGGGAGCATTCAGCCTCGGGATAAGACAGAAGCTTAGATGAAAACTTTTAAGTGAACTTGCATTTACTCCTGTTATGTCTTTAAGTATCTTTATAGATGGTCTTGAACCTGATTCAATGAGTCCCCATCCATTTTTTATCAACGCTCTGTTAACAGTATTGAGCGGAACCATATCAGCATATGTTCCAAGTGTTACAAAATCAAGATATTCCGTAGCGATTTGGCTATTTAAAGCCAATGCAAGCATAAAAGCAACCCCAACTCCTGCCAGAGATGAATATCTGGAGTTTTCATCAATTTTTGGATTTATTACAGTTAGAGCCTCTGGAAGTATAAGTTGTCCATTCAACTTTAATGGTTCATGGTGATCTGTAATTATTACTCCAATTTCTTCTTTTTTAGCATACTGCACAGCTTCAAAGTCTCTTATTCCACAGTCAACAGTTATTATAAGGCGTGCACCTATTTTTTTTGCTTCCTCAATGCTTGTAATGCTCAGTCCATATCCATGTTTGATTCTATGAGGTATATGATAAAAAACCTGAGCACCTTTTTTTCTTAAGATATCATAAAGAATCGCTGTTGAAGTCAGACCATCTACATCATAATCTCCATTTACGAGAATTTTTGTTCCTGCCTTGATTGCCTCATTTATTATATTTACAGCCTCATAAATACCTGAAACCTGCGACAGTTCAATGCTTTCAATTGAAGGATTGAGAAATGAATAGATTTCATTAATATCTTTAAGCCCTCTTGATACAAGAACCTGTGCCAGTGGTAAAGTGACATTCAGAGATTTTGATATATACTGAAGGTATTCCTGATTTGTTTTAACAACAACCCACTCCGAGTATTGCATCTTATTTCTTTATAAGGGAGTTTTTACCAAGCAATAAAACAACAGGGCTCGCCACAAACACTGATGAGTATGTCCCAATAATTATACCGAGCATCATTGCAAAAGCGAAGTCATGTAAAACCTCTCCTCCAAAGAAAAACAATGCTACTGCAGCCATCAATGTTGTAAAGGATGTCACAATTGTTCTTGATAAAACCTCATTTATACTTTTATTCATCAATGCTTCAAGTGTCATTGAGCCTTTAGCAACTTTCCCAAGATTTTCACGGATTCTATCAAATACAACAACTGTATCAGTGAGTGAGTATCCTGCGATTGTGAGAAGAGCACTTATGAAGATGAGGTTTATTTCCTTACCGAGAAGGTAAAAAATTCCAATTACTGCCATAACATCATGGAAGGTAGCTGCTGTTGCACCAATTGAAAAATGAAATTTGAATCTTATTGCAATGTATAAAAGTATCCCGATAGTAGCAGCAACTATTGCAAGCAAAGCATCTCTTTTTGTTCTTTCTCCAATTTTTGGACCAATTTGAGTTATTGATTCAATCAAAGGTTCTTTATTTGTTAAACTTTCCTGAAGGGCTCTTTCAACTAACTCCTGAGCTCCTTCCTGATGTTTTTTCAGCTTTATAAGAATCTTTTTTTCTGTTGGAAGATCCTGTATATCCGCATCCTTTATTCCTGTTTTGTCCAGAACAGCTCTTATCTCAGAAAGTGTAACAGCCTGGGAGAATCTTACCTGAAGGCTGAGCCCACCTGCAAAATCAACTCCGAGATTTGCTTTTCCTTCATGAATCTGAAAAATTGCAAATATCCCAAGAATTACCATTATACATGAAGCTCCAAGAGCAATATATTTTTTCCCTAAAAAATCAATGTTTGTTTTTCCAAGTATCTGTATCATATGCTCAGACTCCTGCGCTCCTTTCCAATGTATATGAAGTCAAAAACTGTTTTTGTTCCAATTAATGCTGTAAAAAGGTTTATCGCAACACCAAGGGAAAGGGTTACTGCAAATCCCTTAATAGGTCCTGAACCAAAATGAAAAAGAACTGCTGCTGTTATAAGTGTTGTTACATGGGAGTCAAATATTGTCCAGAAAGCTTTTTTATATCCCGATTCAATAGCTGCTTTAGGAGTCTTACCAAGTCTTAGTTCCTCTCTTATTCTTTCAAACATCAAAACATTGGAATCCACAGCCATTCCTACTGCAAGGGCGATTCCTGCAATACCGGGAAGTGTAAGGGTTGCGTTTAAAGCAGCAAGGGCACCAATAAGAAGAAAAATATTTAAAATTAAAGCAAAATCAGCAATTACTCCGCTTAAACGATAGTAAACAATCATAAATAAAGCCACAAATACTGCTGCAATGATTACCGCGGTTTTCCCAGCTTCAATTGAGTCTCTTCCAAGAGTTGGACCAACTGTTACATTCTGAATAAGGTTTACAGGTGCTGGAAGTGCACCAGCCCTGAGCACAATTGCCAGATCTTTTGCTTCTTCCATTGTAAAACTTCCTGTGATCTGTGCATTACCACCTTCAATTTTTTCCTGAATAACAGGTGCTGAGTATAGATTCCCATCAAGTATTATAGCGAGCCTGTGTTTCACATATTTCCCTGTGATCTCCTCAAAGATTTTTGCACCGGCTTCATTGAATCTTAAAGAAACATAAGGTTCATTGAACCTTTGATCAATACTTACATGAGCTTCTGCAAGAAGATCGCCTGTAAAGAGAGTCTCCTTTTTCACTATGTATGGTCTTTTATAAACCTCGCCTGTTTCCTTATTAACAATTTTCTGAAAGACAATTTCATCATTCTCCGGGATTCTTGGGTTCCATTGTTTTAAAAAATCATTTTCCTCACCTGCTTTTATAATGGATGGAATTTCTCTCCACAGCATGGTTTCCTCATCAAGAAGCTTGAACTCAAGCTGAGCTGTTTTGCCTATAATCTCAACAGCTTTTTTGGGATCTTTAACTCCAGGAAGCTGAACAACTATCTCACTCTCACCTTGACGGTGTATTGTTGGTTCAGCAACTCCAAGCTGGTCAATTCTGTTACGGATTACTTCTATAGCCTGCTCAACTGAAGTTGCCTCAACTCTTTTAAAAGCACTTTCAGGGAGTTCACAGAGCATGCTACCAGCCTTTTCAGAAAGAAACAGATCCGGATAATTTTCTTTTATAATTTTTTTCACTTCATCACTTAAAGGTTGAATAACTATTTTTTCACCTTCAACCTTTACTGAAGGTTTTATTCCTTTCTTTTCAAGAAGGCTTCCGAGATGCATTCCTATTCTTTCAACTGTTATCTCTCGTGCTCTTTTAAGATCAACCTCAAAAACAAGATGAGACCCACCCCTCAGGTCAAGTCCAAGAACAATTCCTTTATGAGGCATATTTTTTTTCCACCACTGAGGCATGAGTTCAAAAAGCGGGGTATTGGGCAAAAAGAAAACTATCGCAAGGACAACAGTTGAGGCTATCAGGGCTACTCGGAAATATATGCCTTTTCTCATAAGGTTTTATTAGTCCTCATCTGTTGCAGGTCTTATAGCAGCTATTGACTGCTTTGAAAACTTAACCTTGACTCCTTCAGCAATTTTTAAGACAACTGTATTCGGGTTCACGCTTTCAACAACTCCATAAACACCACCGACAGTTATTACCTTGTCCCCTCTCTTTAAGTTTTCAAGCATCTGTCTGTGCTCCTTTGCTCTCTTCTGCTGAGGTCTTATGAGAAGGAAATAAAAGACAGCTATTATCAGAACTAAAGGAAGAAGACTTGCCAGAAGTCCCATAATGGGGTCACCCTGTCCACTACCCTGTGGAGGGGGTCCCATTGCATAAGCATCTGATATTAAATTTAAAAAATACATAAATTCACCTCCAGAAAAATTTTGAATCTTTTTATAGTAGCAACCATTAAGGAAAAATCGCAAGTATTTCTGGTATGATGTTCTGATGGATCATAAAGCCTCACCGTGCAAGGTGAGGCTTTAAGTGATAATTAATAAATTATCTTACTATGTTCATCAATTCATTCAGCATATTATCAGTTGTGGTTATCACCCTCACATTTGCCTGATAACCTCTCTGTGCAGCAATCATACGTATGAATTCTTCAGCAAGGTCAATATTGCTTGATTCAAGGGAGTTTGCATAAACTGTTCCAACTCCTATTGTTCCTGGTGCTCCATAGGTTGGACCCCCTGAGGCATATGATTCAAGGAATAGATTTTTACCAACTTTTGTGAGGTTGTGTGCTGCAACAAACTTTGCAAGAACAACCTGTGCAACACTTTTAACCTGTCCGTTTGTAAATACACCTGAAATTATTCCATTTTGATCAACTGTAATTGCAATAAGGTTTCCTGATGTGTATCCATCCTGAGTCTGAAAAACTACAGCATTTGGAGAGCCATACTGGGTTGAGTTTGTAAAATTAAAGATAACTGCTTGAGGTGATGTTGCACCCCATGCATCAAAATCAAAAGATGCTGTTGTAGGGTCAGGTGTAATACTTTCAAGAGAACCATCTTCTTTAAATGTTAAAGTTATAGGCTGGATTCCTGGCGCTGTGCTATTGAAATCCACTTCAACATAATTTGGATTATCAGGATCAGAACTGTCATTATATACTACATGAGCTTCCCACTCATTTATATCCGTTTTTCTAAAATAAGTATAAACAAGATGAGGATTTCCCTGACTGTCATATATTGTTATTGCAGTTGAAAAATTATAGGTATCTGGAGTAGGTAGATTTCCACCAGAAGGACCCGTCCATGTAGCAGAAGGAACATCATCTCTTGAATCAAGGTTTACCTGAAGTCTTATTCCTCCTGTTGCAGAAGGTGCGCTCATAAGACCTGCAAGATTTACATCTCCAATTGCTCCTGTCAGGTTTCCTTCTAACATCTCGTAAGCCTGTAGCCTGTAACCATTAGAATCAACAATATAACCGTTTTTGTCAATTCTGAACTGACCTGCCCGTGTATAATAGGTTGGTCCATTTACCTGCTGAACCACAAAGAAACCGTCTCCCTCTATAGCTAAATCAAGCGGATTTGCGGTTGTTTCAAGGGTTCCCTGTGTGAAAAGTTTCTGAACATCATATATCATCGCACCACGACCTACCTGCATTGCAGCAGCACCTCCCAATGTCTGACTCAGGATGTCACCAAAGTTTGCCCTGCTTGCCTTGAATCCAACAGTATTTGCATTTGCGATATTATCTCCAATAACTGAAAGAGCCATTGCATTTGCATTGAGTCCACTTATTCCTGTAAAAATGGATGTTAACACACTCTCACCCCCTAAGCTTTAATTTCTTTTATCTGATTTATATTTATATAGTCGTCGCCTGTATTGATTTTCAGTACTCCATTCTCTATTGCAATTCCCTTAACAG
>Ga0136652_1000959_pt1 | contig 12877 bp, 6 predicted proteins | sample ConPoolayeEmetaG_FD_94864 | JGI IMG/M metagenome (GOLD analysis project Ga0136652, IMG submission 94864) | Hot spring microbial mat communities from California, USA to study Microbial Dark Matter (Phase II) - Cone Pool mat layer E metaG... ...
GCTTCGGAGACTTCTTTTTCAGAGAGAATAATTTTATTGGTAATCTTCTCTACCTCTAAAAGAATTGCCTTGAAATATCTGCCGACCAGATTTTCTGGATTCTTATTGGTTTCTTTGCCAAGCTGGGAGCCGGGAATAAACCCGGTCAGACCATCCACATCCACGGTTACTCCGGAAGGATTTACCCCTTTACCGAAAACGGCGACGGGCTCGCCTTTTTCTTTAGCTCGCTCGAGCCTTTCCCAGGAAGAATCGAGGGCGGCTTGTCTTAAAGAAAGCAGGGCCACTCCATCCTTTGTTTCGGGGATAATAACGGTGGCGGTAACTTTATCTCCTATTTTTAAGGTCTTTATAAAATCTTTGGCCTCGACGAAAGCTTTTTCGGCCACCACCCCTTCTGACTTTCCGCCGATATCAAGAATTAATGATTTTGAGCTTTTGGCAATTACCACTCCTTTGACTTTTTGTCCAGTCGATAAAGCTTTGATTGGAATTGCTGCGGAAGCCAAAAGCTCCGCCATTGTCTTGGGCTCTGTTGAGGATCGGCTAATCGCCTTTTGCTTCGAAACCACTTATCATGACCGCCTTTCTTTCGTGAAGTATTATAACATAAACAAATAGGCCTGGCTCTGGCGTATTTTCGCAATCAGTTGCCCGATTACTATCGTCCGCGCTGCGGCGTTTCACTTCTGTGTTCGGAATGGGAACAGGTGGTTCCACCGCGCTCTAAGGACCAGGCCTTTATACTTCAAAAACTGAAGAGAAGTATCCGCCCTTATACGCCTTTGTGCGTAAAAAGTTGGCGGACGGGCTCGCAAGTTTTTTTCGACCGATTCGCGCAGATTAAGCTTAACACCTTACGATGCTTCCACTGTCTGCCGCTTGTACCTGGTATTCTTCCAGGGGTCTGATAACGAGTTCTAATCTTGGGGTAGGCTTCCCACTTAGATGCTTTCAGCGGTTATCCCTTAGGAATATAGCTACCCGGCGTTGCCGCTGACGCGACAACCGGCACACCAGGGATTCCTCCAGCCTGGTCCTCTCGTACTGAGGCCAGCTCCCCTCAAAACTCAACGATTCCACCGGATAGAGTCCGAACTGTCTTACGACGTTCTGAACCCAGCTCGCGTACCGTTTTAATAGGCGAACAGACTAACCCTTGGCACCTTCTTCAGCGCCAGGATACGGTGAGCCGACATCGAGGTAGCGAACCGCGCCGTCGCTATGGACGCTCGGGCGCGACTACTCTGTTATCCCCGGGGTAGCTTTTATCGATTAAGCTCTGTGGGCACCCATTGCCCATCAGAGGATCACTAAGACCTGCTTTCGCACCTGCTCGGCCCCTCGGCCTCGCAGTCAAGCTGGCTTAAACCTTTACGCTTTCCCCACGATTTCCATCCGTGGTAAGCCAACCTTTGTGTCCCTGCGTTACACTTTAGCAGGGTACCGCCCCAGTAAAACTGCCCGTCTAGCACTTTCCCCCAACTCGTTTCCCAAGTTGCTGGGTAAGATTTGCCACATTCTAAAGAGAGGTGTCACATTGTCGATTGCTCTCCCTCCTACTCTTGACAATTAAAATGCACAAATCAATACCAAACTGCAGTAAAGCTCCACGGGGTCTTTTTGTCCTGGTGGAATTAGGCCGCGTCTTCACAGCCAACGCAATTTCGCCGAGTGAATGTTCGAGACAGTTACTAGCTCGTGACGCCATTCGTGCGGGTCGGAACTCGCCCGACAAGGGACTTCGCTACCGTAGAACAGTTCATGTTGTTATATTGACGATTGGATACGTCGCTCATGGTCGCCCATGAGATCGGACTATATCATTCCATAATAATTACTATGGAGTTGACGTATAGTCTCTGAGGATTCTTAAATAGGGAAAACATCTTTTATTCCATATTTTCTGGTCCTACCTTTGCCTTCGTTTATCAATTCTCTTAACTCGAGAATTTTCCGAAGTCCAGATAGATTTTTGTGACCACCCTTGTCTACAATCCGAGCAATTTTGCAAAAAATTGCAAAATTCTTTCTTTTTGAATCGGATAAAAGAGGAGGCTTCTGAAAATATGGAATTACTTTTAGGATTATATCCTGTGGTTTTGTAACATCGTACGAATATAAAAGGTCCCTCTTGCGGACTTTTATGATCCCGCAATTAAGTTTTCTTTTAAGTATTCGTAAGATTGAGGGGTCTTTCTGGGAAACATTAAAGCTCATTACAACTTGCCAGCTGACTTTATAGTCGGCTTTGCGCCGTAAAGAAACATTAAAACTTCCCTCACCCTCTAACAAACCCGGCCAGAAAATGCCCTAGATCTTTCCCTATTAAGCCTTTCCTGCTGATTGTCCGCACTGAACGCATTTTTACCATTTTACACGGTAGCGTCAGATACTTCACCCGTTTGTACGGTACGGATTTTCCAGCATATAGTCAACTTTTTCGTCATTTATGTGACGGAGTGACGACTACTTGCATTCGCAAGGTCACTCTCAACTACTATGTTACTAATAGTTACTGCTGCCGTTTACTGGAGCTTAAGTTCGGAGCAAAAGCCTTGCGGCAATCACCCCTCCCCTTAACTTACCAGCACTGGGCAGGCGTCGGCCCCTATACCGTGTCTTACGACTTCGCAGGGACCTGTGTTTTTGATAAACAGTCGGCTAGTAATCTTTAGTTGCAACCCGCCTTGCGGCGGGCAACCCATCTCCCTAAGTTACGGGTAGATTTTTTGCCGAGTTCCTTGAACATCCTTCTCTCGCTCACCTTAGACTACTCGTCCAACCCACCTGTGTCGGTTTGCGGTACGGCTTATTTTGGATCTCGCTGCGAGACTTTTCTTGTTATCTGAACTTGTTAAAATCCCCCGCTTCTCAGCGGAGTTTGCATCACTGCTCAATTAATCGTATCAAGGGTTTTTCCACCTGACACTATTTAACAGCTTGCACCGGAATCACTAACCGGCTTTAACTATCCAAATAAGTCATCCCCCAGCTGATATCGATCCAAAATAAATAGCAGAATCTTAACTGCTTATCCATTCGGCTACTCCATATAAGACTCACCTTAGGTACCGATTAACCCGTCGAGGACGAACCTCGCGACGGAATCCTTGGGTATTCGGTGTCCCGAATTCTCATCGGGATTGTTCGCTACTCATACCGGCATTCTCGCTTCCAAGTACTCCAGCAAACCTTTCGATCTGCCTTCACAGCAACTTGAAACGCTCCCCTACCGCCTCGCACTCTACGCGAGAAAATCCTAATTTCTAAATCCTAAAATTCTAAAGGTTATTTAGAGTTTGGGTAATTAGAGTTTAGAATTTCCTTGTGCAAAGCACGAGGCTTCTGTCTTCGGCACTATCTTTAATCCTCGATAAATTTTAGGCGCCCCCTCTCATCGACCAGTGAGCTGTTACGCTTTCTTTAAAGGGTGGCTGCTTCTGAGCCAACCTCCTGGCTGTCTGGGAGATAGGACTTCCTTTCAAACTTAAGAAACTTACGACCTTGCGGTCGAAAGATAGATTTGGAGGCCTTAGACGAGAATCTGGGTTGTTTCCCTTTCGTCACATCAGCTTAGCCCGATGTGACTGTCTACCTTGATAGTGTACGCTACTATTCGGAGTTCGATTGAGATAAATCGGTTGCCCTCTCTATCCCATTCGGTGCTCTACCATTAGCAACACCTGACAAGGCACGGTCCCTATAGACCTTTCGGGGAGAACCAGCTATCTCCAAGCTCGGTTGGTATTTTGCCTCTAACCGTAAGTCGTCTCATGTCATTGCAACGACAACGAGTTCGGGCCTCCCCCCGATTTTCATCGGGGTTCACCCTGCTCACGGTTAGCTCGCTTGGTTTCGGGTCTGCCGCACTTTTCTAATTCGCCCTATTTGGACTTGGTTTCCCTGCGCCTTCCCTCTTAGGTGAGGTTAGACTTGAAAAGGACGGCAACTCGCCGGTTCATTCTTCAATAGGCACGAGATCACTCCCGATTAAATCGGGGCTCTCTCGGTTTGTCCGCAGAAAGTTTCAGGTTCTATTTCACTGGGTGTCTCACCCTTCTTTTCGCCTTTCCCTCACGGTACTAGTTCACTATCGGTTACAACCAGATATTTAGCCTTAGAGGATGGTTCCCCTAGATTCCTACAGGGTCTGTACCCCGTAGTACTTGGGATACTCCTAAGGGTTTGAATAGTTTTGCGTACGAGGCTTTCACTCTCTGTGGCCTGCTATTCCAAACCGTTCTGCTACTATTCAAACTCCCGTATCGGAGTCCCACAACCCCCCGCGAAGCTCCTTGCGGAGCAAGGCGGAGTTTAGGCTCTTACCATTTCGCTCACCGCTACTTAGGTAATCACACCTGCTTGCGCAGGCAAGTTGTTTTCTCTTCCTCTGGGTACTAAGATGTTTCAGTTCCCCAGGTTCCCCCCTAAATCTTAGTATTCTGCCCGAAGGCAAAAATTTGGGACTTAGGTACTCCGTAAAACGGAGTGGATTTTTCCATTCGGACACCGCCGGATCAAAGCTTTTTAAGCAGCTCCCCGACGACTATCGCGGCTAGCCACGTCCTTCTTCGGTCGGTTGTACCAAGGCATCCACTGTCTGCGTATGTAAAAACTCGCGACCTGTCCGCCAATCATTTACGCCCCAAGGCGTATAGCGGCGGACTCTTCTCTTCAGTTGTTAAAGTACAAAAATACAAATTGGAAAATAATTTGAGTGGACCCGGGCGGGATCGAACCGCCTACCTCCTCATTGCAAATGAGGTGTTCAACCAGCTAAACTTCGGGCCCACCTTTAATTGTCGAAAATCAAAAAAACCGGCTTTTGAAGCCGGCTTACGCCCGAAAGCTATTTTACCTATTTATCCCGTTGCTAGACCACTAAAATACCCGCCTGTTGTTTTTAAGTTTAGGTAAACGCTTTTCATTAAGGCTTCAAAAGTAAAGCCAATTATACAAGGGGTACTTTAGAGAGTCAAGGGGGCTTTAGAAATTGAGTTTAAAGGGTATTTTGTGGTAGACTTATTAAACTTTTCGGGCACTTGGCTCAGTGGTAGAGCGCGTTCCTGATAAGAACGAGGTCGATGGTTCGATCCCATCAGTGCCCACCCCCTATTTTTTCCCCCGCTGGTGTATATAATAAAAAGTGATTATGCAAAACTTAACCACTTTACTTCTTAAGCTTCCACGCAATACTGAAGTGACGCCCGAGGCGGCTCAAACATTTCTAGCTGCTTTAACGCAAGTGAATTCTGTTTCCTTTTTCCAAAAACTAATGGGCGTCAAACCTCAACCCTTAGCGCTGGAGATTGCCCTCATTAACCAGCAAATTCGATTCCAAATAACTTGCGATAATGAGTTGGCTCCCTTTGTAACAACTCAAATCCAATCAAATTATCCTTTGGTAATTATTGAAAAAAGTCCAGATATTCTTGCCGAGAAAAATCTTCCTGTCGTTTCCTTAAAACTACGGCAGGGAAATTATTATCCGATTGCCACTTACCCATCGTTTACCGATATCGACCCTTTGTCTTCTATTCTCTCTGTCTTGTCTAAATCTTTGCCGGAGCAAGTGGCTATTGTTCAATATGCCCTTGCTTCAACAAATTCTAATTGGCAAGCTCGAGGGGCGGCTTATGCCGAAAGGGGCAAGAAAAATGAAGATGGAACTTATTCCCCAAGATCGGACCAAAACATCATAAAAGAAAAAATTTCTTATCCAGGTTTTAAGGTCTCGGTTAGAATCTCGGCCAATACGAAAGAAACCCTAAAAGAACTAATTTCCGCTTTTGGGGTTTTTACGAGGGCGGACGGAAATTCTTTCGTTGTTAAAAAATCTCTTTTTGGAAAGAGAGAAAATTTTCGTTATCTTTTGGAAAGAAAAGTAACCGATAAACAGGTGCTCAACATTGTCGAACTGGCAACTATCTGGCATTTACCTTCCGAAAAAATTAAAACTCCGACTATCGTTTGGGGGGCATCCGTTCTTTCCGAACCGCCAGAAAATTTGCCCAGCGCCGTCAATTTGTCCGAGGAAGAAAAACTACATATTAATTTCTTTGCTAAAACGATTTTTAAGAATCGGAATACAATTTTTGGGATTAAAGATCCAGATCGTCGACGCCACATTTGGACAATCGGGAAAACAGGCACGGGTAAGTCAACCTTGATAGCCAATATGGCGATTGACGATCTTAAAAAAGACCGGGGAGTGGCGGTAATCGATCCACACGGAGATCTTTGCGAAATACTTCTCGATTATGTTCCGAAGTCAAGAATCAATGATGTTATCTACTTTAACCCGGCGGACAAGGATTTTCCCATTGTCATCAATCCCCTTGAAGTTACCAATAAAGAAGAGGCGGAACTGGTAGTTTCTGGCATCGTCTCAATCTTCAACAAAATCTTTGGATTTTCTTGGGGACCAAGACTTGAATATATCCTTAGAACTTCTCTCTTAACGCTTTCGGAGGTTCCCAATACTACACTTAAGGATATCCCCCTACTTCTGACCAACCAGTCATATCGAAATCAAATAGTGGCCAGAATTGCCGATCCAACCTTAAAATCTTTCTGGGTGGACGAATTTGATAAAATGCCCCCCAATCTCCAAAAAGAGGCTATCTCGCCTATTCTGAATAAAGTCGGCCAGTTTGTTACTTCACCGCTGATAAGGACAATTATCGGTTTTCCCAGATCAACTATCAAACTTGACGATGTTATGAATCAAGGAAAAATTCTTTTTGCCAACTTGTCCCAGGGCCGTTTAGGAGAAGATAATGCCGCTCTCTTGGGAGCCATGCTGATCACTAAATTGCAGTTGGCGGCGATGCATCGAGTCGATATTCCTGAAGAAAAAAGGCGAGATTTCTACCTCTATGTTGACGAGTTCCAAAACTTTGCTACCGGAAGCTTCATCAAAATCATGTCAGAAGCAAGAAAATATAGACTAAACATTATGCTTGCCAATCAGTATATGGCCCAGATTCCGGAAGAGGTTCAAAAAGCAATCTTGGGCAATGCTGGAACAATAATTTCATTTTCGGTCGGAGCCAACGATGCGGCTATTCTATTTAAGGAATTTGCGGAAGTATTCTCGGAAACCGACCTGGTCAATCTTTCTAATTATCAAGTGGCAATAAAGTTAATGATTGACGGCCACTCCACCCGACCATTTTTGGCCCATACTTTACCGTTGCCGATCTCTAAAAACCTTAACCGCGAAAAAGTTATTCGTATCTCGCGCGAGCGCTGGGCGAAAAGGCAATAAGTTTCCCTATAGTTAGTCTTGACATCATTTACATGAATCGTATAATTCAGTTTGTTCAGTTTTTTATGTCCCCTCCTGTTCATTTTTCGGATTTTGGTGGGAGAATTTTCGCTCTTTAATATACGGGAGAATGTCCCTGGGGCGCAAAAGGAGCTCGAACCTTTGAATTTTGAATTTTCAAGTTTCGAGCTTCTTTCGCGTCTCAGGGGCAGGAGATGCATGGCCAATCCTGGCCCGAATCCCAAGAGGGTGAAAGCGATGAACTCTATAGGGAAAGCAACTAAGTGGGCCGTTCCGTTCCTCGTCATCGCCGCCATGCTGATCGCCGCCGTACCGGCCGCCGCCAATGGTGAGCTGGGTTTTGAGTACTGGGGCTGGGACGCAAGCTGCATTGGCGGCTATGTGGGTGCTTGTGTCTACCTCTACTACGGTGAGGGTGAACCGGCAGAAGGTATCGAAGTCACCTTTACTATGGGCGACATGGAGGAGGTGGCTTTTACCAATGGGGGGGCGTGGCCTTGGCCGAATTCCCATACGAATTCGGATCTGGTACCCAAACTATCGGGATTGACGCTGGTGATGGGGGGGAACCGAGGTAGAAGTCTCCGGACCTGACTCTGAAGTCTGCGAGCCCGTAGGCAGCTATAGCCTAGAGATTGCCTGCAATGGTATGTCTTTGACCTTCGTGGGCACTGACGGCGCCTATGGCTGGGACTTCGCTGTCGAGTACACAGACGGGTCCAAGAAGTACCTCAACTTAGGTGGGCTACTCGAGACCTACGCCTACGAATTTGATCGGCCGATCGTCTGGGCTGTCGCGTGGGTGTACAATGAGTGGACTGAGGACTACATGGACTTCTTCGATATCATCGAAGCTGTTCCCAGCGAGTGTCCTCCGCCTGTAATGACCCCGGTAATCCCAGATCTCTTAATCCCAGACTCTGGGCCTACGTCAACCCGACCTATCCAGCTCCTGAGGGCGTGACTGGAGTCTCGCCATACAATGTCTGCTTCATCCTCTCGGACAATGGCGAGCCATCGGTCGCGCGGCGAACCGCCAACTGCGACTACCTGTGGCCAAGTGGACCGCGCCCCGGCTGGACCGAAGGAGTTTGCCTTTTGGTCCATGGCCCCGTCTACGACGACGGAACCGACTGGGGATGGTGGGAAGGTGACTACGAAGTTTCGCAGTTTACCTACACCGGCGCTGTGCCACGCCTGCCGCTCTACGGCTCGCAGGGACTCTTCAGCCGTTGGTGCAAGTACACACACAATTGGACTGGTGAGTTGCCCGGCTTTTGTCTGCCGTAGCCCTCGCTCTCCCGTGAACTAGCACTAAAAGAGGTGTCTCTTGAACTTCTCTACCCCAGGGGCACCCCTTACTTTCCCTTTATCTTCTTTCTTTTATAAAACTTAAGTTAGCCCATAACGTTGAATTTTTGCTTTTTTTTGGTATAATACCCGAAGTCCAGTAACTTTTTGACTGGTCCAATTGTATCTTTAGTTTCTTGCACTTTTACAGCGGGAGAAAAAATGAGCGCTTGGTCCCTGGCGATAAACAGGGAAACAACTTGGAAAGGATCTCTTGGGAGTTTGCCTTCCCTTTAGGAAAAGAGGTCCCGCCCAAGAATCTCAATACTCAAAAGGAGTGCACGATGAAAAAGAAGAGATTCCTCATCGGAATCCTCGTCACCGTTGCCATTATGGCCACCCCCTTTGCCGCCTTTGCTCATGGTGGAAGCCCACCGCCTCCTCCTCCGCCTCCAACCTGTGGAGAGGGAGAAATCGAAATCGAACCCGCCGTATGGGTTCCTCGCCAGTGCACCTGCGAAGTTTCGGTGGGAATCCACGGCACTATTTACGACGTGTCGCAGTTCTACATCAAACCCACCGGTGACGACAATCATTGTCATCGCATCGTCTGGCACAATTTGTCCGCCTCGCAGCAAGGTGCTTTCAAGGCGATGCACATGGGGAACTACAATTGGGGATGGCCGAACCATGGTAGTTGGTCAGCCGCTTACAACTACCACATTCCGGAGAACCCTCTGGCAAGTTGTACGCCGGGCTATTGGATTCCGCCAATTTGCGAGCCAATACCCGAGGAGCCTGTGTATGGCTGCACCGATCCAGAGGCTCTGAACTACAATCCGGAGGCCACGGTCGACGATGGCTCTTGTGAGTATCAGGTGCCTGAGGAGCCAACTCCAACACCGGAGCCCGAGGAGCCAACTCCAACACCGGAGCCCGAGGAGCCAACTCCAACACCGGAGCCGACTCCTGTACCCCGGCCTCGAGAGGAACCGGCAACCGGACCCGAAGGGATGGCTCTTCCTATTGCGGAAGGACTTGCCTTTTTGGTCCTTGGTGGTCTGGGGACTCTCGGGATCCGCCGAATGATCGGTAAGAAGTAGCTCTCCCGCTACCCGGCGAGGGGCATATTCAGTTTTTGGCTGGATATACCCCTCGCCAATTTTTCTTCTGCCTAAGTCCAGCATCTGCTAAAATAATAATGAAAGAACAAGAAATCCTTCAAATGTCCGAAAAAAAATCGCTAGTTGACTTTCAACGCAGCACTCCCGTCGAATCTTCACGAACAAAACTTTCAAGAAGAGCTTTTATTAAAGCTGCCATCACCGGCGGAGTCGGATTGGGAGGAGCGGGGTATGCAGGCTTGAAGTTTCTGGAAAGATTAGGTTGGGAACCACCTGAAGTTTCTTTTGAACAAGAACTACAGACTGTTTCCAAAACAGCTACTGCTACTCCCTTTCTGCCCCAAGAGGCGACATCTAGGCCAATTTTCAACCAACCCACGGAAAGAACCGTCGAACCTTTCCCTACTCCTGAAGTTATAAATTATTGGATTTTTGCTAGGGCAGATTTTTCCGACTCCTCTCACCAAATTGATATGATGATTACTCTTAATGACTCGACCGAGCTACTTATCCCTCCGTTTACCCCCATTTCCTGGCGCGAGGGTATTCTGGAAAGCGGAGATTTCTCTCCTGACAAAAATACCGGCCTGACTTATCTTGACGAGGATATGAGAAAAATATTAAATTTACACTCCGGGAGAGCTGGACCGTTACGCCCCGGCTACACCATGTGGGAAGTCCAGATGGCAATTGAAACAAACTCGCTTGGAAACAGAATCTCTCCCGCCCAGGCGGAGGAAAAACTCAAAACTCAATTCATGGGGGCAAGTGTTTTGGTTAGGCAAAGGGAAGCCGCTTTTGCAAAAATCGCGGCCGCGGTAAGGGTTCCTCCCAGCCTGGTTTACGAATCTACTAGGCATGTCTACGAAGAAACCGATGCGAACGGTAATGTAATCAGGGAAGGAATAGTCCCTTGGCTTGCTGAAAATTTCCCGGATAGCGGATTTTCAGATTTAGTAGACAAGAGTGACGTGTTGATAATTAAATTCTGCGGAAGAATCTTAAGCGGCGAACGAGAAGAAAAGAGAATCAGTTCTTCTTTCCAACAGGCGCGGTTCTTTCTCGCCCTAAAAGAGAAATAGGAGGTTTAAGGTTTTCCGTTTTGTTGACAACCAAAATGTGACTGGAAGCCGAACCCGTTTTATAACCTTAAAACGGCGGACTTAAAAAGGGGGTGTAACAATACACTCCTTAGAAAGGAGGTGATCCATCCCCACCTTCCAGTAGGGATACCTTGTTACGACTTAATTCTTGTCGCTGGTCTCACCTTCCTCCGATCGCTCGAAGTTCAGGTGCTCCCAACTTCACTAACTTGACGGGCGGTGTGTACAAGACCCGAGAACGTATTCACCGCGGCATAGCTGATCCGCGATTACTACCAATTCCGCGTTCATGAGGGCGGGTTGCAGCCCTCAATCCCCACTGAGAGGCCGTTTGATGGGATTAGCTCCGTCTTGCGACTTGGCAACCCATTGTTGGACCTCATTGTAGCATGTGTGTCGCCCCGGACATAAGGGCCATGCTGACCTGACGTCGTCCCCACTTCCTCCCCGCTAAGCGGGGAAGTCCCGTATGAATATTCAACATACGGCGGGGGTTGCGCTCGTTACCCCACTTAAGGGAACACCCCACGGCACGAGCTGACGACGGCCATGCAACACCTGTGCCATCATCCTTGCGGATTATCCTCCATTTCTGGCGGACTAAACGATAGCATGTCAAGCCCGGGTAAGGTTCTTCGGTTCGTCTCGAATTAAACCACATGCTCCACTGGTTGTGCGGGTCCCCGTCAATTCCTTTGAGTTTTAACCTTGCGGTCGTACTCCCCAGGCGGCTCGCTTAACGCGTTAGCTTACGCCCTCCCGCCATAGGCGGGGGGGCTAGCGAGCATGGTTTACGGCTAGGACTACAGGGGTCTCTAATCCCTTTCGCTCCCCTAGCTGTCGTTCCTCAGCGTCAAAAAATCCCTAGCTACCTGCCTTCGCCCTTGGTGTTCCTCTCGATATCAACGGATTTCACCCCTACACCGAGAGTTCCAGTAGCCCCTAGATCTTTCCAGTAAAGAAGTATTGCCCCCCCTTCCACGATTGAGCCGTGGTCTTTAAAGAGCAACTTTCTTTACCGCCTACGAAACGCTTTACGCCCAGTAAATCCGGATAACGCTTGCACCCTCTGTATTACCGCGGCTGCTGGCACAGAGTTAGCAGGTGCTTATTCTCCCCGATTTCTCAATCGGGGCAAAAGTGGTTTACAACCCGAAGGCCTTCATCCCACACGCGGCGTCGCGGCGTCAGACTTTCGTCCATTGCGCACGATTCCCGGTTGCTGCCACCCGTAGGTGTATGGGCCGTGTCTCAGTCCCATTCTGGGGGGTCACGCTCTCACGTCCCCTACCCGTCGTAGCCTTGGTAGGCCGTTACCCTACCAACTAGCTGATGGGAGATAGGCTCATCCATCGGCGGGCAGTTAAGCCCTTTTCTCTTGCGAGGTCATCCGGTATTAACTACTCTTTCGAGTAGGTATTCCGAACCATTGGGTAGATTCCTATCTATTACTCAGCCGTTCGCGACTGACCTCTTGCGAGGCCCGTTCCACTTGCATGCCTAAGGCACGCCGCCAGCGTTCATCCTGGACCAGGATCAAATCCTCAAAAAGTGACGTTTCTTGCCTATGACGATACGGCAAGCTCGTCTTGTTTCGCTTCCAGTCACATCTTGATTGTCAACGTGCTTTAGCGCGCATTTCCATAGAAAGGAAATGTTGTGCCCCTAAAAATGAAAAAAGCCGCCAGATGGCGGCTGCCAAAAATGGGCCTTCCGGCATCTGGTCACCCTTTTTTCATCTGTGGATATAAAATAGCAGAAAAAGGGGGATTAGTCAATAGGCCTATTTTGCCCCAAGTTCAGCCGAATTATTACAAATTCGCTAAAATCTTCGCCGCATTCCAAGCTAGCACACCCCATATTATGACATTGGAATCTGAGGTGCCTTGCGCGTCGGATATTCCCAACGACTACCTATCTTGGCCGCCAATGCGTATGAACCGATTAGTACTGCGGTGATTCCCGTTTTCGCAATAATCAGATTCTCCGAACTTCCCTGTTCTATATGGAAACCTGCTACTAAGTTTGCTTCCCGTGATTCCTCATACTTTATTAAATAATAGGAC
>Ga0136652_1000960_pt1 | contig 12877 bp, 9 predicted proteins | sample ConPoolayeEmetaG_FD_94864 | JGI IMG/M metagenome (GOLD analysis project Ga0136652, IMG submission 94864) | Hot spring microbial mat communities from California, USA to study Microbial Dark Matter (Phase II) - Cone Pool mat layer E metaG... ...
GCCGCGGCCTCGATCGTTGTCCTTACCGGGGTCAACTATTTCGGCGTCAAGACCGGCGCCGTTGTTCAAAATATCTTCACTTTCCTCCGTCTCGGGTCCGTCGTCGCGATCGTTTTCTTCGGCCTGACCGTCGGCCGCCGCGACGGGATCACTTCTTTTAACGATCTGTTCTCCGGAGGACCGGGTTTTGGGTTTGGCTGGCTCAAGCTCTTCGGCCTGGCCCTGATCGCCGTTTTGTGGACGTATGACGGCTGGTATTCGGCGAACTGCACAGCCGAGGAAATCAAGCGGCCGGAACGAAACATTCCCCTGGGTCTGATTCTCGGCACGCTGGCCGTCACTTTGGTTTATTTCCTGATGAACATCGTCTATCTTCTTGCCCTTCCTGTTGAGAGGATGAGGGGGGTCGCCCGGATCGGCGAGCTGGCCGCCGGCCAGCTCTTCGGGAAAGCGGCGGCCGATATCATCTCAGCGGCGATCATGGTCTCGACATTCGGCTGTCTGAGCGCGACGATCCTCTATGGCCCGAGAGTTTATTTTGCCATTGCCGAGGACAGATTGTTTTTTAGAAGCATGGCCTATGTCCATCCCCGGTACCGCGTTCCTTCCAAAGCCCTCATCGGTCAAGCGATCTGGTCCTGCCTCCTCTGCCTCTCGGGGACCTATCAGGCTCTTTATGAGTATGTCGTTTTCGCCCTGGTGATCTTTTTTGCCGTTACCGGCCTGGCCGTATTCGTCCTCCGGCGCAAACAGCCGGACGCGCCCCGTCCTTACCGGACCTGGGGCTATCCTCTTCTGCCGTTCCTTTTTGTGTTGATCAATATCGGTGTTTTTTTGAATACGATCACTGCCCAGCCGGGAAAATCCTTTGTCGGCCTGATCCTCCTCAGCCTGGGAATTCCGGTCTATTTTTATTGGATAAAAAAGAAATCATGAGCCGCGGTTGGAGACCGTCGGATTCTTCTTGGCGGGTTTAGCCCGCGCTCGGTTAAAAAGAGGTTCCAGCTGGAAAATGAGTGTAGCTGCGGAGGTCGATCATTCGGCCTTTTTTCGCCCATGAGACGCCGAGTTCGGAGGGCAGGCAATTCCTCTCAAAGCAATCGCCAAAGACCCTGTCCAGCCCTCGGACCTTGATCGACCGCCTTCCCGGCTCGCCGCGGACTTCGAGAAGATGGGCCGGGAATTCCCCGACCTTGGGCATGGAATCCTGAGCGCCGTTGACGCACCGAGTCTGGCTCAGGGCCGCCTCAAGGCCGCAGGGAGGGAGGCCGCGGCTCCTGACGCAGGTTATGGCTTGGCTCAATTTCCTCAGCGGTTCGCTGTCCGGCGAGCCGTAATTGATCTCGAGATCGCCGACCTGGGCCAAAAGATCCGCATTCCTTCCTTTTATTCTGACCGATCCGTTCTCAAAATCATAGAAGAGAATCGGACCTTGATCGACGCCCGCAGCGTGAGAAGCGTAGAACAGGATCTCCACGCCGTCCTCGGTCAATGCTCGCAGAGCGACGGTGTCGGAGTTTTCAATGCCGTAGGCGCGGTAGAGTTCGGCTTCGACGCGAACCGGAACGGCGCTCGTCTCCCGCGTCCGGCCAAGAATATAGAACATGTTATGAAGGTCGTGGGCCATGGCGTTATTCGCCGGGCTGTCGAGGATCCAGCGGCCCTGGGTGTCTTTCTTTTTTCCCGCCCAGTCATTTCGTCCATAGTAGGCTTCATCCCGGGGCCAAAGGTAAAGGCACTTGAGTCGCCGCGGTTTGCCGAATCGCCCATCCATGATATCTTTTTTAAGATCCTGGATGGCCGCACTCGATGACCATTGATAGCCCACGGCGACCCATCGTCCGGATCGTTTTTCAGACTCGATCATCGCCCGAACTTCCTGCACCGTGGCCGCCGGCGGCTTTTCACAGAGCACGTCGCTTCCCCGGGAGAGAGCCAAGATCGTCTGTTCCGAGTGAAAATGGATCGGCGAAGAGATGATGGCGAGCTCCGCCCAGGAACGGGCGTAAAATTCCTCGAGCGAAGCGAAGACGGGGATGCGGTGCGAGCGAAGCTCATTGAGCCGGGAGCATCTTTCCGGAAACGGTTCGACGGTTGCTTCGAGGCGGATCGCTCCCTCCTCCATCTTTGCCAGCAAGGCGTCGAGATAGACCGAACCCATGCCGCTTATTCCCACCAGGATGATGGAAACCGGCTGGCTCATGCTGTTCAATAGGCGGCGGTTTTTTCGTATTCGTCGACCAGCGCCAGAAAGTTCTCATAACGACTGCCCACCGCGACGCTGTGGCTCGTGCCGAGGATGAAACGGCCGCCCGGCTTGGCACACTCCATGGCCCGGCGGACGTCCCGGCGGACATCCTCCGGAGTCCCGGCGACGAGGTTTTCAAGCCTCACCCCTCCCCAGAGGGTGATTTTCCGGCCGTACTCTTTTTTCAGCCGGCAGATGTCCATCCCTGCCGATTCCTGGATCGACTGGTAAGCGTCGAACCTGATCTCGATGAAAAAATCAAGGTAAGAATTCACATTTCCGCAGCTGTGGAGGATGACTTTTTTGCCCTGCTTTCGGTGCAATTTCTCCACCCGGGCGGCGTTGGCCTTGAGGAAATAGCGCCTAAACATATCAGGGCTGATGAACGGTCCGGTCTTATGCCCAAAATCATAGGCCACAAGAACGGCGTCCGAGTCGGGGTGGACGAGCGTCTCGTCGGCCAGATTCTGTTGCTTAAGAGCGTAGGCCGTTGCTGCGGTGATAAGATCCGGGTCTTCGATAAGAGCAAGCGAACCGCGTTCGAGACCGCCCGGAAGAACGCACCCGATGATTCCTCCGGAGGGGCCGCAGATGAATTTCTCGTCTTTGAATTCCCGGATGACGCTTTCGAGGATCTCCCATGATCGGGGATCAAGCGCCGGAGGAGAGGGGGTCTTCTGGAAATCGCCGACCGAATAGCTTCGAACTTCCTCCACCGGATCCCGGACGCAGGTGATGTCCCCGGTGAAGGCCGAATATTTGAAAATTCGGCCGCACCGGTCTTCCCAGGTCGATTCGTCGATGCGTCGCGGGGGAGGCTCATCGCTCGGGAGCGGGATTTCCCATGTCGCCATGGGAAAGGTGACGATGTCGAGACCGAGCCGGCGGTGGAGCTCGATATGATCTTCTCTGTAGCTTGCCGCGACTTCCTCATGTCGGCCTTCCCAGAAGGCGATCTGGGACTTCGCTTTGGCCCGGAGGTAAGTCTCGTGTCCGAGGATTTTTTCCACCGTGTCGAAATCGATGGCGAATTCTCCCCAAGGCACGCGGTCCGGAATGCGGCCCTCCAAGCAAGCCCGAACCCGTTCTTTGGAAGTCATCGGCTTTTTCTGAAAGCCCTTTCCAGGAGATCGACCTCGCGGAAGGAGCGGGTCCGCGGATCGAAGCGGAGTGTCCGAATCTCAAACGGCGAAAGAACGATCCTCTTCCGTACCCTTGCCCAGGGCAGAGACAGCGTGGTTTCTCTTTTTTCTCCGGTCGGCTCGAAGAGCCGGATGATCAGATTGCTGCCATCCTCGGCTTTCTTGAGCGCCGTCACCTGGATCGCGTCGTCCGTTAAAACGAGAAAAGGCAACGGCTTTTTTCCGCGACCGGCCGGGAAAAAGGCAAGACCCCAGGGCTTCTCGTTCTTGGCCAGAGCTTCTCGATCGACGGCTCTCAGGCGTTCGGAGCGCGGGCCGCCGTTCATCCAGAATCGGAAGAGCCGTTCGCCCTGGTCGATGCGCGGCACATAGCGGTCTTGGGCAACCATGGGTCCAGAAGAAACCGGATCGGCCGAATAGGCGGGAGATCGGAGAAGGGAAAGACGCATCTCGCCTTGGAAAAAATCCGAGCCGTAAGTTCCGTCGTTGATGCAGGTCAGAGCGGCGTCTTGGGAAACGACCGCCACCCATTTTTGAGCCACCGCTTCATTGCCGTCTGCCGGAAGTTCGGCTATGCCATAGGCGGTCTGACCGATATAGCGGGCGTCTGGAAGGAGTGTCGGGACGCCAAGCTTGAGCATCTTGTCTTTTTCGTTCCACAGGACGCGAAGTTCGATTTCGACTTCGGTTCCCCGCCTAGGAAGCTTATATCTCGTGAAAATGACTGAGCGCCTCCAGCCGAAAACGGATTCGAAGACCTGTCGCACCTCGCCGTCTTCGATGAGACGAACCGAATCCGCCGGTCCGGCGGCCACCCCCGAAACGTCGCTTCCTTCGTCCGGCGGAAGGAGCTCGAACCGGCCGGCCAGATCGCGGAATTGTTTGACCGTCATGGCCCAAGGATCAGCGTTGTCGTTGATGACCAGGGGGACAAAAGATCCTTCGGCCAGGAAGTCGATGCCGCGGGCGCGGTAGCGGTCGATCAGGCCGGTCCGGAGGTTGATCACCACTTCGAGATCGGAGGTGAGGAAACGGATCGAAGCGTTGTCTTGAGCGAGCCGGGGATTGGGGCGCTCGGGCCGTTTTTCCAGTCGGCAGATAAAACGATTGACTTGGCTCGGAGCGAGCTCGGCGGCGAAGACGACTTTTTTCCGCCATTCGACATTGAGATTGCTGGCTTCTTTCTCCGGCTGGCTTGGGAGCGGAGTCTCGTCTTTGAAGACGCGGGGGAAAAGATAAACTCCCGACCAGTTGATTTCGTAGGGTTGAAACTCGCACTCAAAGATGCCCTGGATAGGATAGGGATGGGGATTGTAAAAAAGGAGCGGGAATTCTCCTTCCTCCGGCTTGGGCTCGGAATTGACCAGAGCAAAAAACGCCCGGGCTTTCACTTTCGACAGAATCTCCAGGCCGTGGTCGAGACGCCGCAGCGAAGATTCCTCGGCCGGCGGGACGCACGAGCCGGGAAGAATGTCATGGAATTCGGAAAAGGCCAGGTCGAACATGGCTTCGCGGAGTTCTCTCTGGGGATACGACATCAGCCCTTGATAAAAAGCCGCGGCCGACATTTTCTCGGTCAGGAAAAGGTCGTTCTCGAGCTGGCGGTGCTTCTGTTTGATCCGGGCCATGGTCGTGTAGCAGCCGACCGCCCAGGGGTTGAGGTCTTTTTGGTGACGCGGAAGAACCGTTTTATTCCGTCTGAGTTCGGCAAAATACGCCTCCGGGAAGGAATGGGCAATGGCCGCATCCTTTTTTTCTTTGATCAACTTTTCGAGCTCGACGAGGTCGGCACGGGACGCTCCACCGCCGTGGTCTCCCACTCCCCAGAGGATGAGGCCCGGATTTTTATCCGGGTTGGCGGTGATCCAGTCGAGGACCTTCTTTCTTGCCGCGCCGGCGGGCGAGTTGTAGTGGGCGGAAACCCGCGCCGCCGTGATCTCGGAACCGTCGTACCCGACCCAGATGAAATCGTCGCCGGGAAGCGGGCAGTCGCTCTGACCCGGCCGACAGAAGATATAGGAATCGTAGCCCGACTTGGCCAGGATTTGGACCAGACCACGGGTGTGGCCGAAAGGATCGAGGTTGGAAGCGGTTTTTGGTTCGGTGCCGAATTTTTTTTGAAAATAGCGCTTCCCGATCAGAATCTGGCGGACGAAGGATTCTCCGCTGGGCATGTTGCAATCGGGCTGGAGATACCAGCCGCCGAGGATGTGCCACCTCTTTTGTTTGATCAATCGCTTGATTTTCTGAAAGAGCCGGGGATCGTATTCTTCGATCCAGCGGTAGAGAACGGCCTCGTTGTGGTTGAAGACGAATTCAGGAAACTCTTCACAAAAGGAAGCGGCCGCCCGGAACGTGGAGAGCGCTTCTCCGGCTCCTTCCTCCCAATCCCAGAGCCATACCGGATCGAGATGAGCGTTTGAGACAAGATGGATTTTTTTAGCCGACATCGAATTTTCTCCTGACTATTTTTGATCTCCTCTGGAAACAGGAATCCAGGCTCTGATGCGGATTCCGGAATCGGGATAGGAGAGAAAGACTCCTTCTTTGGAGTAGGGGAAGAACTTGCCGCCCGTTTCGAACCCGGGCCGGCGGCGATCAGCCCTCTCGACAATCAGATTGAGCCTGGTCTTTCGAAGGCGAACAGAGGCGCGAAATCCGTCCATCCCGGCAAGAAGGCGAGGCTTCAAACGAAGACCGTTCCCTTCCGGCCGGATGCCGACAAGATGATGGAAGATGAGGATCAGGATCTCCGCCCATGTCCAGGGAACGATTCCGACCTGGGGATAAGGGGGAATAGGCCGGGGACCGTAGAATTCGAACCAGGTTCCGGCACCCCCTCCGGGGACCCGCCCCAACCAGCGGAGAACTCGCCAGACCTTCGAATCTTTCCCCGCTTCAAAATAGGCTCGGGCAACGAAAAGAGAAGGAAACGGCCAGGGACCGGGAGAATCCGGTTCGGAGCTCATACGGTAGCGGCCGTATCCGCCGCCTTTCCAACGCTCGTTCCACAATTTTTCGATCTGGTGGAGAGTTTTCAGAGCCAACTTTGAGCGGGGAGGGATAAACTCCCAGGCAATCGGAAGAACAACGGATGTGTCAGGGTTGAGTTCGTGCCGTCCCGGTGCGAAGAGCGGAACTTCCTCGGGAAGCCCTGAGGCAGAGGAGGGGTGGATTTCATCCTGAATTTCTCCGCTCGCCTTTCGTCTTTTGATCAGGGTGCCGTCGTGGACAAGCCCGTACTCCTGGTCGGAGAGCATGGCTTTTTTCAGCCGCCGCGCTTCTTTTTCCCAGCGTGCCGCCTCGTCCTTTTTTTGAAGCCGGAGGGCCATCCGGGCGGCAGAAGAGAGTCCGAACGAAACCCAGAACTGGTGGGCGAGTTCGATTCCATCCTCGATTCCGTGAGCCTCATGGCGCTCCCAGAATTCGCGGCTGTTGTGGAGAAGACCGGAAGGAGAATGGCGGAAGACATCGCGAAGCGGAAAATCGGCCGCGGCAGCGATTTTTTTCCAGAATTTCCTCAGAAGGGACAGGTCATCTGTCCAGAGAGCGTAGGTTTCAAGGGCGAAGAGAAGAACGCCGTTCTGGTCGAGCTCGCATTCTTCGGCCGGCCTTCGTTCGCTCGAATCGATCGTCTCCCCGTCCGGGGTGACAAACGACGTCAGGAGACGTCGAAGGGCTTTTTTCGCCAGCTCGAATTGGCCGGAGAGAACAAGTCCGATGGAGACGACGGCGAGGTCCCGTGTCCATTCCCGGTTGTACTGCCAGATGCTGCCGTCTGTTTTCCCCGAAGCGGAGAGGCTCGCCTGGAGCCCGAAGAGCGAGGAGACATAGAAATGGTTGAGGAGACGATCAGAGAATTTGACTTTTGAGGTCCGCCGCCAGTATTCGATGGCCTCCCCGTGGAGAGGGGGAGGAGAGATCCAGGACGCTCGGACTCTTCTCTTCCCGGGCCGGCCGATCAGCCGGTATCCGATATTGAGCATCGCGACACCGCCGGGGGCGATCCTCAAGCGGCGTTTGAGCATCTGCCCCGGAATTTCGGTTCGGATAATCGCTCGGGCGGGTTTTCGGCTGAAATTTTGCAGCCGGATCTCGCGGCCGAGCCTCGGCCGGGTGCGGTCGGGGCAAAAAAATGTTTCGCCGACGCGAAGAGGGCCGGCCGACCAAGTCACCCGCACCGACGGAACAGGATTCTTTTTTCCCCAGCCTGCTTTTATTTTACCTGGCTCGGGGAAGAAACGGGCGCCGTCGATTTCGATGTCGATGAGAGTTGGTCGAAGTCCCGTTTTGGGGTCAAAGGTGAGGGCGCCGGATTTCGGTCTCAGGCTCTCCGGGTCCATGATCAGGAGCCCGACGGCCGTCCCCCGGCCTTTGGAGCAAATTTGAAGAGCGGCTTGGATGCGGCCGTTGCCGAGGAGATAGTATTCGGCTCCGGCGAGCGTCGTCCATCCGTCCGGCGGGCCGGTCCGCGGGTCCTGAGCATAGAAGTGTTCTTTGACTTTCATGGATGAGCCATTATAATGCTTTGTTCAGCCGGTCTTCAAATGAATAAAAAGTCAAGGCCGGCGATCGATGCCGGCCGAACGATGGAGAGGCGACGATGGATCTCAGCTCGTTCATGAGTTCTGGTCTCTTCACCTATTTGGTCTTGCCGCTGCTGATTTTCTGCGCCCGCATCCTTGACGTTACGATCGGCACGATCAGGATTGTCTTTGTCTCGCGGGGAAAAAAATTTCTTGCTCCGCTTTTCGGCTTTTTCGAAGTTCTGATTTGGCTTTTGGCCATCGGCCAGATCATGAAAAACCTTAACAATGTGTTCTGCTATTTGGCCTACGCCGGAGGATTCGCCACCGGCAATTATGTCGGGCTGAGGATTGAAGAAAAACTGGCCATGGGAAATCTCGTTCTTCGCGCGATCATTCATCAGGACGCGACCGAACTGGTCGACTTTCTCCGGGCTCAGGGGTACGGGGTGACCTGTGTCGATGCCCACGGGATCTCGGGCCGGGTCCAGATTGTTTTCATGATCATCATGCGAGAAGAGCTGCGAAAAGTCGTCGAGCTGATCCAGCGATTCCATCCTCAGGCGTTTTATTCCGTCGAGGACGTCAGAGAAGTCGGCCGCGGCGTCTTTCCCTCTGGCAGCCGTCGCCGATTGAAAGACCGAATTTTGAAAAGGTTGGGGAAATAGACCGCGGAGGCTCGCCGGGGAGCCTCCTATCATGGGTCTGAGGAAGGGAAGGAGGTCTTACATTTTCGCCGAGGCTGCGGAAGCGACATCGGAGCTTTCGTCTTCGTCTTCGAGCTCGCTTTCCACGCCGAGCAACTTGGCCGTCCCCTCGTAAATCATGCGGAAAGATTTTTTCGATTCCTGGAGTTCGGCCAGTTTTTCTCTGACTTTTTGAAGCTCCTTTTCAATAAGAGCATCCACCCCTTCGAGCTGTCTCTTCGCTTCCTGCATCGTCTTTTTGTAGAGCTCTTCTTGTTCCTTGCTCAGAGGCATTCTCGTTACTCCTTTGCGGATTGTTCTTGGCTATGCTTGAAAGTGATTTCGATCGCTTTCCAGACTTTCACATTCACTCCATTCTTCCGCGCCGGCCTGAACTTCCACTGCTTGACGGCCGTCTCGGCGGCCCGTTCGAATCCGTATCCGCCCTTCACGCCTTTGAGAATCTCGGTCCGCAGGACGTCGCCTGTTTCTGAAATCAAGGCATTGACGGTGACCGTGCCGCTCATTCCCATATTGAAGGCCAGCGGGGGGTATTTCGGCTCAACCCGCTTCACCAGAGCGGGAGCGACATCGACCTGATCAAGAAGAACGAGCGCACCCGACTGGATAACCTCGGCCGACGAGGAGGGTTCAGTTGCCGCTGCCGTAGGCTGCGAGTTCAAGGGAGGAGTGACCTCTTCTTGCTGGACCGCCGACGCCGGTTCATTTTCCTGGTTTTCGGCCGGGGGGTTTTCCGTTCCCTGTTCGGGCAGGATCGATCCTCCGGCTTCGAGCGATGCCGTAATCGGAGCCTGGGCCGGCGCGATCACTTCCGCCGGAGGAAGATCTTCCTCCTCGGCCGTCTGCTTTTTCGCCGTGGGCTTTGGAACGGGGTTCGGGGTGATCGGCGGCGCACTGACTTCTTCCTGTCGCAGGTTGAATTCGGCCGGCAAACTGGGTTGGAGAGAGGAGAGCATGGCGCTGGCCGGCTCGGCCGATTTTTTTGATTTGAGGCCGATGAAGATGGCGCTGGCGGCAATGATCGCCACGGCCAACCCTCCGATAAGAACAAGCGGGACCTTTTTCTTCTGCGGTTCGGCGTATTCGTCAAAATAGATTTTCTTTTCCGTTTCTCGTCCGGGGGCGGGTTCGATGATGGGCTCTTCCGGCTCCACGGAAGGCTTGGGAGGAATGAATGTCAGTCGGTCGATCTCCATCAATGTCTGGTCGATCCGGAAAGGCTTGGTTTCTGGAGGGAATGGAATTCGCTGGCTGGAAGGCGGGATGTTGTTCGTCGGCTTTTCCACTGCCGGAATTCGGGCTTTAATCTCTCTGGCAACGGGAATCCTCTCCTTGGAATCGGGCCAAGCCACGGACGACGGCTGAAGGCCGGGTCTTTCGACCGGAGTCGACCTCATCGGCTGGGAGCTCTTTGTCGGCGAAGACGGGGCAGCCGGTTTCCTTCCCGGCTCGGCTTTGGGCATTCTCAGCTCGGCCATCAGCTCGGCCAATTCTTTCGATTCTTCGGGCTTCTTCTTTTTTATTTCCAGCCCGATTTCTCCGACGGCGCTTTGAAGCAGAGCGTCGATCTCGCTCGAAAGGCCTTCTGTCCGCGGGGCTTTCTGTTTGACCGATTCTTTCACTTCTTTCTTTTTCGGCTGAGCGGCCAGGTCCGAGACGACCTGTCGGAGTTCTCTTTCAATTTCTTCAAAGTCTTTGCTCATTCGCGCCTCCCGGGTGGGAGTCATTCCGGCCGCCGGACGATTTTCTTCGTCGCCGACCTTCCTTGGGGCCCGAGCCGGCTGCTCGGCCTGGCGGGATGAACCGTCCGGGCTGTCGACGAGAAGCTGGAGAATCTTGGCCCGAAGGTCTTCCTTGTTCCAGGGCTTGGTGAAAAAGGCCGAAACGCCGTAAACTTGAAGGGCTTCCATTTTACACGATGGTTCCCTATAAATCCCTGTGACAACGATAATCGGGACTTTTTTCTTGGGATCCTGGTTGATCTTTTTGCACAGTTCAAACCCGTGAAGCTTGGGAAGCATCGGCTCGAGAATGACCAGGTCGAAATGGTCGGCTTTGAATTTCTCGTAGCCGTCTTGGCCGTCTTTGGCCGTCTCGGTCTGAAATCCCTCTTCGTCGATGAGGTCGGAAAGGGAAGCGAGAGATTCCTCGTCAAAGTCGACGATCAGAATCTTTTTATCGGTCATAAGGTCTTCCTCTGTTTTCCGGGCTCTCTTTTCTTCCTCATGAAATCAGGATCGGTTTGCAATCGCTGTCCGCGCCTGACGGTTCAAATTTTATGGGGAGAAAAAGGGGGGTCAATCACCCTTTGGGGTGAATTGGAGGATGAATTTTGACCCGCAGCGGGGGCGGCAGAAAAAGCGAACGTTTAGGGTGGCGTCGATGAGCGGTTCCCCCGCCAAGTTGACAGTCGGTCCCGACCATCGTATGTTTCTTTTTGATGACCGGAAAAGAGCGGATGCGAAAGGCCATGGCGGGGGAGCTTCCGGATCGCGTTCCCTTAATGTGCCAGATGAGCGTCGGGCACATGCTCCTTCAGACCGGCGCCCCGCCGGCCGCCTTCTGGAATTCGGCCCAGGCCTTCGCCGAAGGACTAATGGAACTGCGCCGGACATACCATTTCGACGGCATTCTCATCAGCCTCCACGGCCATTCTCCGGATTGGGAGAAATCGGTCGTGCGGCTCAAAAAAGAGGGCCGGTCCGAAGTCGTATTCTGGAAGAATGGAGACCGGACCGTTTTTCCCGAGGATGACCTGCCGGTTCACTATCCGAATGGGCAGCCCGTTCTTCCCTCCCTGGCCGAGCTTAAGCCGGAATCCCTGCCGGAAGAAATCACCTACATCCCGGTTTCCCAGGGCCTTCGGTTTGCCATCGATCCGGATCATCGTTTCGATATTATCGATCATCTGGTCGAATCGGCCGGCGCCGAGTTTTCCATTCACGGGGAAGTGACTTCGCCCTTTGATTATTATCTCGATCTCCTGGGCTTCCAGCCGGGCTTTATCGGGCTGTTGGAGTTTCCCGATAAGGCCAGAGAAATCTTGGGGCGGTTTTCGGCAGGCCTTGAGAAACTGGCCGCGGAGATGGCTGGTCACGGGGTCGACGCGATCAAAGTCTCTTCTCCTTATGCCGGAGCCGGTTTTATCTCTCCGGCGTTCTATCGGGAATTTGTCCTGCCGTTCGAAAGTCGGATCGCCCGGGCCGTGCGCCGGCGGGGTATCCCCGTTTACATCCACACCTGCGGCGCGATCCACGACCGTCTGGAGATGATGGTCGAGGCCGGTTTCTCGGGGATCGAGTGTCTCGACCCTCCTCCTCTCGGGACGGTGGAACTCGAGGAGGCGAAACAAAGGATCGGCGGGGCCGTTTTCATCAAAGGCAATATCGATCCCGTCCATATTCTTCTTAAGGGAGACGTTCAAACCGTGCTCCAGGACGCTCGCGCCCGACTCCGAGTCGGCCGGCCCGGCGGCCGCTTTATTCTGAGCAGCGCCTGTTCCATCGCTCCTTATACCCCGCGCGAGAATGTCGAGGTCTTAATCCGGGTTGTCGAGGAAGCCGGGAGGTATGAGCCCGGCCGACCGGGTCGCTGAAGGCGCCTGATACCGATCCGTTATAAACATCCGTTTCTTAATCATTCTTCAGGCCGTTTTCTGGTAGAATGAAATCGGACGGCCGCGAGTGGTTAAGATCAGAGAGGTTGAAGCCAAGAGCATCCTGAACAAGTCGAAGATCTACGACTACTGTCTCAATCCTTACACCGGCTGCCAGGTGAACTGCCGGTATTGCTACGCCCGCCTTTTTATGCGGCGCTACTCCGGTCACCAAGAACCCTGGGGCGCATTTGTCGATGTCAAAATGAACGCCCCTCAACTCTTGCGAAAGCAGATCGTCAGGGCAAAAAAGGGAACGGTCTGGGTGGCCTCGGTCTGCGATCCCTATCAGCCGCTTGAAGAACGCTATCAATTGACCCGGAAGTGTCTGGAGATCCTGGCCGAGGCCCGGTTTCCGGTTGTCATCCAGACGAAATCGGCTCTCATCCTCCGCGACCTGGAAATTCTGGCGAAATTCCAGGAGATCGAGGTCGGTATGACGGTAACAACCGAAGATGAGAGGATGGCCCGGATCTTCGAGCCGGGAGCTTCCCCGGTCAGGGAGAGGATCGGTATTTTGGGGCAGATCCGTTCCCGGGGAATTTCGACGTTTGCTTTTGTCGGTCCCCTTCTTCCCGGGGGCCGGAAAGCTTGGTGAC
>Ga0136652_1000962_pt1 | contig 12863 bp, 17 predicted proteins | sample ConPoolayeEmetaG_FD_94864 | JGI IMG/M metagenome (GOLD analysis project Ga0136652, IMG submission 94864) | Hot spring microbial mat communities from California, USA to study Microbial Dark Matter (Phase II) - Cone Pool mat layer E metaG... ...
CTCTTCCTCTACAAAAGAGAAATCCACCTCCCGATCAATCCGAACCAACTCATGATCCCAAGGAATATGATTCTCATAAACATAACGATCAAAAAACCTACCCTGCCGATCTCTTCTCCCTAACATCTCTCCTCCTCCCTAATCCCATTAACTCTAAATTTAAACGAGATAACTTTACCCCAAGCTCCCAATACCTTGAAAAAGCCTCCATCGCCTTTCTTACCTCTTTTAACCTGGAGGTAGGAATATAAACCATCCGGGTTACTCCCCCCTCTTTGTAAGAAAGACAATACGCAGGACCATGCTTCTGCCCTCGCTCACATCGACACCCCTTCTTGCCACACTTTCGATAAAGGGCAACCAAACTCCCCTGAAGCATCAGCCCCGCACAATTCTGAATCTCCCTCAATAAGGCAGCCTTCTTTCGCTCTAATCGTTTCATGCTGATATATATTAATACAAAACAGATATTTTGTCAAGTACTTTTTTTTTAATAATACTTTTTTTGAGCTGGAAGGATTTATGAAGAAGAACTCAGGAGAACTCAGGCAGATCAAGAGAAGACTTTTTCAGAGGTCTCACAAAAGAAAAAGGTAACCCCTCACTGAAGGGTGGAAATAAATTTAAGCCCAACAGGAGTATTTCCGAAACCCATAGAATGCGGATCAATTTATATGTTTAAGGAATACGAATCGATCCATCGTAGAAATTGGTTTCTGATTAAAACAAACCGAAGTGATGATTTCTATGGACCATTTAAGGTAGCCGCACCATGGGTTTCTCCAATACCCCTCTCGGGCTTATTCCCCACTTTTGAGTGAGGTATTACAGAAAAAGGTATTTCCCACTCTAAGCGATGGATGGGCATGAAGGATTTAAACTTGACATCCATTGGAAATCGGGATTAAATTGAAAAAGACCGATGGGCAGATGAAAATATCAGCCATTCTTCTTGGAGCAGGCGAATCTAAACGTTTTGGAGTCAATAAACTCCAACTCCCATGGGGAAAGAAAACGATTTTAGAAAAGTGTCTTCACACCTTTCTTCGTTCAAAGGTCGACGAGGTGATTTTAGTTCTCAACGAGAAAATGAAGGGGAGAGGGGCTCCTTTAACCCATCCCAAAATGAAGATCGTCTTTAACCCGGAATATCGAAAAGGGATGAGTGCTTCCATTCGATCTGGACTTCACTCCCTCCATCCCAAGGCTCAGGGGATCCTGATCGGTCTGGGAGATCAACCCACTATCCAAACGAGAACCATCAATGCCCTCCTTAGTCGTTTCCAAAAAGGGAGGAAAGGGATCGTTGTTCCATGCTATTTGGGGAGGATGGGACATCCTGTCCTCTTTCATCGGAAATACTTCAACGAATTGCTAAAATTAAAAGGAGATAGAGGAGGAAGATCGATCATCAAAAAAAATAACGATGATGTATGGTTCATGCCCACCACTTCCAAAGGAGTGATCCAGGACATTGACACATGGGAAGACTACCGAACGCTTCAAAGAGAATGTTCGTCTCATCGGGGGAGGTGAGAGGGAATCCTGTCATGAAACCTCAAAAATCTCTTCATGAATTGGTCGTTCTCATCCGGGGAGCAGGAGAGATGGCCAGCGGGGTGGCCCACCGACTCCATCGCTGCCATTTCAGGGTTTGTATGCTCGAAATCCCTCAGCCCATTGCCGTAAGAAGAGAAGTCTCTTTCTGCGAGGCCATCTATGAGGGGAAGAAAAAAGTCGAAGGGGTTCAGGCTACCTTCATTGAATCTCCCAAAGAAATCTTCTCTCTTTGGGAAAGAAAGGAGATTCCCATTTTGATCGATCCAGAAGGGAGGAAGACGATCGAATTTTTAAAACCCGATGTTTTGGTCGATGCCATCATGGCAAAGAAAAACCTTGGAACCAAAATCGATGATGCTCCTCTGGTCATTGGTCTGGGACCAGGATTTACCGCCGGCAAAGAGGTGCATGTGGTCATCGAGACCAATCGAGGTCATCACTTAGGAAGGGTCATCTTGGAGGGTTCTGCTGAGCCCAATACCGGAGTCCCGGGAGAGATTGGAGGGTATACCATCGAACGAGTCCTTCGAACTCCTAAGAAGGGAATTTTCCGTGCCCAAAAATTGATCGGGGATCGGGTAACAAAAGGGTCGGTGGTGGCGGTGGTGGAGGATTATCCGGTGATCGCCCAGATCACCGGGGTTCTCCGGGGACTTCTTCGGGATGGGGTGGAAGTTCATCGAGGAATGAAAGTAGGGGATATAGACCCAAGAGGGAAAAAGGAATTCTGTTTTACGATTTCAGAAAAGGCGAGGGCGATTGCTGGAGGAGTTCTGGAGGCCATCCTCTCCCGGTTCAATGAATGATTTCTTGGAAAGGATATTCATTAAGAGAAGCATTAGCCCTACGTTCCAGAGAATTGATTGCTCTGGTGGGAGCAGGGGGAAAGACGACATTGATGTTTCGATTGGCCAAAGAGTTTCTTCTTAGGGGACAGAAAGTGGTTACCACCACAACGACCAAGATCTTCGAGCCCTCTCAGGAGGAAACACCCTTGCTGATTGTTGAAAGAGAAGAGAGAAGGATCAAAAGAGAGCTTATTCCCCTTCTCGAGAAATATCAGCATCTTACCTTGGCGGCTGAAAGAGTGGGTTCAGGAAAATTGGCTGGTTTCCCCCCGGATGTCATCGATAGGCTTTGGCAAGATCATGAGATAGATGGGGTGATTGTGGAGGCCGATGGGGCAAAGAGGCGGTCCCTTAAAGCTCCACGGGAGGGGGAACCTGTGATTCCATCCCGAAGCACCCTGATCATCGGTCTTTTAGGGTTGGATGGATTGGATAAAGAATTAAATGAGGAAAATGCCTTTCAAGTGGATCGCCTTTCTCGGTTAACCGATACCCCCAGAGGAGGAAGAATCTCGGAGGAGACCTTCATCCGTTTGGCCCTTCATCCCGAAGGACTCTTTAAGGGGAGTCCACCGGAAGCAAGGCGAGTCGTCCTTCTGAACAAGGTCGATCTTTTAAAAGAGAAAGAGAGGGCGATCCGAGTGGGGCAAAGAATCCTCGAGGAGAGTTCTCCTAAAATCGAGAGGATTCTTTTAGGTCAGGTTCAAAAAGAACCTCCTGTCCTCGAGGTGATCGGAGGTTAAAAGGATATGATCCATCTCTTTAAAAGAATGATGATTCTCATCTGTTTAGGCATCCCCTTTTTGGTTTGGGCCGAAGAGGATTCCCTCCAATACTTCATGAGGAAGGTGAACAATAAGACCTTCCAGCTGAACCCAAAAGAAAGATCGGAATTATTTCAACAGATCGAAAATCTTTTAGGGAGGATGGTCGAGGTTCACCAGAAGTTGGTCCACGGGATTCAAAGCGGAGAGATCGAACTTCGATATCAAGAAGGAAGATTTTGGCTCTCTCAATTAGAAAAGGATCAGGAATGGATGAAGAGGGCTCAAGAACAACTCGCCTGGTTAAAGAACCATTCCACCCATTTGGTCTCTGCCATGGAGCTCTATCGGTCCTTGAAAAACCTTTCGTTCCATTTTAATGCCTATAATAACCAGCCCCTTTTCTCTGCTTCGATTGGCGATCTCGGTCCTGAGATAGAGTTATGGGCTGATCCGATCTTTTATCAACTTTTTCTTTTACCTCTTGCCCGTTCAAAGGAGAAAGGGGTAGAGAGTTTCCCTAAGACGGGAAAACCTGCTCCGAAGCAAAAGAGCCCGTGATGCCTATGGATATCTATACAGAGATTATAGAGGCTCTGAAGGCAAAAGAGAGATTGGCTTTAGCCACCATCATTCAACGGACCGGATCTGCCCCGAGGGCCGTGGGTGCAAAATATTTAATTAGAGCGGATGGAAGGACAGTCGGCTCTGTCGGAGGGGGATGTGTAGAGGCAGAGGTCTGGCAAAATGCCCAGGAGGTCCTCAGAGAGGAAAGGAAAAGGATCCTCCATTTTCGTCTTACCCCAGAAGATTCGGCAGGGAGTGGTTTAATTTGCGGGGGAAATATCGATGTCTTTTTAGAACCTTTAAAAGAGGATTTCTTAATGATTTACCAGGAAATCAAAAGAGTGAAACAGGAAGGGGGGATGGCCACCTTAGCGACCTTGATCTCCCCCGAGGGAGATCCTCGGCAGGAGAGGGGAACCAAATTGTTGATCAAAGACTCAGGAGAAAGGGTTGGATCTTTGCTGGGGGAGAAGGAATTAGAAGAAGAAGTCCTCAAAGAGAGGGAGAGGCTATTTCGTGAGAAGAAGCCCATAGTCCTGGTTCTTCCTTCAGGAGATCAAAAGGTAGAGGTTCTCCTGGAACCGATTCTATCCGAACCCACGGTCTTTCTGTTTGGCGCTGGGCATATCTCTCAACAGCTTGCTCCCCTTGCCAAAAAGGTAGAGTTTAAGGTGGTCGTCATTGATGATCGGGAGACATTTGCAAACTACCAGAAATTCCCAGAGGCGGATGAAGTCATCGTCACGGAATTTGAAAGAAGTTTTGATCGTCTCTCCATCGATGAGAGCTCCTATATTGTCATCGTCACAAGAGGCCATCTCTCCGACGGGATCGTTCTGGAACAGGCCTTGAAGAGCAAGGCGCGGTATATCGGGATGATAGGTTCTAAGAAGAAGATCAAGACCCTGTTCGATGATCTGTTGGAGAAAGGGATTCCCAAAGAGGATTTAAATCGTGTCCATGCCCCCATTGGACTCGAGATTCATGCGGAAACCCCCGAAGAGATTGCCGTGAGTATCGTTGCCGAATTGATCAAGGTGAGAAGAAGTCAGGAGAACTGAAGAGCATGGCTGAATTAAGGAGGGAACCGATCACCAGAATGTGGGTCGTGGTCACCACGGACCATCCCAAGGGACCTCGAGACTACCTTCCCTTTAAACCCCCTTACAAGGTCTTCGATACCAAAGGGCCCTGTCCTTTCTGCCCCGGCAACGAAGCCTTGACCCCTAAAGAGCTCTTTGTCGTGCCTCAAGAAAAGGGGGGATGGTCTGTTCGAGTCGTTCCCAATAAGTTTCCTTTTTTCCATATTGAAGGAGACTTTGATCGAAGACCTGAAGGGATGTATGATGTGATGGAGGCCATAGGAGCCCACGAGATTGTCATCGAGTCCCCGGATCATCACCAGCACCTTGCCCAAATGGAACCCCACCAGATTGGGAAGATCCTCCTTGCCTACCGGGAGAGGATTCTGGACCTTAAGAAAGATATCCGATTTATGCAATTTCTTATCCTAAAGAATTATCCAGGGGTATTTAATCAACACCCCCATTCCCATCTTGTCGCCATGCCTGTGATTCCACGTCGGATCGATGAGGAGATCTGGGGAGTGATGGACTATTACCAACGGAAAGAACGCTGTATCTTCTGTGATATGATCAAACAGGAACTCTCGGAAAAAAAGAGAGTCATTTTAGAGACGGTCCATTTTTTAGTCTTCTCTCCCTTCGCCTCTCGTTATCCTTTTGAAACCTGGATCCTCCCAAAGGTTCATTGTCCCGATGTTGACCAATTAAATGAGGAGGAGATCGCCGATCTCTCGGTCGCCCTCCAATCCTTATTTCTCCGTTTCTATAAATTGTTATCGGATCCTCCCTATAGCCTTGCTTTCCATACCTCTCCGGTTCAGCAGCGCTTTCATCGGTCAGAATACCATTGGCACATTGAAGTTCGTCTTCGGATAGGATTGAGAGAAGGGTTTGAGTGGGGAACAGGTTTTTTTGTCAACCCCACACCCCCAGAGGAGGCTGCCCATTATTTGCGTCACGTGGAGAAGGAAGGATAAGGGGGAGGATAAAAAAGACGCTTTGAGAGGGTTCTCCGCTGATGAGGACTAAAAAGAAGATCCTCATTGTAGATGATGAGAGAGATATTGTAAAGGCCCTTGCCATTCGACTCCAATCCAAAGGATATCAGACCGTTGTGGCTTTTGATGGAGCTCAGGGTGTCTTTATGGCTCATAAAGAGAAACCCCACCTTATCATCCTCGATATTCGAATGCCGGCCGGAGACGGTTTCAGCGTGGCGGAGAAATTGAAGGAATCGAAAAGCACGAGAAAGATTCCTGTTATTTTTTTAACAGGGAGCCCCGAGCTCGAGGCGGAGGAGAGGGCCATGGCCCTGGGGGCTCGCTTCTATATTAAGAAGCCCTATGACCCGGAGGAGTTACTCGATGCCATCCAAAGGGCGCTTCAGACCAAACGGACTGAGCCTTAAGAAATGATCCGGGAAGATTTCGTCATCCAATCGGAAATAAGGAGGATGTTGATTCGTTCCAATATCGACTATACAAAGATCGATTTGGGGACGGTCAAAGGGGTCGTTTATTTCCGAGGAATCTTTCGTCCCTATCTTCCCCCTCAATTGAGAAGTGAAGAGTCCATTAGACTCTATATCGAGAAAACCCTTATGGCTCTTGAAAAGAAAATAAGAAGCATTCCTGGAGTTTCCGATGTGATTTTTCAATTCAACAATTGGAAGAAGGAGAAGGGACGATGGTTTCCCACCCAATCCATCAGAAAGGAGGAAAGGAAGGAGGAGAAACAACTAAAAAGAAACGAAGAGGAAGGGGAAAAGACCGTTGAAGATCAAATGGATTCCAAGGTATCAACGAATTTTGAGTGAAATCGAAGAAGAGGCAAAGAGCCATCCCAAGTATGCTGACCTCCAGTGCCAGTTGGGAATCCTATGGCTCATGAAGGGGGAAACAAGGAAGTCAGAGGATCATTTGAAGAAAGCCCTTCAGATCAATCCCAACTACGAGGAGGCTCTTCTCCATTTAGGTTATCTCTATTTGATGACAAAAAAATCGTTTCCTCTCAAAGAAAGGTTCTTTAAACCATTAAGAAAGAGGAAGGGAGAACTAATCCATGCCCTTTTTGCCCTATTCCATCTCCAAATGGGGAGAAAGAAAGAGGCTCTTTCTCAGGCTCGAAAGGCGATCTCTCTGGAAGCCCTCCTTTTTAAGCATCTTCTCAGCCGTTTTTATTATTTGATGGCCCATCGCCTTTCTCGAAGAGGGAGATTCCGTGAGGCCGTCGAGGAACTCAAACGAGCTCATCGGGTCAAATCGAATCAGTTTCTATTTCACTTTTATATGGGGGGAATCTATTTTGATCAGGGTGCCTATCGGAAAGCGATCGGCCATTACCGAAAAGCCATCCAGCTTCACCCTCGAGATGGAATGGCCCATGCCCAACTCGGTTTGATTTATGGAATCCTTCGCAGACCTCGAGAAGCCTTAAAATGGATGAAGAAGGCAGTAACTCTCAACCCGACCTACGCGGATCTCCATTATCATTTGGGGCTTCTCTACAGCGATCAGAAGCGATACACCGAAGCGATGGAAGAGTTAAGAAGAGCGATCCGAATCAATCCCAACTACCTTTTTGCCAGAATCAATTTAGGGGTTCTCTATGAGGAGCAGGGGAAAATGAGGGAGGCAAGAAGGGAATATAAGAAGGTTCTTCGAATCACTCCTGAAGATGAATACGTTCGGAAACGTCTCGAGAGGATTTCATTCCGGAGGAGATAAGGAGATGGCCCTATCCTCCAGCAAGATTCCATCAGAAATGGAGTCGATGTTGATCATCCATCAAGGGGCGATTGGAGATTTTATCCTTGCCCTTCCTGCCCTGGCATCGCTGAGAAAGGCCTTCCCAAAAGCGAAATGTGTGATCATGGGATATCCAAGGATTCTTCAATTGGTTCACAGAAGGTTTTATGCCGAAGAGATCGTTTCCATCGATCAGAAAGGAATGGCTACCTTCTTTGTCCAGAATGGAGCCCTTGATCTCGCCCTCTCTCCATTCTTCCGATCCTTTGACCTTGTTGTTCCTTTTGGAAAGGATACAGAGGGAATCCTCATTAAAAATCTCAAAAGGGTGGTGAAAGGTCAGCTCCTTCCTATCAACTCCTTCCCCAAGTGGGATGAGGGAGTTCATGTTTCTGACCATCTCATCGCCCAACTGGAGGCATATGGAATCCCTATTGAAGATCGATTCCCAAGACTCTATTTAAGTGAGGAAGACCGGGTCTGGGCAGAGGACTACCTAAAGAAAATGGGGTTAAGCGGAGGAGTCAAAAGCCAACTTATTGTCATCCATCCTGGAAGCGGAAGTAGAAAGAAGGTTTGGCCCTTGAAGAAGTTCCTTTCCCTTCTTCAACATCTCCGCCTCAGAACGGATTCGAAGTTTTTGATCATCCTTGGCCCGGCAGAGCCCGCAGACGTTCAGAAGAGCTTCGAGGAAATGAGAGATGAAAGAGTTCTCATGGTCAAAAATCTATCTTTACTCCAACTGGCTTCCCTGATGGAGGGATGCCGCCTCTTCATTGGAAATGATTCAGGCATCTCCCATATGGCTTCTGCACTGGGACTTCCCACCCTGGTTCTCTTTGGTCCCACCGATTCAAGGGTATGGTCCCCCAGAGGGGAAAAGGTTCTGGTCCTCAGGAGAGAGATGCCTTGTTCACCCTGTTCGGAAGAACGTTTCTTTTTCTGTAAGGAGCCCGAATGTCTAAACGGGATCGAAGTGGAAGAGGCGTTAATGGGATTGACTCATTTAGGATTAAACCTATCCATTTCATGAAAGGAGGATATAGAACATGGAAGAAAAGAAAGTGGGTCAGGTCATTAAGTTCTTTGGAAAGATCAGTGTGGCCGCTATCCGTCTGACGGAAGGGTCGTTAAAGGTAGGAGATAAGATTCATATCGTTGGCCATACGACGGATCTCACCCAGACCATTGAGTCGATGCAGATTGAAAACAAGAATGTCCAGGAAGCAGGCCCCGGAGCGGATATTGGAGTCAAAGTGAGTGGAAAGGTGAGGGAAAACGACGTGGTCTATAAGGTTGTAGAGTGAGAGTAGGATTCCCCGATCGCCAACACCCCTCTCACCAGAAGAGATGTAGGCTATGTGAAAAGGAAACCGCCTTTTTATCTAATACCCTTCCTTTGTGCTTGGACTGTCTTCGGTCCGGAAAAGAGGGAATCGAAGAGATTATCTTAAAGGCCCATCATCGTGCAAGGGAGCCGTTTCAACTGGTGGATCAACCTCCGAAGGAGGCTTCAGGGAAGAGCTGTCAGATTTGTATCAACGAATGCCAGATTCCGGAAGGGGGGTATGGTTACTGTGGATTGAGGTCGAACAAAAGAGGTTCTCTTAAGGGTGTTTCCAGCGATGAAGGGAAGTTAAGCTGGTATTATGATCCCCTCCCGACGAATTGTGTTGCCGATTGGGTCTGCCCTGGAGGAACAGGAGCCGGGTATCCCGAGTTTTCCAATTCAGAAGGTCCAGAATATGGTTTTAAGAACCTGGCTGTCTTCTACCATGGCTGTTCATTTGACTGTCTTTTCTGTCAAAATTGGAGCCATAAAGATCGAATTCGAGATCAAAGAAATATTTCATCTGAGGCACTGGTTCAGGCCATCGATGAGAGAACAAGTTGTATCTGTTATTTCGGTGGGGATCCTACTCCACAACTTCCCCATTCCCTCAGGGTATCAAGGATGGCCCTGGAGAAGGCTCGAGGGAGAATCTTGAGGGTCTGCTGGGAGACCAATGGATCGATGCATCGTGCTCTTCTTGAAGAAATGATAGAGCTGTCCCTTCATTCAGGAGGGTGCATCAAGTTTGATATCAAGGCCTGGAATGACTCTCTCCACCGGGCCCTTTGCGGGGTGAGTAACCGAAGAACAAAAGAGAATTTTGAGTTTGCTTCCCGATGGTTTGAGAAGAGGCCCGTTCCTCCGCTTTTGGTTGCCAGCACGTTACTGATCCCGGGCTATATCGATGAAGAAGAAATTCGAAGAATTGCCAGATGGATTTCGTCTCTTCATCCCGATATTCCCTATGCCCTATTAGCCTTTGCTCCCCAATTCTTTTTTAAAGATTTGCCGACCACCCCGAGAAAACTGGCCTTTCGTTGTAAAGAGGTGGCAGAGGCAGAAGGGTTACGAAATGTAAGGATAGGAAATATTCATCTCCTGATGGGTTAAGATGGGACAAATCCCATCCTTCGTTAAGGTTTTGGACACGAGAGAAGATGACACGTTTTATTGCCGATTTTCACATTCACTCTAAATATAGTCGGGCCACCAGTCGAGAGATGGATGTAGAGAGATTGGCGGAGTGGGCAAAGAAGAAAGGAATTGGTGTGCTTGGGACAGGAGACTTTACCCATCCTACCTATTTCGCTGAACTGAAATCAAAACTGGAGCCTGAAGAACCAGGTTTATTTCGGTTGGCTCGAGGAGGGGAGGGCGTTCGATACCTTTTAACCACGGAAGTGAGTAATATTTATACTCAAGGGGATAAGGTTCGGCGGATCCATACCCTCATTTTTGCGCCCTCCTTTGAGGTCGCTGAACAGATCAATTCTAAACTCAGCCATTATGGGAAACTCTCTTCGGATGGAAGGCCCATCTTTGGATTTACGGCAAAGGAATTGGTCCAGATGGTGCTTGATGTTTCCGAGGATTGTCTTCTCGTCCCTGCTCACGCCTGGACCCCCTGGTTCTCGCTTTTTGGAGCCCATTCCGGATTCGATTCGATCGAGGAGTGTTTCGGTGAGATGTCTCCCTATATTCGAGCGATTGAAACCGGTCTCTCCTCCGACCCGGAAATGAACTGGAGGCTCTCTGGTCTTGATGAGATTACATTGATCTCCAACTCCGATGCCCATTCGCCCAATCGTTTGGGAAGGGAGGCGAACGCCTTTGAATGTGAATTAAATTATTGGGAGATCGTAGAGGCGATTCGAAGAAAGGATCGGAGGAAGATTCTCTTTACTATCGAGTTCTTTCCTGAAGAAGGAAAATATCATTTCGACGGCCATCGCTCCTGTGGGGTCGTCCTCTCGCCCAAGGAGACGATCAAGAATCAATATCTTTGCCCAAAATGCGGAAAAAAATTAACCGTGGGAGTGATGCATCGAGTCGAAAAGCTGGCCGATCGGCCGGAAGGCTTTGTTCCAAAACAAGCCATCCCTTCGATTCACCTGATCCCCCTTGAAGAGATCATTGCCGAAGCATTAGGGGTTCGAGTGGAAAGCAAAGCGGTGGAGATGGAATATGATCGGTTAGTCGAAAAAGGAGGATCGGAGTTTCGAATCCTTTTAGAGGCAAGCCCTGAAGAATTAAGTTCCTTTTGCCCCTCCAGAATTCTCGAAGGGATTGTAAGGATGAGACAGGGTAAGGTTTCCATCGAGCCAGGACATGATGGGGTCTACGGGAAGATCACCCTATTCCCGGAAAAAAAAAGAGAAGGAGAGACAAAAGAGCAGCTTAAATTATTTTAGCGGGTAGAAAACGAGAGATGATGAAAATCGGTTGCTGCGGTTTCCCGATTCGAAGGCCTCTTTATTATCAATCCTTCTCCATCGTAGAGGTCCAACAGACCTTTTATCAGCTCCCCCGGTTCGAGACGGCAAGGAGATGGCGGGAAGAAGCCCCTGAATCCTTCGAGTTTACAATGAAAGCCTGGCAACTCATTACCCATGAGCCTACCAGCCCAACCTATCGAAGGCTGAAACTTACCCTCCCCGACAAGAAGAAAAAGAATTACGGTTTTTTTAAACAGACCGAAGAGGTGGATGAAGCCTGGTCACAAACAGAGACCTTTGCTCGCCTCTTAGGGGTAAAAAAGATCCTTTTTCAAACCCCTTCGAGCTTTACCCCTACCCAGGAACACACTCGGAATCTAAAGGCCTTTTTTAAAAAGATTCATCGAGGGACATTCCTTCTGATCTGGGAGCCAAGAGGAGAGTGGGAAAGAGAAGAGGTGGAAAAATGTTGTCGGGAATTGGGGATCATTCCCTGTTTGGAGCCTTTTAAGGGACCCCTCCCAAAGGGTGATCTTCTTTATCTTCGGCTTCATGGAAGGACGGGATATCGCTATTCTTATTCCCTCAAGGAGATGGAGGAACTGATTGAAAAAGGAAAGGATTACCCAGAGACAGATCTTCTCTTTAACAATCAAATGATGTACGAGAATGCCTTACAATGTAAGAAACTATATGAAGCCTATCCTTTACACCATCGGGACGAGCACTCGTCCTCTCGGTGAATTTTTAACCCTTCTCGAAGCCTATAAGATCGAAGCAGCCGTGGATGTGAGAAGTTTCCCGGTCAGTCGATTCCCTCATTTTTCAAAGGAATTCCTCGAGAAAAACCTTCCCCATGAGGGAATTCATTATTTCTATTTAGGAAAAGAACTGGGAGGGTTTCGAAAAGGAGGCTATGCCGCTCACCGGAGAAGTGAGCTATTCAAGAAAGGGATCGAAGAACTGGAGAGGATTGCGAGACAGCAGAAGACCGTGTTCTTCTGTTCAGAACGATTCCCCTGGAGATGTCATCGAAGATGGATCGCCGAAGAGTTGATGGAAAGAGGATGGGAGGTGATCCATATCCTCGAAGAGGGAAGGGTTTGGGTCCCGAAGGGCTGAACGAGCCCTCCCATCGAGATCGTAATGCCTCACTGAAGCGGGGAAATCATTTAAGCCCGACAGGAGTATTTCCGAAACCCATAGAACGCGGATGGATTGAATATAAATAGACCCTACGAATCGATCTATCGTTGAAATGGGCTTCTGATTAAAACCAACCAAAGTAAGGATTTCTATGGACCATTTAAGGTAGCCGCACTTTGGGTTTCTCCAATACCCCTCTCGGGCTTATTCCCCATCTGAGTGAGGCATTACTCGAGATCACTTTTTCGGGTTGACAATCTTTCTTTTATGTTTTAAAAAGTGAATTGTGATTCAATAATTGAATTTTAATTTCTAAAATGGAAAAAGTGAGCCGAAAAGAAAGGGAGTATCTGACCCATCGGAAGGAGATCCTTAAAG
>Ga0136652_1000966_pt1 | contig 12828 bp, 12 predicted proteins | sample ConPoolayeEmetaG_FD_94864 | JGI IMG/M metagenome (GOLD analysis project Ga0136652, IMG submission 94864) | Hot spring microbial mat communities from California, USA to study Microbial Dark Matter (Phase II) - Cone Pool mat layer E metaG... ...
GGATAGATGATTCTATCGCCAATCTTGAATGAATCCATTGCTCCAATTATAGTTTAAACGAGGTGCCAGAGTCAACAACCCCCGTTCAGCCCCGGCCCTCTTTTGACTTGACATAAAGAGACGCCTTTATTAACATAATTGCTTCCTTTGGAAAGGCGATGCCGTGAAGAGGACGTTCCAGCCCAACGTGAGAAAGCGGAAGAAAACGCACGGTTTCCGCGTTCGCATGAAGAGTCAGGGCGGCCAGAAGGTGATCAAGCGGCGAAGAAAGAAAGGCAGGCAAAGAATCGCTGCCTGATGATAGAAGGCCTAAATCCTCGAGAGAGGATCAGGAAAAAAAAGGATTTTCTTCATCTTTACAGAAAAGGTAGCCGGTTCAAAGGAAAGTATTTCCACCTCATTTACCTTGCTAACAACTTGACATTTTCGCGCGTCGGAGTTGTCGCCAGCCGCAGGGTGGGTGGCGCAGTGATAAGGAACAAGGTGAAGCGGTGGATGAGAGAGCTCTTCCGTCGGAATAAGGGCTGTCTGGGTTTTTCGGTGGACATGCTCATCGTCGCCAAGCCCGAGATGAAGGAGGCAGGCTGGGCTGAGTTGAACGAACAGTACTTAGCGGCGCTCAAACAGATATTCAAGAGAAAAAGGTGATAAAAAAAATTACTCTCTTCAGCATTCGGGCGTATCAGCTCATCCTTTCCCCCATGCTTGGCGCCCGGTGTCGCTTTTATCCCAGTTGTTCCGCATACACTCAAGAAGCCATCGTCAAGCACGGTGTGCTCAAGGGAGTCTTTCTTGGAGCCCGGCGCCTGCTTAAATGCCACCCCTTGCATTCGGGAGGATTTGACCCCGTTCCCTGAGAGGTTCACGTTATGGAAAGAAGGCTGATCCTGGCTATCGCCCTCTCCTTCCTCGTTCTCGTCCTCTATCAGGCGATTTTTATGAAGAGCAAGCCACAGCCCCAGGCAAAGCCAGAAATGCTCCCCTCGGAAGAGGCTGTGCCGGAAAAGGAGGTTGCCCCACAGCCTTCCCCTGTCAAGAAGGCACAAGAAGAAGAAATCGCGCCTCCTACTCCTCTTTCGACCGGGGAAGTCAGGGCGTTGGCCGAAGAGCAAATCACTATCGACACTTCCCTATTTCAGGCAGTCTGGAGCAATCGAGGAGCCTCCCTGCGGAGCTGGAAACTGAAGAAGCACAAAGATGAGAACAAAGAAGACCTCGAGTTAGTCCCTGGGCTGAGCTCAGTAGGGGCGATTTACCCTTTCTTCCTCGAGACAGAAGACGAAGCGCTGGAAAGGACTGTCAACGAGGCGCTTTTTGTTCCTTCGCTTTCCCGATTGACATTGAGGGACGGCGAAGAGGGGGAGGTTAAATTCTATTATTCCGATGGGAATAATATAATATGTGAAAAAAGTTTTGTTTTTACGGGTGGAAAGTATGATTTTGCTATTCGACTGGGCGTCTGGAAGGATGGCCGCAAGATAGGCTCGCGCCTTGTTTGGGGTCCCACAATCGGCAATCCAGAGACGGCTGTCAAAAGGCAGCAGTTTGGAGGCAACCGCGGCGCAGCCATCCTGGCCGCTAACAAGGTCTATCGCTTTGACGAGGGGAAGTTCAAGGGCGAGAGCACAGCCGTCAATTTCATCGATTGGGCGGCTTATGAAGATAATTACATCACTGCCCTGTTCCTGACGCGGGTCGGCCAGGGTAATGCCCGCTTTGTGAGAGAGCTGAGTGAAGAGAAGCCGCTCTTTTATCTTGCCGTAAGCGAACCGGAGCGAGCTTACATCGGGCCGAAGGAGTTTGGTCGGCTGAGGGATTTTGGGTTTCGGGCAAAAAAGCTCATCAATTTTGGCTTTTTCGGCGGGATTGCTGAGATCCTCCTCATCTTGATCAAGTTCATCCATAAATACGTTCCGAACTGGGGGTTTTCCATCATCCTCCTCACTCTGCTCATTAAAATTGTCTTTTTCCCGCTCACCTACAGTAGCACAAAGTCGATGGCCAAGATGCAGGAGCTTCAGCCAAAAATCAAGGCCCTCAGGGCTAAATACAAGAAAGCGAGACAGGATATTACCCAGAGGCGGCAGATGAACGAGGAGATGATGCGTCTTTACAAGGAGCATGGGATCAACCCGGCCGGCGGGTGTTTGCCCATCCTCATTCAGATTCCTGTTTTCTGGGGTTTTTTCAGGCTCCTCGTGGTGGCCATCGAATTCAGGCACAGCCCGTTCATCCTTTGGATAAAAGACCTTTCGGTTAAGGACCCCTACTATGTGACTCCAATCCTCATGGGTGTCACTCAATTCATCAGCCAGAAGATGACTCCGACATCAGCGGACCCGGCTCAGGCCAGGCTGATGCTCATCATGCCCGTCATCATGACCGTGGTTTTCATGAATTTTCAAAGCGGTCTGGTGCTTTACTGGCTGACCAACAACCTTCTCCAGATAGGCCAGCAATACATCATGAACCGAATGATGGGGAAGAAAAAGAGAGTCTCCCATGCAAAAAAAAGAAGAAAGTGAAGAGCTTCAGGAATTCAAGGGAAAAAACTTAGACGAGGCGCTCAGCCTGGCCGAGCATGTGCTCAAAATGCCCAGGGAGAAGCTTAATTACGAAATTGTCACTGCCAAGACCAAGCTTTTTGGCATCCGGGGCAAGGAAATTGTCATTCGGGCCTGGCCCAAAAAAGAAGTCGACGCAAGTTCGGTCGAGGATTTCTTGGATAAAATGCTCGCCCAATTTCCCCTTCAATTGACCTATCAAATCAAGAAGAAAAACGAAACGATCTTGCTCATCTTTAACGGCGAGGATAAGAACCTGCTCCTCCGCAAGGACGGAGCCCTGCTCCTCGCTATCCAGCACATTTTGAACAAAATATCAGCCCACAAGGTCCAAGTCGACTGCGAGTTCTTCCGGCGGCGCAAAGAAAAGCGGCTGAGAGAGTTCGCTCAAGAGATAGCTTTTCAGGTTAGTGAAACCGGAAAGGACGAGATTCTCGACCCCATGAACCCCTATGAGCGGCGCATCGTCCACATCGCTGTAAACCAGGTGCCGGGCATCACGAGCGAGAGCATCGGCGAGGGCTTCCTCAAGCGCGTCAAGATTTTTCCGGTTAGCCGAAGAGCCGAGTAACACTGGCCGCAGATATTTACTAACTATCCTTTCTCCTTTACAATGGTTTTGAATGCTCGAGGACACCATCATTGCCATATCCACGCCGCCGGGATACGGAGGGCTGGGAATTGTCCGGTTGAGCGGTCAGAGAGCTCTCTCCATAGCCCGGAAAATCTTCCGGCCAAAGAATAGGCGGGCCAGGATTCTTCCCCGGCAGTGTGTTTTTGGCGAAGTTTATGATAGTCAAAGCGGCGACTCCCTGGACGAAGCTTTCCTCATCTATTTTCCCCGTCCTGCCTCCTATACGCGGGAAGATGTTGTCGAGATCACCTGCCATGGCAGCCCGGTTGTGATGGAGGAAGTCCTCCGCCTGGGAATTAGGGCTGGCGCAAGGCACGCCCACCCCGGTGAATTCACGTTGAGGGCCTATCTCCGGGGAAGGATTGACATCCTTCAGGCCGAAGCGATCAATGACCTCATCACAGCAACTTCCCTGGAACAAGCGAGAGTTTCCTTCCGCCAACTCAAAGGTAGACTGTCACGATTAGTGGAGAAGCTCAAGGAGACCATTATCCAAGCCCTGTCCAAGCTCGAGGCAGCGATTGAATTCCCCGACGAAGGAATAAGCGTGGCTCCAGAGGAGATAAAAGGCGACCTCCGGGAGGTCGTGGCGACGCTCCAGAGCCTCATCCAGAGCTACGAGACAGGGCGGACGATGAGGGAAGGTCTCACTCTGGCTATTGTCGGCAAGGCCAACGTCGGAAAATCGACCCTCTTCAACGCCCTCCTCAACGAGGATAGGGCTATCGTCAGTCCCTATGCGGGGACGACGAGGGACTATCTCCGGGAGAGGCTCATGGTCGACGGCGTGCTTTTTCAACTCCTCGATATGGCCGGCCTGGATAAACCATCGAGCCCGGTCGAGGAGGAAGGAATAAGGAGAGGCCGGGAGCTTGCCTCTCAGGCCGATGGAATCCTCCTCGTCTTGGATTCGTCTCGACCAGAAAGCCGAGTTGACATCGGGCTCATCCAGAAATTTAAAGATAAGAAGACCATTTATCTTTTCAATAAATGCGATTTGCCCTCCAGAATGGACAAAAATAAATGCCGATCCATGGATGATGTGCATCCCTGGTTGGATATTTCTGCCTTGAGGGGGACGAACCTCGATCAACTCAGGAAGCTGATGGTTGAAGTTTTTGTTCCCAGCCCAGCTCAAGGGGAAGAAATCATCCTCCATCAGAGACAAAAAATTCTTCTCGAGCAGGCCCTTGCCTCCATAGAAAAGGCCATCGACCATCTTGAGCGGGGATATTCCGAAGAAGTGGTGGCCGAGGAAATCCGCCATTCCCTTCCCCACCTGGGTGCTTTGACAGGAGAAATCAAGGTTGATGACGTGATCGAAGAAATTTTCAGTCGCTTTTGCGTCGGGAAATGAAGTCGGCCAGCTCCTCAGCTTATGATTTTGACATCATCGTTGTCGGCGCGGGTCACGCCGGTTGCGAAGCTGCTTTCGCCGCCAGCAAGATGGGGCTGCGAACAATGCTCATCACCATTCATTTGGAAACCATTGCCCAGATGTCTTGTAACCCGGCGATAGGCGGCCTGGCCAAAGGCCATCTCGTACGGGAGATTGACGCGCTTGGGGGGCTAATGGGGCTTTTGGCTGACGAAACTGGAATTCAGTTCAGGCTCCTCAATCGGAGTCGAGGTGGGGCTGTCCAGGCGCCGAGAGCGCAGTGCGATAAGGCTCTTTATCGGTTGACAATGAAAAAATGGCTGGAGGACACAGAGAGCCTGACCCTTTTTCAGGGTATTGTCACCGACATTCTTATCTCCAGAGAAAGAGTGCAGGGCGTTAGGTTGCTCGACGGAAACAATTTTTCCAGCCGAGCAGTTATCATCACTCCCGGGACCTTTCTCAACGGGCTCATCCATATGGGCCTCCATTCCTACGCGGCTGGGAGAGCCAACGAACCAGCTGCGGTCGAACTCAGCCAGTCTCTGAGAAGATTAGGTTTAAAAATGTTCAGGCTGAAAACGGGAACGCCCATGCGTCTCGACAAGAACACCATCCATTGGCGAGCTTTTACCCCGCAGCCTGGAGACGACGTTCCGGTTCCGTTTTCTTTCCGCACCCGGCGGCCCCTCGAAAATAAGGTGGTTTGTCATCTCGGGTACACGAACGCCCGCACCCACGAGGTCATTCGGAGGAACCTGGACAAATCCCCGCTTTACTCCGGGAGAATCACCGGCATTGGGCCTCGGTATTGTCCTTCGATTGAGGATAAAGTCGTCAAGTTTCCCCATCATGAGAGACATCAGTTTTTTCTCGAGCCAGAGGGCTTGAATACAGCAGAAATCTATGTGAATGGACTTTCCTCCAGCCTTCCCCTCGAAGTCCAGAGAGAAATCTTGCAGACCATCCCAGGGCTTGAAGAAGCCAAGATACTCCGGCCAGCCTATGGCATTGAGTACGACGCCGTTTCGCCGACTGAATTGAAACCCACCCTGGAAACGCGCGCTATCGAGAACCTGTATTTAGCCGGACAAATCAACGGCACGTCTGGCTATGAGGAGGCAGCTGCCCAAGGACTGATGGCCGGGATTAATGCCAGCCTCAAGCTCCAGAAAAGAGCACCACTTGTCCTTCGGCGGGACGAGGCCTATATCGGCGTGCTTATTGACGACCTTGTCACAAAGGGCGTAGAGGAGCCCTACCGTCTCTTTACCTCGAGGGCAGAATACAGGTTGAACCTCCGAGCCGATAACGCTGATCAGAGGCTGACCGATTATGGCTATGAGCTGGGACTCATCGATAAAGAAGATTATCAGGCATTTCTTGAGAAAAAAGAGCGGCTGGCGCGCGTCCATGTTTACCTCAGGGGAAAGACGGTGCAGCCTGAGGGAGAAGAAAAAATCTCTTTGGAGGCGTGGCTAAAAAAACCTCATGTGCGGATGGAAAATGTGTTAGAATATACAAAACTTCCTGTGGAATTGACGGCCGAGGAGATGAGAGCGGTCGAATCAGAAATCAAGTACGAAGGTTATATCAGGCGGCAGGAAAAAGAGATTGCGCGGTTGAGGAAGATGGACAGGATGAGGATTCCGTCCGGGCTGGATTTCCAGGCCATCCCCGGCCTTACCCGGGAGGCCGTGGAAAAACTCAATAAAATAAAGCCTAAAACGGTGGGCGAACTGAGAAGGATTTCCGGAATAACGCCGGCTGCTGTCGTTAATATTTCCCTCTATCTCCAGTCTCGGCGAAAAAGAAAAGGCAAAATCCCGAGTTTCACGTGAAACATGGGCAGGGTTATCGCTATCGCTAATCAGAAAGGTGGAGTCGGAAAGACAACTACCGCGGTCAACTTAGCTGCTTCTCTTGCCCTGAAGAACAGAAGGACCCTCATTCTCGACCTCGACCCTCAGGGAATGGCAACTGCGAGTCTTGGGAAAAAGAAAGAGGCCAATAGGGGGATTTATCAGGCATTGATGAACGGTCAGGATATTATGGAGCTTATTCAGGGAGCGGGGCTCGACAACTGCTACCTTTGTCCTTGTTCTCCCGAGCTGGCCGGAGCTGAGGTTGAGCTTTTCTCCATGCCCGACAGGGAAAAAAAGCTCAGCCAAGCCCTGGAAAAGATGAAACACCAGTTTCATTTTATCCTCATCGACTGTCCGCCATCGCTCGGGTTCCTGACGATCAACGCTCTGACAGCCGCCCATTCGGTCCTCATTCCCATCCAGTGTGAGTTTCTGTGCATGGAAGGAATACCTGATTTGCTCTCCTTGTTTGACCAAGTGAGAACCTATTTTAACCCCTCTCTTTCCATTGAAGGGATTGTCCTGACGATGTATGACGAGCGGACAAACCTCGCCAAGCAGGTAGCAGAAGAGATTCGGCGGTCACTCAGAGCAATAGTCTTTGAGGCGGTTATCCCGAGGAGCGTGCGGCTGGCTGAAGCGCCGAGCTTTGGCCAGCCCATTGTCCTTTACGATATCAAGTCCAGGGGAGCAGAAGCTTACCTTAGACTGGCTCAGGAGATACTGAGAAAATGACGAAAAAAGCACTGGGGAAAGGCTTGGGCGTTTTCCTGCCCGATGATTATGGGATTCTCAAGGATGAGCGGTATGCGGAAGTCGACATCGCAGCCGTCGTCCCCAACCCCGCTCAACCCCGATTGAAGTTTGATTCCCGGGCCATCGAAGAACTCGCCCAATCCATCAAGGAAACGGGAATTATCCAGCCTCTCTTGGTTACGCCAGAAGATGACCACTACCGGATCATTGTCGGCGAGCGAAGATGGCGAGCAGCTCAAAAAGCGGGACTGAAAAAAATCCCCGTACTCATCCGCTCCATTCCGAAAGACAAGGAACTGGAGGTTTCCCTTATCGAAAATTTGCATCGGGAGGACCTCAACCCTCTCGAAATCGCGCTTGTCTACAGGCGGCTGATTGACGAGCTGGGGTATACCCATGAGGAGCTGGCAACTCGAGTCGGAAAAGACAGGACCTCCGTAACGAATTATCTTCGGCTGCTCGCTCTTCCCCAGGCTGTTCAGGAGTGTCTTGCCGAGAACAGGATTTCGATGGGGCATGCCCGGGCTCTCGTTTCTCTTGAGAATGCCGAGCTCCAGGAGGCGGTAACGCGGAAAATCCTCGACAGGGACCTGACCGTGAGAGAAGTGGAGAGGCTGGTCGCCCGGCTGAAGAAAGGGCCCATAAGACCCAGACAAAAGGAGTTTGACCCCGACTTAAAAGCAGTAGAGGAAGACCTGATCCGCACACTCGGGACGAAGGTGGCCATCTCGGGAAGCCAGAAGAGAGGGATGATCAGGATTTTCTACTTCTCTCTGGATGACTTGAACAGGATTTATGAAAAAATCAAAGGAGAAAGGGCATGAAGGACAAGAAGAAGGAATACGATTCGGACAAGATTACGGGTTTCTTTGACAGGGATACAGAGTTCCAGGGAGACCTCTCGTTCAAAGGGTCTTTTCGCATCGATGGCCATTTCAAAGGCAAGATCACATCAGATTCCCTGTTGATCATCGGCGAAGAGGGAAAGGTGGAGGCGGATGTGAGAGTGGGGTTCCTGGTCATCAACGGCGAGGTAAAAGGGAACATCCAGGCAACGGACAAGGTAGAAATCCACTCTCGGGGCCGGGTCATCGGAACGCTCAGCACGCCTCGATTAGCGGTCGAGGAAGGGGCGTATATCGAGGCTAATTGTCTGGCTGGCGAGCATGTCTCTTTTCGTGGTGATGAAACGCCGGCCAAGCAAGGACCCGAATCTTGAGAAAAGCGGCGGTCGTCATCCCCTCCCGTTACCAGTCCAGTCGCTTTCCCGGTAAGCCCCTTGCCCCTATTTTGGGAAAGCCAATGATTCAGTGGGTTTATGAGGGTGTTGGCCGGGCAAAGTGCGTGGACAGGATTATCATTGCCACGGATGATGAACGAATCAAGCAGGTGGCTCAAAGCTTTGGCGCCGAAGTGGTAATGACATCAGCCCGGCATCAGACTGGAACAGACCGAGTGGCTGAGGTCGCTGGCCAACTCGACAGTGCCTTGATCATAAACGTCCAGGCCGATGAACCACTTATCCAGGGCGAGATGGTCGATTCTCTTGTCCTCGTGCTTCAGGAGAAGAATGTGTCCGTAGCTTCCCTGATGGCGAGAATAGAGGACATGGAGCTTATCCATAACCCGAATATCGTCAAGGTTGTGGTCGATAACGACGGGTTTTCTCTTTATTTTTCCAGAGCGCCTATTCCCTTTGGAGCGTCGAGCTTCTTTTTCCAGCACATCGGCTGCTACGGCTTCAGGCGCGAAGTTTTGTTCGAGTTTGTCCGGATGCGCCGCTCGAAGCTTGAAGAGATGGAGAAACTGGAACAGCTTCGGGCGCTTGAAAACGGGTATAAGATTCGGATGGTCGAAGTGGCTCAACCGCTCTTGAGTGTGGACACGCCCGAAGATATAATCAAGGTCGAGAATTTCCTCCGAGAGCGTCGAAATGGCTAGGACAAAGTTTATCTTCGTCACCGGCGGCGTTCTCTCGGCCTTGGGCAAGGGGGTGGCGGCAGCGTCCATCGGCCGACTCCTCGAGAGTCATGGATACAAAATCACGCTTCAAAAGTTTGACCCCTATCTCAACGTCGACCCGGGAACGATGAGCCCTTTCCAGCACGGTGAGGTTTACGTGACCGATGACGGCGCGGAGACGGACTTGGACCTCGGCCACTATGAACGGTTCACCTCAACACGGACGACGAGAGCCCATAACTGGACAGCCGGAAAGATTTACGAAGCCATCATCCGCAAAGAGAGGAAGGGCGAGTTCCTGGGGAAGACGGTGCAGGTAATTCCTCACGTCACGGATGAAATCAAGAATGCTTTTGCCGCTGTCTCGAACGACAATGATATCGTCATCGTCGAAATCGGGGGAACAGTTGGCGATATTGAGAGTCAGCCTTTTCTCGAAGCGACAAGGCAGATGAGGCTCAGCCTCGGACCGGAGAATACTCTATTCGTCCACCTGACTCTTGTCCCCTATGTCCCCACTTCCGGCGAACTCAAAACAAAGCCGACTCAGCATAGCGTGCGGGAGCTCAGGGCTATCGGAATTCAGCCGGATATCCTGCTCTGCCGGACCGACCGTTTCCTGACGCCCGATGTCAAGGCGAAGATATCGCTTTTTACCAATGTTCCCCTCGAAGCAGTGATTACGGCCAAGGATGTGGACATCATTTATGAAATCCCGCTCATCTTTGCCTCGGAAGGACTGGATATTTACATCCTCAAGAAGCTCAACCTCCCGGTTCGTCGCCGGAACCTTGGTCGATGGCGCTCTTTTGTCGAGAGGATGAAGAATCCCGGCGACGAAGTCACGATCGCGCTTGTGGGCAAATACGCTGGTCTTCATGATTCCTATCTCAGCCTGAAGGAAGCGCTTGTCCATGGTGGCGTCTCCCATGGACTGAAAGTGAACATTTGCTGGGTGGAGGCAGAAGATTTGGAGAAGGAGAAGGCGGAGCGAGTCCTGGGCGATAAGGACGGCATCCTGGTTCCGGGTGGGTTTGGTGTGAGGGGAATAGAGGGTAAGATTCGGGCTATCCGGTTTGCCAGGGAGAATAAAGTGCCGTTTTTTGGCATTTGCCTGGGGATGCAGTGTGCGACCATCGAGTTTTCGCGAAACGTTGCCAAGCTGGAAAGGGCTAACAGCACCGAGTTTGACCCGACGACGCCGCACAAGATTTTCTTCTTATGGCGGGAGCTCCAGCCTGAACATGACCTCGGCGGGACGATGCGGCTCGGTCAGTATGCCTGCGCGCTTCAAAAAGATTCTATATCCTATAGAACATATAGAAAAACTAAGATATACGAGCGGCACCGCCATCGCTACGAATTCAACCCGGCCTACGAAGACCAGCTGGCTCGGGCAGGACTCTTCTTCGCCGGCCGTAACCCGGAGCACAACCTGGTGGAAATCGTCGAGCTTAAAGACCACCCCTGGTTTGTCGGTTGCCAATTCCATCCGGAATTCAAGTCCAAGCCGCTCGCCCCCCATCCGCTTTTCAAAGGCTTTATTGGAGCAAGCTATGCTTACCGCCGAGAAAGGTCCAAAAGAAACAAGAGAAATAAGGGTCAGCGCTGAGGTTGTCGTTGGCGGAGAGACGCCGCTCTTCCTCATTGCTGGACCCTGTGTCATCGAAAGCGAAGAACACGCCCTCACCCTGGCCCGCGAGCTCAAAGGGATTTGTGGAAGGCTCAGCCTTCCCTTCATTTTCAAGGCTTCCTATGATAAGGCCAACCGTTCGTCCTTAAGGTCATTCCGGGGGCCGGGTCTGGAAAGAGGTCTCGCCGTCCTCAAGCGGGTGAAGGAGGAGGTGGGAGTTCCGGTGCTTTCAGATGTCCACGAGACGTCCCAGGTGGAGAAGGCGGCGGCTGTCCTCGATGTCCTCCAGATTCCGGCTTTCCTCTGCCGGCAAACAGATTTGATCCTGGAAGCGGCGAGAACAGGCAAGGCGGTGAACCTTAAAAAAGGGCAATTCCTTTCCCCCGAAGAGATGGCCAACGCCGTCGAGAAAGTCCTGAGCCAGGGGAATCAGAAAATTCTCCTCACCGAAAGGGGGACTTTTTTCGGCTACCATAACCTCGTCTTCGATGTCCGCTCCATCCCCATTATGAAGAGATGGGGTTTTCCGGTCGTCATCGACGCCTCCCATTCTGTCCAGAGACCGGGCGGCATGGGGAAGAGCTCGGGAGGGGAAGCGGAATTCATTCCCCTCATAGCCCGAACGGGGGTGGCGGCGGGAGCCGACGGTCTCTTCATCGAAGTCCATGAGGAGCCGTCACGGGCCCTCTCCGACCAGCATAACTCACTGAAAATAAATGACTTATGGTCGCTACTGCGGTCCGCCCTGGGGATTAAAAAGGCTCTTCTCGAGGCGGAATCGGAATGAGGACGGGGAAGCCATGAACAAGGACGACATTCTTGAAACCGGGAAAGAGGTGCTCGAAGTGGAGGCCGCTGCGCTGGCGAAGCTCGTGTCCAGGTTGGATGAGAGCTTTGTCCGAGCAGTAGAACTCCTGGCCAAAACGAAATCCCGAGTCATCGTCACGGGGATGGGGAAATCCGGCCTGGTCGGTCGCAAAATTGCCGCCACCCTGGCCAGCTGCGGCACCCCCGCCCTCTTTATCCACCCGGCTGAGGCGGGGCACGGCGACCTGGGCATGATTCTCAAGGACGATATCATCCTGGCTGTGTCCTACAGTGGCGAGACGCGGGAAATCATTGACCTTCTTGAATTTATCAAACGGATTGGCGTCAGACTCATCACCATAACCGGCAACAAGAACTCCCGCCTGGCCAAATACAGCGACATCGTCCTTGACGCCCGGGTGGAGAAGGAAGCAGGGCCAAGAGGAGTCATCCCCACTGCCAGCTCAACGGCGGCCCTGGCCCTCGGCGATGCTCTGGCCATTGCTTTGATGAAAAAGAAAGGTTTCCGAGAAGAGGATTTTGCCTTCTTCCATCCCAAGGGACAGCTGGGGAAAAAGCTGCTCAAGGTCGGAGCTCTCATGCACACGGGCGAGGAAGTGCCGCGCGTTCTTATCAGCACGCCGATGATTGAGGTCATCGAGGAAATGACGCGAAAAAAGCTGGGCATGACTTGCGTTGTGGACGCGGAAGACAGGCTGTGCGGGATTATTACCGACGGGGATTTGCGGCGGTCGATGCGCCGCTTCGGGGAAGAAATTTTTGACAAGACGGCCGCGGATTGCATGACTCCCAACCCCATCACGATTAACAAGGAAGGACTGGCCACAGAAGCCCTGAACTTAATGGAGGAAAAAAGGATAACCTCCCTCATCATCAAGAACAATGAAGGCAAAGTGGACGGGATTATCCACCTCCATGATTTATGGCGGACGGAGATGTTCTGATGGCTGATCAAAAAGAGAGAGCCCGGCCGATCAAGATGATTCTCATGGACGTCGATGGAACCTTAACCGATGGCACCCTTTTCGTTCTGCCTGACGGAGAGGAAGTAAAATCCTACCATGTCCGGGATGGGCTGGGTATCCTGCTTGCCCAGCTGGCCGGCCTGAGAATTGGCATCATCACGGGCAAGACATCGAAAGCCTTGGAGAGGCGGGCAGCGAAGCTCGGCGTCGATGAGCTCCATCAGGGCGTGCTGGACAAGAAGA
>Ga0136652_1000970_pt1 | contig 12812 bp, 11 predicted proteins | sample ConPoolayeEmetaG_FD_94864 | JGI IMG/M metagenome (GOLD analysis project Ga0136652, IMG submission 94864) | Hot spring microbial mat communities from California, USA to study Microbial Dark Matter (Phase II) - Cone Pool mat layer E metaG... ...
GTGGCGTACTACAACGCCAAGTACGCCACGCGGGTCTGCAAAGAATTCCGGGAGGTCCGCGGTGTGGCCTGAAATGCCCTTCTTAACCCGCAACAATTACACACGGGAATTGACGTTACCCCATCGGCAACCCGTATTTGACAGCCTGGCAAAGCGCTCCCGGCGCCGCGGGGCAACCGCGTAAGTTTTTGCCGGCACGCATCCCGCTTCGAGTGCGTCGTTCCACAAATTCTTGCCCAGATTTTTTTTATTTACAGCTTATCCACCGCTTACGAACCGCCCGGCCAAGGCAAGGCCGCCAAGCCGCGCCGACCAGCGCCCGTGTGCTCGCCCACACTCCGCGTTCCACCCATCCTGCCGGCTGAACCGATGCCGGTGTATCATCGCCTGACCGTGCCGATCCCCGCAGTCGGCGGCTCAAGCCCTGCAAATTCTCGGACATTCGGACCCTTTCAGGCGGTTTCTATGGCTGAGAGGGTTGAGTGGTGCTAGACTCAGAATGTCCCCGCTTCGCACGTTCCGCAGGAAGCGCCATGGCTAAGCGTAGAACCGGCTCGAAGCGATCAAGACTGCGGGTTGACTGGGCCAAGCTGCGGATGCAGGCCGAAACCGCTTTAGAACACCGGTTGACCACAGCCCGAGAGCTAGTGCCGCGCGCAGTGGCAGAGACCGTGCTGCGCGTACTCCCCCAGCCGGTGCGGAAGAAGCTGCGGCGACACCTGCAACGATCGGGCTGGCTCACTGACCACGACCCGCCGGCTTTCGACCTGCTGGACAGTGCCGCGTGCCCCTCGAACTTGTGCCCAGGTGAGCGCGAGCTGGCACGACTGGCGATTTTCGGGCTGCCAGGCCAGGGCCTGTCTTATCGGGACAAGCACCGGGACTTCGTGTACCAGCAACTGTGCGCGGAGATCATGCGCTTTGCGGTGGACGAAGCGTCTTTGCAGAGTGTAGCGGCCCGGGCGATGAACCATCCCGACGTCGCGGCCGATCCACTGCTGGCCGGCATGCTGAGGGGGTTCATTGCCCAGCGCCAGGCCGTGTTGCGAACCAGTCTGACGCCGGCCGAGCAGCAGCGACAGGTTGACGAAAGCTCCAAGCTGCGGCGGGCGTTCGAGGCCGGGCCGGCAAAGGACTTTCCCAGCCGCGAGGAACTCCTGCTGACCTTTGCCCGGCTCCAGCGCGACTTTGACGGTTATCTGGCGCAGTTTGAAGAGCTTCGCGCTCGGGAGTCACTGGAGCGAATGCGGGCCTTGCGCCGCCGATTTCCGGTTCACATCCCGGTTGACGACCTTCAGCGCTGCGAGGAGCAATATGACCGGCTGCTCAAACGGGCCGGGCAGTATCGGCGGCAGATTCAGGAGCTGGCTTGTCAGGCCATGGCGGCCGCCCGGGCGGGCGACGAGAAGACCGCGCTGTGGATCCGGCGGCGGCTGCAAGCGATCCATACCCTGCTGCCGAACCTCCTGCCCGCTGACCAACTGGAGCAACTCCAGGCCCAGATCGCCCGGGGCGCCCAGGACCGGGAAGCTCAAGAGACCCGGCGGGAATTGCTCCAGCGTCAGAAGGAAGTGGCCGCCCGGATCAAGAATCTAGCGGGTATTATCGACCGTTTCCACCAGTTGGCGGCCCGGCTACCGCCCGAAGACGAAGCCTACCGGCGAGCGGAATTGAACTACCGCCAGGCGGTGGAGGAAATCCGGACCCTGGACACCGAATGGCTCTCCGGCCTGGTGCTCCAGCTTGAGACCCTGCTGGATGATTTGGGGGAGCCTGACAACGCTCTGCAAAGCCAGTTGGATCGTTTTATTGCCAGCGTGCGCGGGGCCTTGAATCGTCTGCGGCTGGAAATCCGGGTCCACTGCCGGAAGGGGACTTTCCAGTCGCCTCCCGCTCCGCGGCAGCCGCCATCCGAGCCCGGCCAAGCATAGCCTCGCCAGTGGTCGGGAAGTGCGCCAACCCCGGCCGCTATTGCGTGTCAAAGACTCAGGCTACAGAATGTCTGCGGGTGCTGCCTTGCCAATCCGTGAGCCTGCGGTGATAAGGCGTGTGGAAGCGGCCTGCGAGAGCCAGCGGCAGTCTGGCGCCTGCCCGGCCCGGCCGGCGCGAGGCGACCGGCGCGTGCCCTGGTATGACCGAGCCAAGTACAGCCTGGTTCGAGGGTTTCTGACCGCCTGGGTGGCTGCGTTCAGCCTCAAGGGCCTGTACCTGTTCGGGCGGTGGTTTGGCACTATCGAATACCTTATAAACTTTAAACGCCGGGCACGCTACGGACGCGAGCTGGACGCGGTCTTCCCGGAAGGGCTGAGTCCGGCCCGCCGACGACGGATAATCCGGGACTACTTCCGACGTACCCGATGCGACAAACTATTCTACCTGATCTTCGACCGCCTGCCGCGAGAGAAGATCATACGCCGCATCCGCTTTCAGGGGCGGGTCTGGCTGGACGAAGCTCTGGCCCGCGGGCACGGCGCCTACGTGATGCTAAGTCATCACGGGTCGCACCACGTGGCCGGACTGCTCATGGCGCTGCTGGGCTATCGGTGCGCGGGGGTACGCGATCGGAACGAAGGCAATCTGCGACGCTATGTGCAGGAGAAGTACGCGCGCACCTTCCCGGAGTACGCCGCAGTAAGGATGTTGTATGCCGACAGCTTCCCGCGGGAGATCTACCGCTGCTTTCAGGAGAACCGGGTGGTGGGCAGCGCCTTGGACGTGGGACGGGTCCGGGGTCAGACTTTGAGGACCTGCCCGGTCCGCATCTTCGGGCAAAGACGGGAGTTTTTGACCGGTACGCTGCAAGTGGCCCTGCGCTGTCGGGCCACCATCTGCCAGGCGTTCGTGGTCTCCCGGCCGAACTTCTACTTCCGGCTGATCGTGAATCCGCCGCTGTATGTGCCCAACGATCAAGAGCTGGCCGAAAGCCCCGACCGGATCAGCGAGATCATGCAGCGCTACGCGGACGGCATCGCGGCCCACGTCCGCCAGCACCCGGACCACATCAGCCGGGTGTAACCGGGCGGCGGCCGGCGTGCCGGTATCCGCTCCGGCTCGACTGGGGCCCGGGTCGGCGATACAATTCCGCCCGACCCGCGGGCGCCCCGACGCTAGACCGCTGGGCACGCGGGCGGCAACGCTGCCGGGCCGTGGCCGCGAGTGGAACGTGAAGTTCGTACTGATCGACCGCATTCTGGAACTCGAATCCGGCAAGCGCATCGTCGCCCAGAAGGCGGTGTCGCTGGCGGAGGAATACCTGGCAGACCATTTTCCACGCTTCCCGGTCCTGCCAGGCGTGCTGATGGTCGAAGCCATGGTCCAGGCCGCCTCTTGGCTGGTCTTCCAGGCTCTGGATTTCGCCCCCAGCCTGGTATTGCTCAAGGAAGCCCGCAACGTTACGTATAAAAGTTTCGTGGTCCCCGGCCAGGTCCTGACCATCGAGGCGGTCTGCCACGAGCTGAGCCCGGACCGGAGCGGGTTCACCGGCCGCGGCGAGGTGGAAGGCCGCGAGATCGTCCGGGGTCGACTGACCCTGCGACATCTGGATCTGGCGTCGGTCGACCCCGATTATCAGGAGGTTGATGCCCGGCTTCGCACTGCGCAACGGGCTCTGTTCAGTCTGCTGTGGACGGATGGCCGTCCCGGCGGCAGGTCGGTCAAAAGCTGATAACCTTCGCGTGGAGAGAGCCGCTTATGGCCACACTACCCAGGCAAGAGGTCTTTCAGAAGGTGCGCCAAGCGCTGGTCGAGGCCCTGAGCGTGGAGGAATCCGAGGTCACCGAAGACGCCACCCTCACCGGCGACCTCCAGGCCGAATCCATCGATATCCTGGATATCATCTTCCGGCTGGAAAAAGCCTTCAACATCAAGATTTCCCAGGAAGAGCTGGCTCCGCGGGACGTGCTCAGCAACCCCGAGTACGTCAACAACCGTAAGCTCAACGCGGCCGGCCTAGCCGTGCTCAAACAGCGGGTCAAGCACGCGGACTGGTCCAAGTTCGAACAGGACCCCGACATCGACAAGATCCTGGACGTCTTTACGGTCGGGACCATCGTCAACTTCGTCGAGGACAAACTGGCCGCGGCCAATTGAGGCGTGCCTTGCGCTGGATCTGGATCGATCGCTTCGAGGAGTTTGTCCCCGGCCGACGGGCAGTGGCCGTCAAAAACGTCACTCGCGCCGAAGACTGCCTGCACGACCATTTCCCCGGGTTCCCCGCCCTGCCCGAGAGCCTGCTGATCGAGGGAATGGCTCAGACCGCAGGCATCCTGGTCGGCCAGGCCCGCAACTTCGAAGAGAAGGTCATCCTGGCCAAGATTAAGCAGGCGGTGTTCCACCGACTGGTGCGCCCCGGCGACCAGATCCGCTTCGAAGCCGAAATCGAGCAGATCCACGACGCGGCCGCCACCACCCGCGGCCAGATCCGTTGCGGCCAGGAAGTGATCGGACTGGTGGACTTGGTTTTTTCACATATTGATCAGAACATCAGCGGGTTGGAATTCCCGGAAGATAACTTCGTGTTCACGGACGAGTTCATGGCCCTGCTCAAGACCTGCCGGCCGGATGGCCTTCAGAGGGTAGTCCTGTGAACCGGCGGCGGGTAGTTATCACCGGATTGGGCCCGGTGACGCCCATCGGCATCGGCGTGGACGCCTTCTGGGCCGGGCTGCTGGAGGGACGCTGCGGCATCCGACGCCTTCAGGCCTTCGACCCGGCCCGCTTCAACTCGCAGATCGGCGGCGAGATCCCCAACCTGTCAGTCAACGATTACATCCCCAAAAGCTACCGCAAGGCCGCCAAAATCATGGCCCGCGACATCGTCTTGGCGGTCGCCGCGGCCCATCAGGCGGTCGCCGACGCCCGCCTGCGCACCAAGTGCCTGGTGGAGCGCGGCGAAGCGGACGGCATGGCCAACGTCGACGGAGCCCGCTTCGGCGCTAACATCGGGGCCGGCCTGATCTGCGCCGACCTGCCGGAACTGGCCGAAGCCCTCCATGGGGCGGTCGAAAACGGAAAGTTCAGCTTCGCCCGGTGGGGAGCCGAGGGAATGAACAACCTCACCCCCCTCTGGCTCCTGAAATTCCTGCCCAACATGCTCGCCTGCCACGTCACCATCGTCCACGACGCCCAGGGCCCCAGCAACACCATCACCTGCGGCGAAGCCAGCAGCCACCTGGCCATCGGCGAAGCCTTCCGGACTATCACCCGGGGGGCGGCCGACGTGTGCATCTGCGGCGGCGCCGAAAGCAAGGACAACCCGATGGCCTTACTGCGGCAGGAACTCGGCCGGCGACTGAGCACCCGGAACGACCGACCGGAGCAGGCCTGCCGGCCCTTCGCGGCCGATCGGGACGGAACTGTGGTCTCCGAGGGCGGCGGGCTGGTGATCCTCGAGGAGCTGGAGCATGCCCGGCGGCGCGGCGCCCGCATATATGCCGAGCTGGTGGGGTTCGGCGCCGGCCATGACGCTTACATGCCCGCTCAGCCCAGTTCCCCCCACCCGGACGGACGCGGCGCGCTAGTGGCCATCCGCAAGGCGCTGTCGGATGCCGGCATCGAACCCCGCCAGGTGAACCTGGTCGCTTCCTGCGCGTGCGGGCTGATCGAGCATGATCACTCAGAGGCGGCCGCGATCCGCAGCGCGCTGGGCCCGGCGGTTTCCGCCGTGCCGGTCATGAACATCAAAGCCGGGTTGGGCAACAACGGGGCCGGCAGCGGGGCGATCGACTTCATTGCGGCCGTGCTGGCAGTCTATCACGGAGCCGTTCCGTCAGCGTTCAACAGCACGCCCCTGGACCCCCGCTGCGACCTGAAGGTCGTGACCGCCGGCCCGATCGACGTGCAGGCCGATTATGCCTTGTCGCTGGCCTACGCGCTGGGCGGGGGGCAGAGTGCGGCCCTGGTCATCAAACGGTTTCAGAGCTGAGGGCTGAAAACAGGCTGCTGGGCACCATGAAGCGACGCGTAGTAATCACCGGAATGGGCTGGGTCACCCCGCTGGGGCACGACCTGGAAGAAGTGTGGCAGCGGCTGCTAGCCGGCCACAGCGGGATCGCCCCCATTTCCATCTTCGACGCCCGCACCTTTCCGACCCAGTTTGCGGCCGAGGTGAAGGATTTCGACCTGCGGAAGTTCTTGGGGCCGCATTACCAGCGCCACGCTTCGTGCAGCCGAAACACCGGCTTCGCCTTGGCCGCCGCCGAGATGGCCTGGCGGCATGCCGGTTTGGACGGCCGGCCGGACGTGGCCCCGGATCGGGTGGGGGTCTATCTGGGCGGGGGCGAAGGGCCGATCGACTTCGACAACTTCGTGGCGGCTTCGGTGGCGGGCTGGGATGCTCAGCGACGTCAACTGGATGCGGTCCGCTGGGCAGAAGCGGCTTACCAGCGCCTGACTGCGGTCCGTGAATTCGAGCAGGACCCCAACTGTGCCGCAGGCCACATCGCCTGCCGCTTCAATGCCCAGGGTCCGAACTTCAATACTCTCACCGCCTGTGCTGCCAGCACGCAGGCCCTGGGCGAAGCCGCGGCCCTCATCCGGCATGGGGACGCCGACATAGTCATCTCCGGCGGAACCCACAGCATGATCCACCCGCTGGGGGTCACCGGGTTCAACCGCCTGACCGCCTTGTCGACCCGCAACGAGAACTGCGTCACCGCCTCCCGGCCCTTCGATCGCACCCGGGACGGGTTCGTGCTCGGAGAAGGGGCCGGCATCCTGATTTTGGAGGAATACGAATGTGCCCGCCGACGGGGGGCCCGGCTGCTGGCCGAGATCATCGGATATGGTTCGACGGCCGACGCATTCCGGGTGACCGACATGCACGAGGAAGGGCGGGGTGCGATCGGAGCCATGCGGGGTGCGCTGGACGACGCAGGGGTCTCGCCGGAGGAAATCGACTACATCTCCGCTCACGGCACCGGAACGGAGGAGAATGACAAGATCGAGACTCTGGCGATCCACAAAGTGTTCGGCCCCTACGCCCGGAAGGTCCCGATCAGCAGCGTGAAAAGCATGCTGGGACACCTGATCGCCGGGGCCGGGGCGGTGGAGCTGATCACCTGCGTGCTGGCGATCCGCGATCAGATCGTGCCGCCGACCATCAACTACTCGGAGCCGGACCCCAACTGCGACCTGGACTACGTGCCCAACCAGGCCCGCCCGGCCAGAGTCCGCACCTGCCTGAGCAACAGCTTCGGCTTCGGCGGCCAGAACGACACGTTGATTGTCCGGGCCTGCGAGTGATCGATCATTCTGCCCAGCGCGGACCCCTTCGGTCTTAGCCGCCGGCTGTCGCGAGAATCTGACGCGCCCGGCAGGATTCGAACCTGCGACTTACGGATTAGAAATCCGTTGCTCTGTCCGGCTGAGCTACGGGCGCCTGCTTGGTCGGTGGAAGCGGAATAGATGCTTAGAACCCCACCGGGCGGCTGTCAATGAGTGGCGACAGTTTTTCTTCTCGGCCCGGTGCAGAGAACCAATTGTAGACCGCGACCGGCCCAGCGGCCAGACTCGCGGCCCGCTGCCTGGCGTGTACGTAGGAAGTGTTGCTCACCACCAGTGCGTCGGTCGCTACCCCCAGGGCCTCGGTCAGCGTGAGGACCGGCAGGCCCCGATACCTTCGGCCCAAGCCCGGCGGACCGGCGACCCGATCGTCGCCCAGCCCGGTAATCTGCAACCCGGCCAGCCGGGCCCCGCGATAAAAGGCGTACAGGTTCTTTCCGAAGTCGATCAGCGTGATTCGGCGGACGCCGCCGGCCCGCAACTCGGCCATACGTCGGGCAACGTAAGACCAACTGAACAAACGCTCGAAAACCGAAGCGGATAGCCGCCACCGCCGATATCCCGCACGCTCGCTCAGGCCGCGCCAGGTTCCAAACGCTCGCCCCAGGCGAAACGCCCACCTCCGGCCCTGAAATTCGGCCAGCCACCGATACCGCGTCAGCCAGTCGGATCGGTATATGCCGTAGTACGGCTGCGGCAGGTACCGGGCCAGAACCCGTAAATTATTGGCCACATCCAGGAAAGTGGTGCGGGTCGAGCTGCGGGCCTGAGGCGTCTTGAGGTGATCCACCACTAGGTCGGGGAAGACCTCGACCTTCCAGCCGGCCTGAAGGAGCCGGAAGCTCAGGTCGTACTCCTCCGCCTGCATGAAAAACGACCGATCCAGTCCCCCGACCTGCCGAAGGGCGGCGGTCCTCAGGCCCACCCCACAACCGACGAACACGTGCGGCAACGCGCTGCACTCCTCCGAACCATCGGGCAGCCGGATCACAAACCCCGCGGCTCCCAGAGTCGGATCGCGGTCGAAATACGCCAGCAGGCGGTCTACGCTGCCCGGCCGCGGGTAGGAATCATCATCCAGAAAGAGGACCACCGGTGCCCGGACCAGGGGCAGGGCCAACGCCTTTCCGCAGGATCCGAAATTGCGGTTCAGACGCAGTAGCTCCACCGGCCGGTGTGCTCGCACGACCTCCGCCGTGTCGGCTCGGGAAGCGTTGTCCACGACGATCGTCTGAACCTCGTCGCAATCCAGCCCGAGCCGACGGAACTGACTGAGCGTATGGGCCAGTACGCTCGGTCGGTTGTGCGTCGCCAGGATTATGCTCAGGCGTTGAGCAGGCATGCAACGGTCTCGCAAGACTCCGGGCGGTCGGCCGCACCCCCAAGGGATTGGCCGGCCGCCTGTAGCTCTGGCCGCCGATCCAGGAAGACCAGCAGCGCGGCCGCGTCCGGGGCGACGTGGTCGGGCTGGCCGACGACCAGGGCTTCGGCAGCGGCGGCCAGGTAGAGGGCCGCGGCCAGCGAGTTGCCGCCGGCCAGGGCCAGAGCTGCGGTGGCCAACACCGCTTCCTCGGCCCCGACCGGATTCAGCCAGTGGCGGGCTACGCTGGGGACAAACTCGCTTCGCAAGCGAGGCCGCCAGCCGCCGGCGACCTCACCGCCGGCTTCGGCACCCTGCAATGAATCCCCGCCCGCCGGGCTGCGACGGTCAAAACCCAGCAGGCCGCGCCCCCGAAGCGAAACCACGGCGGTCTGCCCGTGCGTACGGTAGAGCAGATCAGATACCACCGCGGGCAGGCCAGACCTCAGCTCGTGCATGGCCTGACGCACCTGGCGCTCGGTACCGCTCAGTAGGTGCGTCCCAGTCAGGTCCACCATCCGGGCCCGCGGTCCGATGGCACAGCCGGCCACGAACACCCGACGGGCCCGGGCTGCGGCCCCGCCGGCTGCCACCAGACCAGGCGTAATCATGCCAAAGCCGTGATCGCACCACAGCAACAGGTCGGCCTGTCGCAGCTCGCTGGCCAGCACCGCCGAGCTGCGCTTCTCAGCCACACTGTCCAGCGGCGTGCAGGCGCCGTCTACCAGTCTGAAAACCGGCCGCTCGTCGGCCATGAAAGTGGATCGCTCCACCGGCCTGGACCGCTCGGCCAGCAGATTGCAGGTCAGCCCCAGACGATCAAGCTGACCGGCCAGGTCAGCCACGTCCGCGTCCCGGGCAGTCGCCGCCACCAGCCGAGGAGTCGCACCCAGGGCTTTGAGCTGGAGCGCCAGGGCGGCGGCTCCCCCCCACCACTCGGTCGCACCCACCCGCTGGGCCGACAGGGCCGGCCCATCATCGCAGGCCGTCACCATATCGCAGAGAACCGATCGCTCCCGGATCAGGTCCCCGACTACCAGTGCCCGCGCGCCGGCGAAACCCTCCACAATTCGACGCAAAACCCCAATTTGCAGCCCATTCCGCCAACACAGGGTCCGCAAACGGTACTCCTCGAGCCGACGATCGGTCCCAGCGGCCTCCAGCAGCCGCGTGGAGCTGAACAACACGTCGCCGCTGTGAAAGGCAACCCGGCCCCCGTAGCTTTCGACCACCTTTCGCTCACCAAGGAACCGCTGGTCGGCGGACTGAGCATACTCGCACCCCTTTACGTAGATGTCCGGCCGCACAAGTTGCAGAATCTCGCAGGCGGTCGGATGCGGGTCGATCACTACCCAGTCGACCAGTTCCAGAGCCGCCAGATTCTCAGCCCGCAGTTCCTCAGGAATGTACGGACGGTCCGGACCCTTGTTGACCGCCGCGTCACCGGTCAGAGAAACCACCAGCACGTCCCCGAGCTGTCGGGCAAACTGAAGGTACCGGATGTGACCGGGATGAACTATGTCGAAGCAGCCGTGACACTGCACGACCTTTCCACCCCTACGGCGCACTTCTTGCAGCGCGGCAACCAGAGCTTGCGGCGAGACGATCTTGCGGCGGACCGGCAGCTTCACGGGCAGGCTCCAGGCGGCAACAAGGGCTTGCCTTCGCGTTCTATCGGTCCATCAACGGGCGACGACTGAAACGGTACGAGGATTGCGATCGCGGTGTCCGATAAGACAGCAGAAAAAATGCCGGATCAGATCCGAGCGGGCCAAACAACCGGCGGGCCGGCCCCGAAGTCGAATGGCAAGCTCGACCGGGCACCGGTCAGGCCGATGGTTGCAGATCACTTCGGCCAATTACGCTCATACCCCAGCCGGCGGCCAAGGAGAGCAGGGTTTCTTTATCCAGCATGATGGTCTTGCCGGCCTCCACCACCAGGGCCGCAGCTCGAGCCCGATATAAATTTCGAATGGTGTCCGGACCGACGGTCGGAACATCGAAGCGCGGGTCCTGGTTCGGGCGGGCGACCTTGACCAGGGTCCATCCACCGGCCGGGCAAAGCTGCCCGGCACGCTCGATGAGCTTATCCGTCCCCTCAATCGCCTCGACCGCAATGATCTCCCGTTCCTTAACGGCCACCGACTGGCCAATGTCCAGGGCGGCGATCTGCTTGGCCAGCGGCCAGGCGAACTCGGCATCGGCCAGAACTGCTCGGGGCGGCTCAAAGGGAGTGAGCACGCCGACCGGCGCTAGAGCCTGCGAGCAGTACTTGGTTGAGTCGATCAAGGTCAGGCCTCTACGCTCCAACTCGGCAGCCACCGCGGCCAGCAGCGTGGCGTTCCGTTTGTCGCGGGCGTGGAAGTACCAGACACGTATGCTGGTCCAGTCCGGCAGGTAACGCAACCACTGGAGCCAGCGGGGGCCGGCGAACATGTCGGCCTTCCGCACCCGGCCGGCCATCACCACTTCCTGACAACCGGCCCGTCGCAGGGCCCGGATCCAGCGACCAAGCTGCACCACCCCACGCCAGCAGAACCGGTCGGCCAGCTCGCGCAAGCTCGGATCTGCAAACCCACGCAGGGCGACGACCGCCACCTTCCGGCCCGCGGCCCGGGCTCCGCTGGCCACCAGCCGCGGCAACTCCCCCTCCCCCGCCACCAGACCTAATGGCCTGTTCGACTGGTCAGTCGCAGATGCGGCCAACGGGCGCATAATCGATCCGGCCAGTGGCTTCAAACTCTGCTGCCAAGACCTGGCCACTCTGCATCATGGCATTGTCACCCGGATGGCTCGGGGCGCGTGCCGGAGGCAACCATACGACGTACGCCAAGCTGTGGCAAGATCGCCCGACCTTGGCAGGGGACCGGACCTCAGCGCGGACGGTTGGCGACCTCACAGTGTTCGGCGAGCCATTTCTCCAATTCGGCAATCCGCTTTTCCAGGCGCTTGACGGTCTCGTTCAGTTCCGGCAGGCGCGAGACGTACACCACCTGGCGTTTCATGTCGTGGATGGGGATGGCCGGAGCGCCGAGCACGGTCTCGCCCGCGGGCACATGGTTGGTCACGCCGGCCTTGGCTCCGATGGTGGCCCGATCGCCGATGCGGATATGCCCGACCACCCCGGACTGGCCGGCCATGGTCACGTGGTCGCCGACGGTAACCGAGCCGGCGATTCCCACCTGGGCGACCAGCAGGCAATGCTCGCCGATCTGGGTACCGTGGCCGATGGCGATCAGATTACTTAGCTTGCTGCCGCGGCCGATGCGGGTCCTTCCCAGGGTAGCCCGGTCGATGGCGCAGCCGGCCCCGATCTCCACATCGTCCTCGATCTCCACGTGCCCGATCTGCGGAATCTTGACCCATTCCCCGCCGACCGGGGCATAGCCCAGGCCATCTTCGCCGACCACCGTGTTGGAGTGGATCGTCACCCGGTGACCCAGGATCGTTTCCTCGTAGAGCACCACGTTGGGGTAGAGAAGCACCTGGTCGCCGATCCGGCAACGCGGGCCGATGTAGCAGCCCGGATAGATCACCGCGTCGCGCCCGATGATCACCTCCTCGTCGATGGTTACGCCGGGGTGAATCGTCGCGTTCGGACCGATCTGGGCAGTGGGGTGGATTGTAACACGCGTCGGATCGAGGGATATCCGTCGGTGCTGGCGGTAGCCGTGGAGCTTGACGATCAAAGCGGTGATGGCGGCGTAGGGGTCGTCAACCTGTATCAAGTCCAGATGCTCCGGAGCTCTGACTTGGGGTTTGACCACCACCGCCGAGGCCCGGGTGGTCTGCAACATCTTCTCGTACTTGGGGTTGGAGAGGAAAGACAGGTCCCCCTGGACCGCCTCTTCCAGCGTCGCCACCCGACGGATCACCCGCCCGGCGTCCCCCTTCAACACCGGCTTCATCCCGTGCCCCTCCAGCACGCTGCACAGCTCGCCGAGCGTCGTCTCCATACCGGTTCCCGCGCTCCCGGCCGACCGGCCGATCGACATTGACCGGATGCATTCTAGAAAGGCTGCCTGAGGAATGCAAAACCAGACCCGGGCCGGGTAACGTCAATTCCCGTGTGTAATTGTTGCGGGTTAAGAAGGGCATTTCAGGCCACACCGCGGACCTCCCGGAATTCTTTGCAGACCCGCGTGGCGTACTTGGCGTTGTAGTACGCCAC
>Ga0136652_1000971_pt1 | contig 12805 bp, 12 predicted proteins | sample ConPoolayeEmetaG_FD_94864 | JGI IMG/M metagenome (GOLD analysis project Ga0136652, IMG submission 94864) | Hot spring microbial mat communities from California, USA to study Microbial Dark Matter (Phase II) - Cone Pool mat layer E metaG... ...
GATATCGATGTTCAAGGCGAGTAGATTCCGGCGCAGGTTATCGAAGCTTTCCAAGTTGGCATCGAGAAGGGGAATCTGTGAATCAGCCACGAAGACAATCCCGTCGGCACCCCGGAGGACCGTCTTGCGGGAGGCGTCATAAAAAATCTGGCCCGGCACGGTCATCAGCTGAAAATGGACCCGATAGTCGCCGATCAGCCCGGCCTTCACCGGCAGGAGGTCGAAAAAATAGGTTCGTTCCGTGTCGGTCTCCAGACAGACGAGGTCGCCGCGCGAGCCCGAATCCAGCTTGAAGTAGATATAGCGGAGGTTGGTCGTCTTACCGCTCAGACCGGGTCCGTAATAGACGATTTTGATCGCCAGATTCTTCGTCACATGGTTAACAAAAGCCATCGCTTTGCCTGTCGTCCCCCTAAATGCTTAACACACCGCCCCCCCGATGTCAAACTTCTTTCGCCGTGCCGGACATGAGGTAGCGAAGCAGGCTCTCGTATTTGCCGATGATTTTGGGCCAATCGTAGTTTCTCACGACGTAGGAATATCCGTTCGCCCCGAGGAGAGACCGCAATTTCGGGTCGGCAAGCAGCAAGCCGAGAGAGGAGGCAAACTCGGCCTGATTTGAATAGTAGAGTCCGCATTGTCCGCGCAGACAATGCTCCTTGAGCGGCTCGGCGGCTTCCTGAACCAGGATCGGCGTCTTGACCGCCAGCGATTCAAGGGCGGCCATGCAGAGGCTTTCAAAATGGGAGGGGTGGACCGTGGCCACGGCAGCGGCCATGGCTTCATCTTTTTCCCTCGGGGAGACAAACCCAAGATAATGGATCCGAGGATGGGACGGCAGATCCATCAGCAGGTTGCCGATGAGGACGAGATGGACATCGGGATAACGCCGGCTCGCTTCGAGAAAATAGTCGACCATCTCGCGACAACCTTTCCCCGGCTCGATCCGGCCGGCATAAAGCACAAACGGTTCAGAAAGACCGAAGCGGCGGCGGAAAACGTCGGGATCCAACCCCTCGGGAAGGTCAACGCCGACGCCGACGATATCCTGATATTTTCCGGCAAAAGAGAAATAGCGGCTGAGCATTGTTTTCTCCGCCTCGGTGTTGAACATCAAAGCCGCCGGAAGGGCAAAGACCTCCTTCATGATCCCAAGCCGGAGAGCCGGCTCATCATGGGCGGTGGGAACAAGCGTCTTTTTGCCTTTGACCGCCTTGAGCCCATGATAGGTTGTGTAATAGAGATAGGTAAAAAAAATAAAGGCGTCGTGCTCTTTCTCCTCCCTCGCCAAGGCGGCAAGAAGGCTCGGCACGACCGGGCCCTGACGTTCGATCCACTCGAGCTCATCCTCTCTCGTATGCTGGTGGGAGAAAATCCAATCGGAGAAAGCGTTGAAGTCCTCGAGCACTCGGGGCCTCTCCACCTCATGGCGCCTGACGACGACTCCGTTGAGGATGCTTTGCCCGGCCGGATACTCATTTTTCCAGGTGATGTAGTCTCTGGCGCAAGTCGTATAGATGGTCGTCTCGTGCCCGACCGCGGCCAGCCTTTCGGCGATAAGCCGGCAGTGGAGTTCCGACCCGCCCATGACTTCGGCGCCATATCTCTGGACGACGAAAGCGACTTTCATTCCGACTTACCCGACCTTTCCCCGTTTTTCTTCAGCCTTCCACCTTTTTTTTCTCTAAGGCGGTCGATCAGCCAGCGAAGGAACGGCTCTCTTCCCTCAGCCTTGAGGCCGGCCAGACGTTCTCTCTGACCGGCAATAATTCGGTCTCGGATTCTCTTTTCATGAGCGACAAGATCGACGAGCTCGGCGATTTCCGCGACCTTCTTCCGCCCGATAAGAACACCCGCCCCCCCCAGGGTGTCCGGGACGGCCGTCGACTTGAAGGCGACCACCGGAAGGTCGAAAATCATGCTCTCGACGAGGGGAAGGCAGAACCCCTCATGTTCGCTCAAGGAGAGAAAAACATCGGCCGCCCGATAGAGGGCAAAGAGCTCGTCGTCCGGGATATGACCGGTGAATTCGATCTCTTCGGGCTCGAGCAGGAAGTCATCGGCCATCCGCACAAGACTGCGATAGTAGTCAGGAAGGGAGGACGTCTTGCCGACGATGATCAGCCGGACGAGTGAAGAGATGTATTTTTTGTAGTAGAACGTGACTTTGATCAAGTCCTCGATCTTTTTGTTCGGGACGACGCGGCCGACGAAAAGAATATTCGTCCTCTCGTCCCGGTAGAGTCGGTGGACGAAGCCGTTCATCGGTCTCTCGTACTTCGAAAAATCCAAATAGAGGGGGAAGACATGGACTTCTCGGAATCCGAGATCCGACAGCTCCTGGGCGTTGAACCGCGAATCCGCCAAGCCGACATCGGTCACTTCGGCGAGCGAGCGCAGCTCTTCCCGTCCTCGCCGGCAGATCCGAACCATTTCTTCGCTGAAGCCGGAAAAAAATTCAGGCGCCGTGACGTTGTGATGGATGAGGACCCGGTGGCAGGCGAGCGATTGGAACGCCCGGGAAAGCGGGGAAGCCAGGGCAAAATGAAGGATCGCGATGTCCTCCGGCCGCGGCGATGGAAAGGCGGCGAAATCCAGCGAATCCCCCTCCAGCTCGCGATCGCAGGAAAGGCGGTAAATATTCGACTCGAAGCCTTGCGAACGGAAGAAGGCTCGAAGGGAGGTCGCTTCGTCTCCGATGGCGTCTCCGCGGTGATAGGCCGGCAGGAGCTGGTCGATCCTCATCGGCGGCTCAGGTCCTCAATGTGGTCGAGCAAAATACGGCTGACATTCTGGCGGCTGAATTTCTCCAGAGCTCGAAGCTGGCCCCGAACAATCGTCTGCCGGAGGGCCTGATCTCTGACCAGGAGATCGATCAGGGCGGCCGTGCGGAGAAAATCCTTCCGCCTGAGAAGCAGGCCTCCGCCGTTCATCGTCTCCTCGACGGCACCGGCGGCAAACCCGACGACCGGGATCCTCTGATAGAAGGCCTCGAGCAACGGCACACCGAATCCTTCATGCTCGCTCAAGCTCAGGTAGACCGAAGCGACTTCATAATAGGCCCGGAGTTCGGAGAATTCGACGTGCCCCGTGAAATGAACGTTTTTCAACCCGAGTCTCTCCCCAAGCTCCAGAAGGCCAGCGAAATAGCGTTCGAGCCCGCGGTGATCTCCGGCCAGGATAAGGCGCGAATCGGGATCGAAATATTTTTGATAAAAAAAGAAGACCTTGATCAGATCCTCGAATTTTTTGTTGGGAATGAGCCGTCCGACATAGAGCAGGTTCGTCCTCCCGTCCCCGAACAAGCGTCTGGTCACCGGATCGCCCGGCCGGTCGAACTTGGCGAAGTTCATCAGGATCGGCAGGACGCCTGTTTTTTTATAGCCGACGGCCTCGAGTTCCCGCCGGTTGAACTCGGAATCTCCGAGAGCAAGGTCGACTTTATCGACGAAAAGCTTGAGCTCGAGTCGGCCCTTGTAGCATTCCCGCGCCAGGATACGGTGGGAATCGAGAAAGTACTCGTGCGGGGTAATGTTGTGATAAATCATGATCTTCTTGTCCGGGACCCGGAAGAACATTTTGGATACGGGCGAGCCGATCGAAAAATGGAAGATGACGATATTCTGGGGCGAGCTGAATCTCCGGTACTCCCGATAATCCCGCCTCAACCCGGCGGTCCGGGGGTCGAAAAAGCGAGTGAAGATCTCCGAGCCATAGCCCTTTTCCCGCAGGACCTGTTGGATCTCGAGCATCTCATCCGAAATAGCGTCTCCGTAGCTGAGCGAAGTGGCGAACTGATGAACGTCCATCAGGCGGCCCTTTCCTTCTCTTTCTCGAGTTTGTCCAGGATCGCCAGATACTTTCGCTCGATGATCGGCCAGGTGTAATTGGCGTCAAAGTATTTCTTGCCGTTCTCTCCCAAGCGATGTCGCAACCGAGGGGAATCGAGAAGCAGGCTCAGGCCTTCCCGGAACTCCGGATAGTTCTCATAAAACAGGCCGCCGTTTGAGCGCAGACACTGCCCCTTGAGGACTTCGCAGAGTCCGTTGGCCAAGACGGGCTTGCCGAGAGCCCAGGATTCCAGAGTGACCATGGACAGGCTTTCATAGAACGAAGGCATGACCAAGATTTCGGCTCCTTCCAGGGCGTTGAACTTGTCTTCCTCCCCGATGAATCCGAGATAGAAAATATCGGGATGGGAGGGAATCTGCATCACCGTGCTTCCGGCCAGGACCAGCTTGATGTCCGAGCCGGTGTCTTTTTTATAGCGAAGGAAATACTCAAAGAGGCGGTGGCAACCTTTGTTTTGATCAATGCGCCCGATGTAAATGATTTACGGTCCTTCCACCTTGAATTTCTGCCGGAACGCTTCGCTGGACCGCCGAGCCGGAATCTCGCTTCCCACGCCGACGATATCGCCGAGGACCGCCTCGTTCCGGGAAACGGCGTGGATCATCCGCCGCTCTTCCACGGAATTGTAGATCAGGGCTCGCGGCTTGAGAAAAAGGTCCCGGAAAATTCGGAGGTTGATCACCGGGTCTTTCTCCGCCGTGGGGACGAGGATGCTTTTTTGAGGAACAGTGTGGATTCCCCAAAAAGAATGGTAATAGCGATAGCTGAAAAAGATGAAATAGTCGTATTCCCCTTCCGATTCTTTAAGAAACCGGATGAGGTCGGGAACCAAAGGGCCTTCTTCATCCATCCAGCGAAGCTCGTCCTCGTTCGGATGCTCATTGTTCAGGATGTGATCCTGGAGACGTCCGAATCTCTCCGGATGCCTGGGCCGGGCAACCGGAAATCTCCTCACCCGAATGCCGTTGATGAGCTCTTCGTCTTCTGGATAGTGATTCTTCCAGGTGATGTAGTCAAAAGCTTTGGTCGTCAGGACCTCCGTTCGATGATACTTGCTTAAATGCTCGGCCACCCAGCGGCAATGGAGCTCGGCGCCGCCGTTGATCTCGAGCCCGTAACGCTGGACGACAAAGGCGAGTTTCACTTGAAGATCTCATGCTCCAGAGCCCGCTCGCGCCGGCCGAGGTGCTCAAAATCCTTCTCCAGAAGCCTGACCGTGGCCTTCAGCGTCTCTTCCTCAATCTTCAGCTTGGTCAGCTCGACGACCACGTTGTGACTGAGCGTGTGCAGAAGCTTGATGTATTCGCGCAGCCGGTCGAGCCGCTCGAACGCCAGACGATGGTCCTTTTCGTTGATTTGATAAAGGCGGTCCAACCGTTTGTTCGTCTGGTGGAGGATCCGGACCGTCTGCCGGTGCTCCTCATAGACGGGCAGAATGAGGAGCTTGATCAGCGGCCGGAAGGGCGACATGACCTTGAGAAGAAGAGATCTCAGCCGGCCCCCTCGCCCCTGAGATTCAAAACCGTTGCTCGGCTCAGGAGCTGTTTCTCCCGAGGCGACGCCGGCTGCGGCAACGATCGCAGCGGCCTCTCTTTCTTGACCCGCTTCGGCGGCGACTTTCTTTTTGATCCGAGTCATAATTTCTTCGACATCGATGTGCTCATAATCGATCTCCAGGTCAAATTTTTGCTCGTCGTTCATGACCCTCTCCTCGCCGAACAGGCTAGGCCTCCGGATTACCTTTCGGCCTCAAACAGATGATCCTCATAGACGCTCCGGACATCCTGGATGTCGGCAAGCGGCCGAAGTCTCATCTCCTCGATCTCACGGATCTCGCGTTCGGTGAACGTTCCCGACTCAAGTTTTTCGCGGATCCGGTTCTCGATTTCGCTGGCAATTTTTTCGATTTCCTCGGCCGTCAGGCTTTCGGCCTCAAAAAAAGCGGACATCCACCTTCTCCTTTCTCTCAATCACCTTTCTCGGGCGAACGGTCGGCCATCAAGAAATGCTCGATCGAAGAGAAAAATTGTAATCGAATCCGGCCAGACATTCAACCCGCTTTGGGCCCACCGATGAATCCTGCTCACCCTGATTTCTGGGATCCGGAAGCCACTCCCGTATCATCCGGCACGCCGGACGGAGATCGGCCTGGCAGGCTTCAGGCCGTGAATCGGGTGGCCAAGAGACGGTCGAAATACTCCCGCACAGTGGCGGCAAAGACCCTCCCGCCAAATTTCTTTCCGCTCTGATAGGCCCGCAAGCTCATCTCCGCCAGCTCGCCGGGATTTCTCAGAAGCCTCAGGGTGATCTCGCTGAGCTCACGTTTCGTCGAAAAAAGAAAACCCGAAGCTCCCGGCTCGACGATCTCCGCCTGGCCGCCGCCCCGGAAGACGACCGGAACACAACCGTTTTGCATCGCCTCAGCCACCGCCATTCCGAAGTGTTCGATCTTGGCCGGGTCGGTCTGTCCGAGGCCGCAGAAATGCCAGAAAATCTTCGCTTTTTCATAGATCGCCCTGAGAGCAAAAGCGGGAATGTTGACCTGGAGCTCGACGGCGGGCGTTTTCTTCTCCCGAAGATGGGCCTTGATTTTCTCCAGATAGGAGTTAGAGGGCGGACTCCCGCCGGCAAGGACAAGCTTCCAGCCCTCAAGCTCTTGCCGATGGCCGGAGACAAGCTCTTCGAATGCTTGGACGATCTCGAATTGCTGTTTGTTGCCTCCGATATCGAAACGCCCGACCGAAAGAATGATATTCTCCTTATTTTTGGGGTAAGCTTCAGGCTCCATGTCCACGGGCGGGTAAATATGCCGGTGAGGATGAAGATTCCACCTTTTTTCGATCCAGCGCGCCGTATAGAGGCTGTTGTAAACAATCTCGGTGTAACGATCGACGTAAAAAAAGAGCGACTTCTCGCGCTCGGGAAAATGGCAGATGAAGAGCGAAGCATTGGCCAGAGGATAGACCATCTCCAGCATGCCGTTATTGACGAAGACATCATAATCCCCGCTTTCGCGGGCCACGGCTGCGAAGGGATTCTCCCCCCGGGTGTCGACTTCCGCCGGATCGATGATCTCCGCCGCCCTCCCCTTTCGCTCAAAAAAAGGCAAAGGAATCACCTTGAGCCGGCAGAGGGAGAGATCGAGCCCGTACCAAGATTCAAGATCAGCAAGAGCGACCGGCCGGTTCGAGAGAAGAGTGACGTCGAAATCATGCTGCAGCGTCTGGGCGATCGTGGCGCCGTATTTCTGGGCGCCGCCGATAGAATGGAAGGCATGATCGTAAATCCCGACCCGAGGCCGGCGGAGCTTGAGCGCGACTTCAAGAAACGAGAGGAGGTTCCAGGCGGTCTGGAGGCTCTGACCTCGTGCCACTTCGTCGACGAGCCGCGGCAAAAATCGGCAAACCTCTGCGGCCGGACGACTCCGCACCCAGTTCAGGACGAGCGAATTCAGCTCCGGCTGAGGGATTCTCTTTCGCTCCTGGAGCCGGAGGCGCAACCATCGAATCAAATCCCCTCCTGAGAGCGAACCGACCTGCCGAACCGCCTCCGGATCTCTCATCCTCGTCCTCTCCCGAAACTCAGTCTTTTTCTTCTCCGGGAGCGACCGTCTTCCGCTCGAGCGCTTCGAGTCGTTCTTTCAGTTTTTCGATTCTCAACAAATTCGCCAGCTCGAGCCGGACAAACTCCCGATTCAGCCGGTTCTGCCGTTCGAGAATCATCCTGGAATAAGGACGGAAAAGGGCCCGCCAAATTTTTTTGGCCAAGACGATGAGCGGCCCAATCATCCGTCGCTCGGAGGTAATCGGCTCGTCTTCGAGATTTCCCGTTTTCCTGTCCAGAAAAAAGAACGAATCCCAGGCCGCCTTCTCCAGGGATTTCTCTCCGAGTCCCCAGAGCTCACCTTCAAGATTCTCTCCGATCAAGGTTTCAAGATCCTCGATTGAAGCGCGTTTCTCCGCCAGGGCGGCTTTGATTTTTTGAATTTGCCTCTCGATTTCTTGGCTATCCGTCATTGTCCTTCTCTCTTTCTCCGGGACGGCCGCTTTATTCCGCCTCTCCCCTCTCCCGAGGAGATCCCTTCCTTGTCCTCTTTAGCGATAGGACGAGACGACCCGGATGAAATCCGCATAGCTTCGGGCGCAATTCGCGATATCGCATTCGGTCTGAACGTAGGCGGCGGCTTCTCTTCCGATCGCCAGACGAAAATCGGTATCGTTCATCATCAAGGTCAGATAGGCCTTGAGGAGCGCCGACTCGTCGATATCGGGCTCGATTTTGACAACAGCCCAGTCAGGAATTTCGGCATACCAGCCGCAGTTCGTCACTAGTGTCGGTCGACCGTAGCCCATCTGGCGGAGCAGGATGCCCGACGTTTCTCCCATCGTCGGAAACCGAAGGTTGATGCAGATGTCCGAAGCGAAGATCAAGCTCTCGAGCTTCTCAAGAGGGAGAAAAGGTTCGACCGAAACAGGCACCGAGGCCCGGGCAGTCAGGTGGCGGAGGAGTTTTCCCCGGTCTTCGCCGGCAATCACATATTTGAGCCGAGAATCGGCGAGCTCGTCGAGGACCTCGAGAATCATTTCATAACGACGGTTGCGGTTGACGAATCCGGCCGAGGAAATCAGAATTTCGTCGGGCCCCATTCCCCATTTCCGCCTTTCCGTTTGCCGATCAAAGGTCTTAAGGGGATGGCCGTGGTGCGGGATTTTCGCCACCGGCTTGGTCAGTCTTTTTTCCACTCGCTCCCGAACGAAGTCCGAATGGACGATCACTCCGGTCGCCAAGTCGAGAATCTCCTCGTTCAGAGGATAATCGAGCGCTTCTTCGGTCTCCCAGATCGATGGATAAGTACGGCGGGCTGTTCGCTCGGCGATGGCCAGACCTTTCTTTCCATAGTATCGTTGGAGAAGATTTCGATAAATCCCCAGGTCCTTCTTGGCCTCGGCCATTTCGACATAGAAACCCTGAAGGACATAGTCATGAAGAACCACGATCCCGGGATTCCTTTTTAAGGCTTCATAGGCAATCCGGTGGGCTCGGTAGTCGTTTCCTATATGATAAAGGATGGCATCGTATTTCGAGGCGGGGAAGGTCGCCGCATGATAGGGGAAGACGGCGAAGTCGGATCTCAGCGACCGCGCTGATGAGATAGAATCCGGCTCGACATAGAGATCGATATCGAAATAGGTTTTGAGAAACGGCAGCAGCTCCTCGGTGTAGTCGGCAATACCGCTCTTGATCGGATGAAGGGGGCTGAAAAGGGCGATTTTCATCGGGCTAACGGACCGACCAGGGTTTCGACGACCGTATCCCAACTGATCTCTTTGACTTTTTCGTACCCGGCCTCGCCGTAGGCGCGGCCCTTCTCTTTGTCGAAGAAAAGCTCCTCGGATCGAGCAGCCAGCTCTTTTTCGTCCATCGAATGGACGATAACGCCGTTGTGTCCGTCCTCGACAAACTCGAGCGGGCCTCCGGAATCAGAAGCCGTGATGACCGGCTTTTTCGAAAGGAACGCCTCGAGCGTCACATAGCCGTAATCTTCATCGAGCGGAGCAAAATAGACCGCCGTCGCGTGGGCGTAGAGGCGGAGAAGGTCGTCATCCTGAACGAAACCCAGGAACTCGATTCGGTCCGCAACGCCGCATTCCCGGGCCAGACGCTGCAGATTCTCCAGCTCCGGACCCGTACCGACGATCCGGCATTTGATCTGGGGATTCATAAAGCGCATCGACCGGATAAGAAAATCGACTCTCTTCAAACGGTCCAGGCGGCCGACGGAAAGGATGTAATCTTTGTCTTCAGCCCCATAGTATTTTCCGGCGAGATGCGGCGGATGATAGAGAGGAACGGCGTCGATCCCGTTATATTTTTTCAACCGCGCAGCCGTATTTTTCGCGTTCGTATAAATCCGCTTGTAGCTCTTGAGGACCTGGGTATCGAGCTTGATCAACTTCTCTCTGAGCATTCGGTCGGCCTCTTGGGCCGGATCGAAGTCCGAATAGGGCGTTCCCCAGAGATCATAGAGATGCCGGAATTGATGGATGAGCCACAAAACCTTGTGCGGGTGCTCGGCAAAATAAGAAGGAAATTTGGTCGCAATGATCATGTCGATCGCTTTGTCGTTGGACTCGCTGAGGTCGAGCAGGCGCCAAATCTCGAGGCTCTTCAAGAGCTGGTCGCGCGGATACCATTTATAGGGGATGTTAATCAGATCGACTTCGTAGCCCCTTTTGGCCAGCTCCCGGACGAGTCCGTTGACATGCGCTTCGGCTCCTCCCCTAAAGAACGGGACCTGGGCGGCGCAGACGGCGATTGTCTTGACGGGTCGATGGCCGGGGGAAAAATCGAGCTTTTCCTTGATTCTATTCAGCAGGCCCATGGGTCGTCTTTTCTTCTTCGCTCGGACCACCGGGCAGAGAAGCCAAGGCTTCCCTGATTCGCTCGATCTCCTTGAGAAAGCGGAGGTTGATTTCTCTCTGGTTATCCAGAATAGGCTGAAGAATCAGGCTGATTTCGAGGATCAGGCGTTTCCGGATGGCCAGCGGAATGAGGCGGACGATCGCGTTGCGGTGGGAACCATGAAGATGGAATTTCCTCTCCATGATTTTGGCCCGGAGATGGTTTAGCTCGTCCCTCTCTACTTCCCGACGGATTTCCTTGATTTTCTTCAAGATCTCTTCGCGATCCATTGTCCCGGCCAACTGATTTTTTCCCTCATTATAATGATCCCCTTCCACTAAAGTCAACTTGGCGAGGAAACCGCTTCGCGTTCCCTTTCCGAGCCCCTCCCCGGGGCACGGAACAGGGCTTCTCCGCCGCTCGTCACCTTTCCATCGGAAATCGTCGGAGCGGGAACGACGATTCGACCGGATGGAAATCCGGCAGGAAATTCTATTATAATGGACGGCGCATGCCGAAAGGCTGGTTTAACTTTGATCAGACGACGGGAAAAGACGCTTCAAGCGGGAACGAAGACCGCATGAATCGCCAGAAAGTTTTTGCCCTGCCGGATGAGGAATTCGTCAGGGCGATGTACCGAGAACTCCTGGGGAGGGAGGCGGATCCAGAGGGTCTCGAGAGTTATCTTCGGGCTCTCCGGCAGAAGAGATTTCCACGGAAATTTGTCATCCGGTCGATCAAAGACTCGCGGGAATACCGCCTCCGCCACGCCAAATCCGAAGTTCCCAAGCTTGCGGCCGAGAACAAGAAACTCAATGATGAAGAAGTTGTTTTGGGGAAGACGATTTTGCAATCAAAACCGGTCACGTTCAACCTGGATCTCATCGGCCTCTGCAACATGAAGCCGCCCTGCAGCATGTGCCTGAACTGGGTGGGCGATTTCGGGCCAAGACACCATCCGGGGCTCACGGTCGAGGACCTCCGGGCTTTCGGCGAGCCCTTGCGCCTGGCCTGGGATGTCATCAACTGCAGCATCGGCGAGCCTTTGATCCTCAAGGATCTTCTGCCGGTCATCGAGCTTCTGGCCTCCTGGGAAAAACCCTTCGGAATCAACAGCAACGGGCTGGCCCTCACGCCTGAGCTCACCGACCGGCTTACTCCCTATTTTGAAATTCTGACGATCACCTTCTCGGTGGACGCAGCCACGCCCGAAACATACGCCAAAATCCGCGGTCCCCATTTTTTAAAGGTCATCGAAAATATCGCCACCTACAGCGAAAAACGACGGGCCGCCTATCCGGAAGGATTAGGGTCTAAAGTCGGCATGGTCATGCTGCCGATGAAAATCAACCGCCATGAGGTTCGGGCATTCGTCCGTCTGGCCGCCTGGCTGGGAATGGATGTCGTGGAGCTCCGTCAACTCAATGAATGGAGCGGGGAATGGAAGGTGAAAAAAGGAGGATTCCTTTTCGACTACCAGGAGCAAAAGCTTTCTCCCCAGGAGCTCGAAGACGTCCGACAGGAGGCGGAAGAAGCGGCCGCCGAGTGCGGCGTCGTCCTCGATTGCCAGTATCAGGTTTCCGAAGAACGCACCTATGAGGCTTTTCTGCCCGAAGACAAGCAGACTGCCGGGATCAAGTGCATCCAGCCCTGGCGTTTCATCCTGCCCTATCAAAACGGCGATACGGCCGGCTGCTGCTACATGGGAAAATCTTTGGGCAACTGGCGGACCGCAGGTCTCGAGGGGCTCTGGAACGGGGAGCGGATGCAAAAGCTTAGAAAAGAAATGGCCGAGGGAAAATTGCCTCAGGAATGCCGCGACTATCCCTCCTGCCCGATCGTTCGAGCCCATCTCCATCCTTCGCCACCTCGCTTTCAAGATAAACGATAATGAAAATCGCCTTGCGGATCGTTTCCTCTCTGGCCATCGCGGCTCTTTTTTCGCTCGTCCTCGATGAATATTCATACCACAAGTTTTTTCCAAAAATCGTTCGCCTCGCCGGGAGTCGCGAATTGACTCCGGCGACCATTGAAAAAAAATTCTTGCTCGAGGGCGTCGAGCCGAGTGATATTTACGTCTTTGAAGCCGTTTTTTTTGCCGACGATCGCGGCCGGATCCGGATCCGGCTCTGGATCAACGAAACCGAAGTGGCCGATTTTCGGCCGCAAAAGAAAATCGAGCGTCTCGATCTTCCGGCCGGTACGGTCCGGAATGGCAAGAATACGCTCCGGATCTCGGCGGACAGGGAATGGAGTTTCAAGAACCTCCGTCTGAAAAACATCTATGGTTATTCCTCCCGCTTTCCGAAACTGATGTTGCTGAACAAAAAAAACTCTTTCCGAACTTCCGGCGCACCTCAAGAAACGATGTTCTACCCCATCTTTCTCGGCCTCTTTTTCATTACCGTTTTCGTCCTGGTTCTGGGAGTCCGCCATCGAACGAGTCCCTTCCTCAAGCAGGGCTGGCCGGCCCGCAGCTTCTCGCTTCTTATTCTGTTGATCTTTTTCTTCATCCTCGTCATTCCCGAAATCTCCAAATACAGGCTTGTCC
>Ga0136652_1000973_pt1 | contig 12802 bp, 10 predicted proteins | sample ConPoolayeEmetaG_FD_94864 | JGI IMG/M metagenome (GOLD analysis project Ga0136652, IMG submission 94864) | Hot spring microbial mat communities from California, USA to study Microbial Dark Matter (Phase II) - Cone Pool mat layer E metaG... ...
CGATGCCATCACCTCCGCTGGCGTTGCTTCCGCTGACACCGTGAGCTCCAGGCTGAGGTTTATCAACATCCATTATTATGCATCGGCAGCAACCCAGTTCGGGACCGTGGCCAGGGGCGGATATCAATACGCAGGAAAGAGCTACGATGCCCGCTTTGTCCACATTCCGGGGTATAACGGCTGCACCACCTGCCATAACTCCCATTCCCTTGAGGTGGAGCTCGAGTCCTGCCACACCTGTCATCCTGGAGTCAAGGACCCCAAGGATATCCGCTTCTTTGGCTCCCTTGTTGATTACGATGGCGACGGCAACATCACCGAGGGAATTTTCTACGAGGTCGAAACGCTCAAGACGCACCTCTACGCCGCTATCCGGGCTTATGCCGAGCAGGTTTCGGGCTCGGCCATCGCCTATGATGAGCACGCCTATCCCTATTTCTTCAGGGACATCAACAACAATGGCATCGTCGACTCGGAGGAGGCGACAGCTGCCAACGCCTACAACCGCTTCACTCCCCGCTTGCTCCGCGCCGCCTACAACTACCAGGTGGCCATGAAAGACCCTAACGCGTTTGCCCATAACGGGAAATACACCATCGAACTCCTCTTCGATTCCATCGAGGACCTGGCTTCCCAGGTCACAATCGTCGCTACGGCTGGGTCGATGACCAGGCCAGAGGGAAGCGAAATGAGTCTGCTGACGGCGTCGTCAATCAGGAAATGGCCGCGCCGAAGCCAAGAGGGGCCAGTTGAAAAAGGTCTCGGAGTCGCGCCCGAGCAAAAGTCAAGCGGAGCAAGCTCCTTTGCTTCAGCCCATCTTACGAGAACCGACGAGGGTCATTTTGACGGCTCCTCGGAGGCCTGGAGGCACTGGGATGCAGGTGGAGTTGTTCCCGCGACTTGCGCGAAATGCCACACCGCCGAAGGGCTGCCCTATTTTCTTCAGAACGGGAAAAATGATATCCCCCTCCCGCCAGCCAACGGCATGCTCTGCGTCACCTGCCATACTTTGCCGCCTCTTCTCCGGCCTGTTGGGCCTGTTTCATTTCCCTCGGGTGCCATAAAAGACCTCGGTGGGGGTTCTAACCTTTGCCTCCATTGCCACCAAGGTCGGGCATCAAAGAAATCCATCGACGGGTCCATCGCTCAAGGCCCCGGCCCTTATTCCTTTACCAATATCCATTATTATGCAGCAGCAGCTTCCTATTTTGGCACTGAGGTTAAGGGTGGTTACGAGTTTGAAGGAAAGTCGTATGCGGGACGTAACCTCTACCCGAACCATAACGGCCTGTTCAACGACTGCGTCGATTGTCATTTTGGAACGAAGAGTTTCAACCGTCGGCGTGACGCTTCCGACGACCTTTTCCATCACATCGAGCCGACCAGAGCGGACTGTGTCCTCTGTCACGGGACGGATATCGCTCAACCTCGTCCCGGGAGCGATCCGGCCAAGTTCCGGTTCGAAGGCATCCGGCCTGCCCAGACGCCCGATTACGACGCGGACGGCAACGCGAAGGAATCGCTCCAAGATGAAATCAGAGGACTGGAGGAGACTCTCTACGCCCGCCTTCAGGCTTACGGCAACGCTATCGGCGCCCCCATTGTCTATGACGAGCATGTTTATCCTTACTTCTTCAAAGACACCAATGGCAACGGCATTGCCGACCAAGCGGAGCTTTCCCCAGCCAACGGCTATCGCTTTACTGCGTCCATGCTCCGGGCCGCTTATAATTTTCAATTCAGCAAGAAAGAACCGTGCGGATATATCCATAATCCCCGCTATATCGCCGAAATCCTGGTTGATTCGATCGAACACCTTGGCGGCAACGTGGCAGGCTATACGTGGAGATAACCGCCAGCCGAGCTTTTTGACATCTTAAACATAGGATGGTATAAGATGAGCGCTCATTCGAAAGGAGGAGCAACTCTTTCAAAAGGCAGAGGTGAAAAATGAGGACAAAAGTTTTTTTGGGCGTGGCTTTCCTCATCGCCCTCAACTATAGCCTTTCCGGTCAGACTTGCCTCGAATGCCACAAGAAGATAACGCCCCAAATTGTCAGCGATTGGCAGTTGAGCCTACACAGCAAAAATGACGTCGATTGTTCCATTTGTCACGGCGAAGAGCACAAGTCATCCACCGACTTTGCCAAGGCGAAAATCCCCACTCCGGAGACCTGCGCCCTTTGCCACGAGACCCGGGTGATCGAGTTCAAAAAAGGCAAACACGCCTTTGCCTGGGCAGCCATGAAAGCTATGCCGATGGCCCATGCTCAGCCTGTTGCCTTGATGGAGGGAATGAAGGGTTGCGGCGGTTGCCACAAGATTGGTCTTAAATCAGAAGCGGATATCAAGGAGCTCCAGGCCGCTGGTTCAGGTTTTGGCCGCGCCTCCTGCGATGCCTGCCACACTCGCCATATTTTTTCGGTGACGGAAGCCCGTCAGCCTCAAGCCTGCCAAACCTGCCACATGGGCTTCGACCACCCCCAGTGGGAAATGTACTCTGGCTCGAAGCATGGCGTTCGTTACCTCTTGAAACAGAACAAGACCCTCCCCGATTCCGTCGCCGCCCCAACCTGTCAGACCTGCCACATGGATGGGGGAAACCATGAAGTCCGGACAGCCTGGGGTTTTCTGGCAGTTCGCCTACCCATGCCCGAGGATAAACAATGGGCGGCTGATAGGGCCACTATTCTCCAGGCTTTGGGGGTTCTCGACCCGGCCGGCAAACCGACGCCTCGACTCGAGGTCGTTAAGGCGGCTGACGTGGCTCGCTTGACTCAGGAAGATTGGCAAAAAGAGCGGGATAAGATGATTGCCGTCTGCCAGCGTTGTCATAGCCTCAACTTCGCCAAAGCCGAACTTGGCAAGGGTGACGAGATGATCAAGGAGGTTGACCGTTTGATGGCCGAGGCGATCCGCCTGGTCGCCGGGTTATACCAAGATGGAACCCTCCGCCAGCCGACAAATTACGCTCACCCCTTCCCTGACCTCCTCACCTTCCATGATGCGCCAACAGAAATCGAACAGGAGCTTTTCGTCATGTTCTTAGAGCACCGGATGCGGTCCTTCCAGGGTACTTTCCACGCCAACCCGGACTATGCGCTCTGGTATGGCTGGAGTGAGATGAAGCGCTCACTCAAGAGGATCGAGATGATGGCTGCTTCGCTGCGTGGCCGTCGCCAATGAAGCTGCTCATCGTTGGCCATCCGAACATCCGAGTGAGCCGGGGTCTATCTATCCTTGGAGCTCGCCACCCAGCCGGGGCTCGTTATCTCTCGCTAAGTTCCTTCATCTCAATCTTTCGCCGCTCTTTCTTATGGCAAAATGATTATTCCTGCGGAATTCATGACCACTAATTTTGCTTCGGGGAAGAGTTGATGAAGGCTTTGCTGCGTTTTTTTACTTCGGTTCGCCTGGCCATCGTCCTCTTGATTTTCATCATCCTTGCTTCGATGGTCGGGACTCTCCTCCCCCAGGGCCGGAGCGCCGAAGAATACCTCACCCGCTATGGTCAGCTCAGCGCCCTTCTCCAAAGAATCCAGTTAACCAACGTATACCAATCCTTCTGGTATATCGGCCTCCTCTGCCTTTTCAGCCTGAATATCCTTATCTGCACGCTGACTCGGCTGTCTCCAAAAATCAGACGGGTCTTCCGGCCTCAACTGGGGTCCGAGGCTTTGAGTCTTTTGACTCTAAAAATCAAAGACCGATTCAAGCTCCCGGGCGACGTTCATAGCATCCAAGAGATTGTCAAAAGAGAGCTAAGGAGAAGGCACTATAGGGTCAGGGGAAAAGAAGCGGCGGGAAAGGTTTTTCTTCTCGGCCAGAAGAGAGCCCTCGGCCGCTTCGGGTCTGATATCGTCCATATGGGAATTCTCATCATTCTGGCCGGGGGCATCTTGAGCGGCCTGGCCAGCCATCGTCAGAGCCTGACTCTTCCCGAGGGCCAAACCATTCCCATTGCGGGCGCCGATTTTTCAGTCAGGCTGGACAAGTTCGTCACCGAATACTACCCGAACGGGAGTGTTAAAGATTGGAAAAGCCATTTGACAGTCCTCGAGAAGGGGAAAGAGGTCCGGCAAAAAGCAATCGAGGTCAACCATCCCCTCAAACATCGAGGTTACCTTTTTTACCAAAGCGGTTACGGCTGGGACTGGCCGAGAGCAAGGCTCGAGATTTGGGTAAGAAAGTCCGACCAGGCCTCAGCGATAGAGAAGATTTTTCTTCGGGTTGGTCAAAAGCAAAGTCTTGAGGGCGGAAACATTGACGTTGTGGCCCGCCGCTTCCTGCCCGATTTCGTGCTCGATGAAAGAAGGCAACCAGCCACACGCTCGCTCGAGCCACACAACCCGGCCGTTTTTCTGGAAAGCTGGAAAAATGGAGAAAAAGTATTTTCGGGCTGGGTCTTCGCCAAGTTCCCTGATTTTGGGCGCGTCCACGGGACAGCGGCGGCCGACCTGTCCTTCGAGCTCAAAGACATCGATGCCCCACCGTATTCAGTCATCCAGATGGCCAAAGACCCCGGCGTTCCCCTCATTTGGTTGGGGTGCGCGGTCCTCATGGGTGGCCTCTTCCTCGCTTTCTACTGGCCAAGCCGGGAATTGCGCATCGTCATCGAGGAAACCAATGGCAAATCCGAACTCACCGCTGGTGGCTCTGCCAGCAAGGGAAGCGACGCTTTTGAGCGGGAATTTTCCGCTATCATGGATTCTCTAAGGAAAACAAGATGAGTGAAGGAACCTTTTTTCTTCTCACGTTTATTTTGTATGCTCTTGGCGCCATCTTTCATCTCGCTTACTCTTTTTCTCGAAAAGAGAGCTTAGCCAGGACTGGTTCATCGCTGGCCTTCGGTGGCCTTCTTCTCCACACCCTTGCCTTGATCCTGAGGACAGTGGAAAGTGGCCATGCTCCCTTCACCAATATGTACGAATCCCTCTCTTTCCTGGCTTGGTCAACGGTTCTCGCCTATCTCTTCGTCGAGCGGAAATACAAGCTGCGCCGTGCTGGAGCCTATATTTTTCTTTTGGTCATCGCCTTGATGGCCTTAGCTTCCTCACCGCTCATGCCCAAGGAAGCAACTCCCCTCGTTCCCGCCCTCCAGAGCTACTGGTTGTGGCTCCATGTCTCGGTGACTCTTCTGGGAGAGGCGTTCTTCGCCATTGCCTTCGTCACGAGCATCCTCTATCTTCGAGCCGAGTCCAGAGAGAAAAAGAGCGGCGCTTCGAAACGGCGCCCGACCGCTGCCGAGCTTGATTCCGTCAGTTACCGGGCTGTAGCTGTCGGGTTTCCTCTTTTTACTCTGGGCGGTCTTGTTTTCGGCATGGTCTGGGCCCATAAAGCCTGGGGTAGCTACTGGAGCTGGGATCCTAAGGAAGTCTGGAGTCTCATCACCTGGTTTGTCTTTGCTCTTTACCTTCATACCCGAATTGTCATGGGCTGGAAGGGCCGACGCTCAGCCGTCATCGCCATCCTCGGCTTTCTCACTGCCCTGTTCACCTACTTCGGGGTCAATTATCTTCTTTCCGGACTCCACAGTTACGTTTAAGAAGCTCCCGAACCTTGGAGCTCCGATTGACCAAGGCGAGCCTTGACAGGTCAAAAGAGCACGGAGAACAAATACGAGAGAGCAACTCGCGAAGTGGTTCGATCCAGGGGACCGGAAAGAGAAAAGGCGGCCGAACTCGTCGAGGTGGCTTTCCTTCATCGAGGAGTTGTTGACAAAGCTCCTCCAAACCGTAAAATTGTTGGAAACGCCAGTGGCCCATGAACAGACGAAAATGGATTAACCTCTTTTTGGGTAGTTCGATCCTGGGCACCGTCAGTTCTTTCCTTTATCCCGTCATCCGCTATCTCATCCCGCCGCGTCAGGCACAAGCTCAAGCCCGGCGGGTATTTGCCGCCCAGGCCAGCGAGCTGGCTCCTAACTCAGCGAAGCTCTTTCGCTTTGGCTCAGCACCCGCTCTTCTTATCCGCACGGCCGAGGGTGAGCTTAGGGCCTACTCGGCAATCTGTACCCACCTGACTTGCACCGTCCACTATGAGGAGGAGACAGGAACGCTTCTCTGTCCCTGCCACAACGGTCGTTTTGATTTGGCCGGGAATGTTATTTCCGGACCGCCACCGCGGCCCCTTGAGGCTTACGAAGTCGAGGTCCGGGCCAACGAGGTTTTCGTCTTCAAGAAAGATTAGGATGACCAAATTCCTGGAGCGTATCGGGTCCTACTTGGAGGGGAGGCTAAGAATCTCTGGCCTCCTCGAGTTCGGGCGCAAGAAAAAGGTTCCCGAGCACAAGCATTCCTTCTGGTATTATTTTGGCGGCCTCTGCCTTTTCCTTTTCTTCATCCAGGTCGCCACGGGCATCCTCCTCCTCCTCTATTATGTCCCCTCCATCGACACAGCTCATGAGAGCATCCGGTTCATCATGAGCCAGGTGAAGTTCGGCTGGCTCATCAGGTCGGTCCACAGCTGGACAGCTAACATCCTCATCGGCACGATTTTTATCCACATGTTCAGCGCCTTCTTTTTGAAAGCCTACCGGCCGCCGCGGGAGCTCACCTGGGTGAGCGGGTTCTTCCTCCTCCTCATTTTTCTCGCCTTCGGGTTCAGTGGCTACCTCCTTCCCTGGAATGAGTTGGCCTTTTTCGCAACGCGCGTCGGAACGGATATCGCCGGGACCATTCCCCTCGTGGGCCAGACAATCAAGGAATTCCTCCTCGGCGGACCTGAGGTTTCGGGAGCCACACTCAGCCGCTTTTTTTGGCTCCATGTGGCTGTGCTTCCAGCCCTTGCTCTTGCCTTCATCGGCCTCCACGTTCTCCTTGTCCAGCTCCACGGGATGAGCAAGCCCATCGGCCTCCGGGAGACCAAAGAAATCTCTTTCTATCCATATTTTTTCCTCAAGGATGCCCAAGTCTGGATGGTGGTCTTAGCCCTCATCGGCATCCTGTGCGTCTTTTTCCCATGGGAAATAGGGACCAAGGCTGACCCCTTCGCGCCCACGCCGGTGGGGATCAAACCCGAGTGGTACTTCACTTTTGTTTTTACTACCCTTAAGATCGTGCCACCCCATATCCTAACCATCGAGGGTGAGGTCCTGGCCATCCTTGCCTTCCTCCTCGGTGCTTTCCTCTGGATGCTCGTGCCCTTTCTCGACCGGCGGGCCAGCCGGGACGAGAAAAGCCCGGTCCTATCGGTCTTAGGTTTTATTATTATCGTCTATATGGTTGCCATGACTCTCCTGACATATCTTTTGCCCCAGGTGGGAAGATGAGCCAACGACAAATTTCACGTTCGAGCGCAGTGCCTCTTGCGACCAGAGCCGGTCGCCTACGGTCGACAAAGACAGGCTCTCCACTGGCGTCCGCTCTCCTCTTCCTCGCCCTCGTTTCCATCCTCCCGGCATCCCTTCCTGCCCAGAAAAACTCCTGCCTCGATTGCCACAGAGAGCTTGAAGACAAACTTCGCGCCCCCGCTGAGGCCATGGCCGGCGATATCCACGGGCAGTTCGGGCTCAGCTGTGCTGACTGCCATGGCGGCAACCCGCTGGAGGAGGATATGGAACGGGCAAAAGATAGAAGCTTCAAAGGAGTGCCTCCAAGAACGAGGATTCCAGAATTCTGCGGCGCTTGCCATGCTGATGCGGCCTTTATGCGCCGGTTCAACCCCAACTTGCGAATCGACCAGCTCAACCTCTACTGGACCAGCCAGCACGGTCAGTTGCTCAAGAAAGGAGACGATAAGGTAGCCACGTGCACTGATTGTCATGGTGTCCACGGCATCCACGCAGCCTCCTTCCCCAAGTCATGGACATTTGCCTGGAACATACCCCAAACGTGCGGCCGCTGCCATTCAGACAGGGATTATATGAGGCCCTACGGCCTCCCGGCCGACCAGGTTGAAGAATACAAGGCCAGTGTCCACGCTCAAGCCCTCTACGAAAAAAAGGACCTTTCCGCGCCTGTTTGCAATGATTGTCACGGCAATCATGGCGCCGCGCCGCCTGAGGTCAGCTCGGTGGCCTTTGTCTGCCGACAGTGCCATCCCAGCGCTGGCGACCTTTTCTCCCGGAGCCCTCATAGGGCTGCCTTCGATGGCCTGGGCATTTCCGAGTGCGAGGCTTGCCATGGCAACCACAGGGTCTTGCGTCCTTCTGACGACATGCTCGCTGGCGGGAGCCAGGACGTTTGCCTCCGTTGTCACGACGCCGAAACCAATCCTTACCGAGTCGGGAAGGAGATCAAGAGGTTGGTGGATGCCTTTGTCGTTTCCTATGAAAATGCAGAAGCTCTTCTCTCCGCCGCCGAAAAGAAGGGAGTTGAAGTCAGCCCAGCCAAATTTAAGCTGCAGGAAGCTAATACGGCAATCATCCACCTCCGCAACCTGACCCATACCCTGTCCATTTCTGAGGTCGAAGCGAAGCTCAAAGATGGCGATATGGTCCTTGCCGAGGTCAAAGCGAGCGGCCAACGAGCGCTCGAAGAGGCCAGGTTCCGGCGGACTGGCCTCATCGTGGCCACCGTTTTCCTTCTCCTTCTGGCAGTAGCCATCTCCATCAAGCTCCGCGACCTCCGCCGGAGCTCCGGCCCGGAAGAGCAAACTTAGGATGGGTCAGGACGTGGCTTCCCTCCTCATGGGTCTTCTTGTGGCCGTACTCCGCCCCGTCGCCGCGTTTTCCTCGTTAAATTATATAAAAATTATAGTTTTTATAGGAATACTAGTTGACATGCTGAGCCGAGTTTCTTAGAATGGAATTTCCTGTCGAAGCCATTTTCTCCTGAGGAAGGAAAAATGAAGAAAGCCATTCTCTTCGCCGTCTTCGCTGCCGGCTCTGTCTTCATGATTCTCCTGAGCCAGGAATTCATGTATGTCGGGGCGGCCAAGTGTCAGATTTGCCACAAAACGGAATCCCAAGGTCAGCAGTACCCCATCTGGCAGAAATCAAAGCACTCCACTTCTTTTCAAGCTTTGAGCTCCCCAGAGGGGGCAACTATTGCCCTGTCGGCGGGCGTCCAGAATGCTCCAGAGAGTCCAGTCTGTCTCAAATGTCATGCGCCGCTTTTTGCCAAAGCCTCGGAGATTAAGAATGAAGGAGTGACCTGCGAGGTCTGCCATGGGCCAGGAAGCGAGTACCGAAAGCTGAGCATCATGAAAGACCGTGCGGCGGCCGTGAAGAACGGACTCATTGTCTACGAATCCCAGGAAGCCATCCGCCAACAGTGCTTGAGTTGTCACGCCAACGCTCACGGCAAGAGCTTTGATTTTGTAGCCGCCTATGAAAAAATCAAGCACCTCAAGCCGGAATCAAAATAGTCGCGGCCGCGCCGAGGCTCGAAAAACTCAGCCTCGACGCGCCGGGTGAGGACAACTTCTTGTGGGCCAGGTCTTCATCACCCTTGGGCTGCTGATATTCCTTAAGATTCCATTGCTCTCCCTGCCCAGCCAAGCGGCCACAGCTAACCAAAGATGCCTGGCCTGCCACGGCCAGGATTCAAAAATCAACGAAAAATATCAAATCAGCGAGGCGATTTTCGCTACGTCTGTCCATGGCCGTTTGGAATGTACGAGCTGTCATCGAGTGAGCGAGGGGGAAAGCGAAGCTGAAATCCCCCATGCTCGCGACATCCCCGATGTCCATTGCACGGCCGTTTGCCATCGAGAAAACGCAAAACCGAGGGAAGGGCTTGACCCCCTTATTTATCCGGATAGCGTCCACGGCCGGGCTTACCTGGAAAGAGGGGTCAAAGAAGCCGCCCGCTGCTGGGATTGCCACGGGAAGCACAACATCCGCCGACCCAACGACCCTGAATCGACAGTCCACCGAGCGAACATTCCCTTGACCTGCTCCGCCTGCCATGAGGATATGCACGTCGTGGTCAAGTATCATATCCACAAGGAAATGCCATACCAAGAATACAGAAGGAGTATGCATGGGAGAGCCCTTTTTGAAAAAGGGCTGGTTCGGTTTGCCGCAGTCTGTGCGGACTGCCACGGCGTCCACAATATCCAGGGAGTTGGTCATCCCCATCTCATGGCCAAGCAACCCGGGACTTGCGGGGCCTGCCATGAGCTCATCTACCAGGAATACAAAAAGAGCATCCACGGTCTCCAGGCTATGGCCGGAAATCCCGATGCACCCTTGTGCGTCGATTGTCATGGCGAACACGCCATCTACTCCCCTGAGGAACCCGTCTCGTCCACTTCTGCCAACAAGGTCCCTGATACTTGCTCGAGCTGTCATGCCCGACCCGAAATCATGAAGAAGTACGGAATTCCCCAGGACAGAATAGCCACGTTCATCGAGAGCATGCACGGCATAGCCGTCGGCTTCGGCTATAAAGCGGCGGCCAACTGCTCGAGCTGCCATGGAGTCCACGATATCCGCCCCGCCTCTGATCCCCTATCCCGAGTCAATCCCATCAATCTGGCCAAAACCTGCGGTCAGCCTCATTGCCATCCCCGGATGAGTGAGAAAATCGCCACGGCTAAGGTCCATATCGGCGTCGAAGAGAAAAGTCCGCCCGCGCTTTTCTATGTGCAAAGAGTGCTCCTCATTTTCGTCGCCGTCATTCTAAGCATCACCATCCTCTGGTTCATCCCCGGATTTATTAAGAAAGCGAGGCTGCTACGGACAAGGAAAGGGAAAAGTTAAGAGAGGCATGATCGGGCGGCGAGGCATAGGCTGGTTTTCAGTTCTGTTCATGGTTTTCTCCGGCTTCGGTGGCGGAGTAATCCTTTTTTGTCAGTCCAACGATGATTGCCTTGCTTGCCACGCCGACAAAGAGCTCAAGAGTGAAGCCGGAAAGAGCGTTCAGGTCGAAGGAGAAACCTACAAGCTATCGGTCCATGGCCAGGCTGGCCTTGCCTGCACCGATTGTCATGCTGATTTGGCCCCGGTTCGAGACTTTCCCCATGCCATTCCACTCCAGACTGTGGATTGCAGCGTTTGTCATGACCGGGCTGGCCGGGAATTTCAAGCCAGCGTCCACGCCCAAGCCGGCCATGAGCTCGGTCAAGAAAATGCCGTTCGCTGCTCGGACTGCCACGGCACCCATGACATCCGGCCGAGCGACGATCTCGACTCGCCGGTCTTTGCACTCAACCTCCCCGCTACCTGTGAAAAATGTCATCTCTCTAAGGCCATCACGGCCAAAGGACCAGTCTTCGTCCGCCTGTACCGAGAAAGCATCCATTTCAAAGCGCTGCAGAAATCCGGCCTAACCATGTCAGCCAACTGTGCCCATTGCCACGGCGCCCACGAAACGAAGCGAGTTTCCGACTCCTCATCTCTCGTTTCCCGGAAAAACATCATCCAGACCTGTGGCACCTGCCACGTGGGCATCCGGCGCGACTATCTCGAGGGGGTCCACGGCAAGGACTATGTCAAAGGCATCAAGGATGTTCCCGTGTGCACAGACTGCCATAGTGAGCACGATATTTTTTCGCCCCAGGATCTCAGGTCTAAAGTTTACGCCACCCGAATCGCCGAACTGTGCGTTAGTTGTCATGACAACGTAGCTCTGAGCCGGCAGTATGGTTTTCTCACCTCCCGGATGAAGACGTATAGCGAAACCTTCCACGGGACGGCGTCGAAGTTTGGAGAAACGCGCGTCGCCAACTGCGCTTCCTGCCATGGGTATCACGACATCCGGGCCTCCTCCGACCCTCTATCCTCCATCAATCCCGCCAACCTGCCCAAGACTTGCGGCCGATGCCACCCCGGTGCGAGTCGCCGTTTCGCCGAAAGCCCCATCCACGTCCTCCCGACTGAGGTCACTCCTTCCCGTTACCGGGCTTCCCATACAGTCAAAAAAATCTATATCCTGGTCATCGTGTTGATCATCTCCACCATGGTCATCTTCGTGGCTGCCGACCTCCTGCGGCGCTTGCTGGAGAAAACGAAGCATGGATAAATCACCGCTCATCGCGGACGATGAAATCTTTCTCCGGATGAACCTGGTCGAGCGAATCCAGCACTGGATTCTCATTGTCACTTTCTTCCTGCTCATCGTTACTGGCTTGCCCCTCTTTTTCTACGAATTCGAAGCCGTCCGCTGGATTTTCCCGACCGGGCGCAGCTTCTACTGGCGGGGGATTGTTCATCGAGGAGCCGCACTCCTCATGATTGCCAACCTCATCTGGCATCTCCTTTACATCGGCCTTACCCGGCGGGGAAGAGAAAACTTTGTGGAGATGATTCCTCGCCTCAAGGATCTCCGTGATGCCATTCAACTCTTTGGCTATAATACCGGCTTAACGCGATTCCTTTACCGAAGAGGCTTGTTCAAGAAATTCTTCGAGGCACATCCGGCTTGGTTGTTCCAGAATCCTCCTCTTTACGGCCGCTACAATTTTATCGAGAAATTCGAGTACTGGGCCCTGGGCTGGGGTTCCGCCGTCATGATCGTGACAGGGTTCTTCATGTGGCAGGTTGAGCTTTCCCTCCGCCTCTTCCCCCTCTGGGTCCATAATATCTTCATCATCATCCACGGCTACGAGGCCATCCTGGCCTTCTTGTCCATCGTCATCTGGCACATGTACAACGTCCATCTCCACCCCGAGGTATTTCCCATGAGCAAGGTCTGGTTAAACGGCAAAATAACCGGCCGGGAGCTCAGGCTCCTCCATCCCCTCGAATACCAGAAGATGGCTGAAGAGCGCCGGAAAAACCTCGCCTCCAATGCCCTCTGAAGAAGCCAGCGAATTCATCGACGCCACCTGAATAAGCTTTAAAGTAAGGTCGGGGGAGGGAAAAGACTCTTGGTCAGTTCATCAGACTCTTCTATCGCCACGATCGCTTTCCGCC
>Ga0136652_1000974_pt1 | contig 12797 bp, 3 predicted proteins | sample ConPoolayeEmetaG_FD_94864 | JGI IMG/M metagenome (GOLD analysis project Ga0136652, IMG submission 94864) | Hot spring microbial mat communities from California, USA to study Microbial Dark Matter (Phase II) - Cone Pool mat layer E metaG... ...
ACATATAATTGGGTAATTCCGAATACACCTTCTAATCAATGTCGTGTTAGAGTATCTGATGCAACAAATCCATCTGTATTTGATATTAGTGATAATGTATTTACAATTAGTCCAGCAGTTCCAGGTCCACAGCTGCAATTTAATTATGACATTACAGCCTTAGCTCCAGGTGCAATTTCACTTTATGGTTCAGAATTTGACGGTCAATATTTCTATATCACAAGATGGAATGAAGCTAAGATATTTAGAGTAAATAAAGCAGGAACTCAAATTGATTCATTTACAATTACTGGTCTACCTACTGGTGGAATTAGAGATTTAGCGTTTGATGGTCAATACTTATATGGTAGTAATAACACAACAACAGTTTATAGGATTGATAGAACCACATTTGCTGCAACAGCAGCGTTTACTTCACCGGTTGCTGTAAGAGGAATTTCATATAATGCGGCACAAAATGCATTCTGGGTAGCGAACTGGTCTACGGATATTTATCTTGTAAGCAGAACTGGTGCGACATTATACACAATTCCAGCAACTCAGCATGGATTTACAGGAATGTCTGGTAATGCTTATGATACATTAAGTGCCGGTGGTCCTTATCTCTGGATATTCAGTGGTGGAACTGCTACTGATCCGAAAGTTCTTTACAAAATTAATCCAGCAAATGGACAAAGACTTGATAGTATTGATATAACTGGAATACTCCCGTCTGGTGCAGTTGGTGGTGGTTTGTGGGTAACTGCTGAATTTGAGCCAAACACAGCAACCTTAGGTGGTACTTCACAAGGTACACCTCATAGGTTGTTTGGTTATAAGATTCATGAATTTGGACCAATACCAGGAACCGTCACAGTTCTATCGCCTAATGGTGGTGAGAAATTCTATCGTGGTCAGTGGCAATTGATTACTTGGAAATCTTTTGAATTTGATACAAGAGTGAAAATTAAAGTCACATCTGATGGTGGTGCATCATACTTTGAACTTGCATCCAATGTACCAAATAATGGTATTTATGCAGTTCAAGTACCAAATGACGCTGCATTAAGTAATCAATATAAAGTTAGGATTGAATCACAAACTGATCCTACCAAATTCGATGAATCCGATAATACATTTGAGGTTGCTGCTGCACCTTATACATTGCCAGTGGTTGATTTACCAATGGTAGTGTCTGATAACGATAAGAGTAGATTGTTAAGATTTGGTCTCGATCCTGCAGCAACTGATAGTATTGATGCACAATTCGGTGAAGAAGAATTGCCACCTTCACCTCCAGCTGGAGTACTTGATGGAAGGTTCATTGGTGATGACATTGGATTACAATTAGGTCAAGGTCTTGCTCTTGATTATAGAAGAGGTAGAGCTAATTCCCCAAGTATTAAGATACACGAATTGAAATTCCAAAAAGGTGCAGGTGAATTTATTGTAATCAATCTGTATTTACCTGCAGATGTAACCGCAAGATTCCAGTCATTTACTGGTGGTTTTGATACAACAGTAAGTGGTGTTGCTCGAGTTATAATTAGAGATACATTATTGAATAAATTAAGATTAACAATAAATTACTTCCCAAGTGCCGTATTGGGTACATTTAACCTATTCGGACCATTTAACAATCAATTAGTTGCTGCTAGAGAAGGTGATACTACTCTGGTAACCTTTAGATGGTACAGAGCTAGAAATGCTGTCGCTTATAGATTAAGAATGGGTGTTCCAACTGTTCCACCATTTATGCTTGATAGACCTTCTAATAATAATGGAACAGACTCTATCTTAACAATTAGACAACATGAGCTATTTAGCGTATTTACACAACCATCTCATCCAATTGATACAACAATCACTGGTCAATGGGCTGTGTGGGCCTATGATGTTAATGGTGATTCATTGAGAAGCGCCAATGTATTTGCTATAAGACTGAGATTAATTAAGAGAACATCTGTTGATGAACAATTTGTTGGTGTTCCATCAAAATTCGTTGTATATCAAAATTATCCTAACCCATTCAACCCATCGACAAAGATTAAATTTGGATTGCCAGAAGATGCTGATGTAACAATTGAAGTATTCAACATTGTCGGTGAAAAAGTTGCAACACTTCTTAATCGTAACTTGAAAAAAGGTTATCATGAAGTAAATTTTGATGCGGTAGGATTGCAAAGTGGTGTTTACTTCTATAAGATTGATGCTGGTAAATTTAGCTCTGTTAAGAAGATGTTGCTCATTAAATAATTATTAATCATTATCGTATTCAATGGTTCTTGTATACGAAAGCCCGTTTATTCGGGCTTTCGTATTAATGTATTATTAATTAATATACGGATTGAAGTATGAAGAAAATTTTTCTCTTTATTTTGTGCTTTATTATAGTTTATGAATTAAGTGGAAACGATAAAATTGGAAAACATCTAAAGAGTTATCTTTCTATTAATAAAAACCTTGAGCCTATTAAAATTTGGATTTATTTTACAGATAAAGGAGAGAATCTAAATAGGTTTTATTTAAATCCAGAATTAGTAGTCAGCAAAGCCTCGCTTGAAAGAAGAAAAAAAGTTCTCCCTGAAAATAAGCTTATCGATTTTCAAGATTTGCCGGTTAATCAGGATTACATTAATCAGATAAAAAATCATGTAATTGAAATAAAACATCCCTCAAGATGGTTTAATTCAATTAGTGCAATTGCAACTCCATCTCAGATTTATGAATTAATTAATTTTTCTTTTGTGAAAGAAGTTGAATTAGTTGAGCGATTTAGAAAATCACCAGAACCTCAAACAGATGAAAAACTTTTACCAGAAATAGAAAATGAAAATTACAAAAGTAATAATTTCAATTATGGTCCATCATTAACTCAAAATCAACAAATTAATGTTGTGGCAGTTCATAATACTGGTAATTATGGTCAGGGTGTGAGAATTTGTGTGATGGATGCAGGATTTAATCGGTTATCTCATGAATCATTTCAAAATATGAATATTATTGCAACATGGGATTTTGTTAATAATCGTCCTTATGTCGGTGATGGTCAGGGTGGAATGGGAGAGGGAAGTCACGGTACTCAAACACTATCAACAATTGGTGGCTTCAAGCAAGGTCAATTAATAGGTCCAGCTTTTGGAGCAACATACCTTCTTGCGAAAACTGAAAACACTGAAAGTGAAACTCCAATTGAAATGGACAACTGGATAAGAGCAGTAGAGTGGGCCGATAGTATCGGTGTCGATGTTACAAGTACTTCACTCGGTTATCTTGAATTTGATCCTCCATATCCAAGTTATAATTGGACGCATATGGATGGTAATACAGTTCCTATCACAATAGCTGCAGACTTAGCAGTGAAGAGAGGAATTGTAGTGCTTAATTCTGCTGGTAATGAAGGTTATCATTCAACAAGAAATACTCTTGTTGCGCCGGCAGACGGAGATAGCGTTATTGCAGTTGGTGCTGTTTCATCATCTGGTGCAAGAACTTCATTTAGTTCAGTTGGAAATACAGTTGATGGTAGAATAAAGCCTGATGTAATGGCTATGGGAAGTGGTGTCAGGGTTGCAAGTCCATATTCAAATACTGGTTATACAAGTGCAAGTGGTACATCATTTTCTTGTCCATTAGCAGCGGGAGTTGCTGCTCTTGTTCTAAGTGAAAATCCATCTTTAACTCCAATGCAAGTTCGTGATGCATTAAGAAATACTGCAAATAATGCCTCATCTCCCAACCGTGAATATGGATGGGGAATTTTGAACGCTCTTAATGCTGTAAATTATTTCAATATAATTTTTTCTCATACTCCACCAAGAGACTCAACAAATCTTAATGGTCCGTATCGAATAGCTGTTAAAATAAACTCAAGACTCGGTATTGACCCAACATCGGTGAAATTATACTGGGGTAGAGGAGTAATTACAGATTCAATTATGATGATTGAAGCGCCTGGTGATACCTTCTATGCATTTATTCCAGGGAATGGTCAACCAGCCATTTATAGATATTATATTCAAGCAAGAACAGCAGATGGTCAAATTGTAAAGAATTATCCAAGACGAGCACCACAAGAATTATTAGAATTTAGAGTTGGAAATTTTGCAAGTGTAAGTGTTAACTCTGGCTGGAATCTAATGTCAATACCTGTTCAAACTCAAGGTTTAACTGTAAATGGTATTTTCACAGATGCAACTTCAAAAGCTTACTTCTACGATGGTAGATACATTATAAGAGATACATTGATACAAGGCTATGGTTTTTGGTTGAAATTTAACTCTTCAAAGAATTACTCGATTAGTGGAAATCCTTTAACAGGGATTTCAATTTCTGTGAAGGCTGGATGGAATTTAATCGGTGCATTAAATACAACAATTCCAGTCTATACTATTGCAAGTGAGCCTGCAGGAATCATTCTAACTCCATTCTACGGATATAGTGGGGGATATTTTAATTCTCCACAAATTGAAAGAGGAAAAGGTTATTGGGTTAAAGTAAGTCAAAATGGATATCTAATCTTAAATTCATTTTTGAAAGATTCGCAGGCTGAGAAAATTATTTTTAATGATGTTCCCGATAAATTAACTTTTGTTGACAATTCTGGAAATAATGCTGAATTGTATTTGAATAAACTTAATTTCGATGGTGAATTGCCTCCACTTCCACCATCAAATATTTTTGATGTCAGATTTTTAGATTCTAAAATTTATTCTAATAATAATGAAAGTTTTATCCGCTTACAAGGAATCAATTTTCCACTAATGATAAGTCTTTCACCAAAATCGGAATTAAAGATGGAACTTATTGAACCAGTTACTAATCAAGTAATTGGTAAATTGATGCCCGGTGGTTCATTGTTTGTAAATGAATTAAAGAGTGATTTACTTAAAATAAAAATTGAAAAAGAACAATTTATTTACCAGCTATATCAGAATTATCCTAATCCTTTTAATCCTTCAACTACAATTAGATTTCAAATCCCAAAGCAAACCAGAGTTAGATTAAAACTTTACAATTTAGTTGGTGAAGAAATAACTACTTTGATAGATGAAATAAAAGAAGCTGGTTTGTACAATATAAAAGTTGATTTAAGTAAGTTCTTTGGACTGAGTTCAGGAGTGATTTTTTATCAATTACAAACAAATGAATTTGTTTCCACAAAAAAGATGATTTACCTTAAATAAAAATTGAGGATATAAAATGATTACAAAAACTCTAAATAAAATTTTCTTCTTCATTTTAATTTGTACAATTTCAATTTACGCACAGGCTCCTAATCCTCAGATCGTTCAGTTATTAAGTAAAATCAATAGAGACACAATGGCTTTATATATCCGACAGCTTTCAGGCGATACATCTTGCATAATCGGTGGTTCACCATACACGATTTTATCAAGGCATAAAAATCAACCAGGAAATGATAAAGCTGGTCAATATATTTATGAAAAATTTCAGTCTTACGGATTGCAAGTTCAATATGAAACTTTTAGCTCTACAGGCAAAAATGTTATTGCAACAAAACCTGGATTAAATGATTCTCACGCTTACTTTGTTGTATGTGCACATTATGATGATATGCCTTCTGGAACAACAGCACCTGGTGCTGATGATAACGCAAGTGGAACTGCAACTGTTTTAGAACTAGCAAGAGTTTTCTCACAATACAACTTTAATTACACAATCAAATTCATTTGTTTTGACGAAGAAGAACAGGGCTTGGTCGGAAGTAATTATTATGCAACTCAGGCAAGAAATAGAAACGATTCAATAATAGGTGTAATAAACTTGGATATGACTGGTTATGATTCTAACAATGATGGTTTGGTTGATGTTCATTCTAACAGCGTTGCAAACACATCTCAAATTGCTAATGAATGGATAAATAACATTTATCAATATGGAGTAACTCTTACTCATAGATTAGTTCCTTCTCAACCTTACAGTGACCATTATAGCTTCCAGCAAAAAAATTATGGAGCGATATTAGTAATTGAGTCTGACCTTGACTTTAATCCCCGCTATCACACAGTAAATGACCGTTACCAATACTTAAACATGAATTATGCTCATAAAATTGCTCAAGTCACTGCTGCTACCGCAGCCGAATATGCTCAAATTCAAACAGCTAATATTGTTAACTTGTTTACAAATCCAGGCTGGAATTTAATATCGCTTCCTCTTCAACCATATGATGGAAGAAGATCCGTTCTTTTTCCAAATTCAACCTCACCTGCATACTCATTTGAAAATTCTTATGTGATCTCTGATACTTTGAAAATCGGTAAGGGATATTGGTTAAAATTTAATTCTGCCCAATCATATCAAATTCAAGGACAACTTGTTAATCAATTATCAATTCCAGTAAAAGCTGGATGGAATTTAATTGGCGCTTTGAATAGTAATATTTCAACTTCATCAATTTCTACTCAACCACCAAACATCATTTCAAGTTTATTTTATGATTATAACGGTTCATATTCACCAGCTAATGTGTTAAGTTCAGGTAAAGGTTATTGGGTAAAAGTTTCGCAAAATGGTTCTATAAATCTCACAACTACCTTCGGTAAAATTCCTGAAAATGCAAATTTTGAAATTAAAGATTATGAATACGAATTGAATTTTATTTCTGCTAATCGGAATTCAAAGCTTTATCTTTTATCAGGGAATTTTGATATGAAAAAATTTGAATTACCTCCTGTTCCACCTTTTGATGGTTTTGATGTAAGATTTTCGACCAATTCATTTATTGAAAAAATTAATGATGAAGAAAAAATTATTCTGATAAGTGGCAATGAACCTGTGATACTTAGTTTGAAATCTAATGATAAAAATCCATTGATATTAAAGTACTATAATTCAGGTATAGAAATGGAAACAATCTTATCTTCAGGTGAACAGATAAAGTTTGACAATAATATAAGGCTTATTAAAGTAAAGAGAATTAACCTACCAGATGAATTTGTTCTCTATCAGAATTATCCTAATCCATTCAATCCAGTAACCAAAATTCAATTTTATCTGCCTGAAAAGTCGAAAGTTACTCTAAATATTTATGACATCAGGGGGAGAAAACTCGAAACTTTGGTTGAACAATCTCTGAACCAAGGAATGCATACAATTAATTTTGATGGTAGTAGATACCCAAGTGGTGTATATTTCTATGAATTGAGAACTGAAAAGTTTAGAAATATGCGAAAGATGATCTTGATTAAATAAATTATCAGATAAACTATAGAGGTTCTTATGAAAAGAGCAATTTTAATATTAGGTTTTATTTTTATCTACCTTAGCTTAATCTTTGCTCAGTCAGACAAGTACGCTAAGGTAAGGATTTATATTAATAACTTAAATGATTTTAATAAACTTGTTGAATCTGGTGTTGATATTGATTGTCAGCTTGATCGTAAAAATCTTGATAGACCAGAGATATGGGTTTCTTATGAAGAAATAAAATTACTTCGAGATTTTGGGCTGAATGTTGAAATTATAATCCCTGATTGGACAGAGTATTATAATCAAATGAAATCTTTAGACAGGATAGATGAGCATTACTTTAAAGAGAAATATGGTATTAAAGGCTTCGGTTATGGTTCGATGGGCGGATTTTATACATTTAGTGAGGCTGTGGCTCATCTCGATTCTATGAAGATACTTTATCCAAACTTGATCACAGAGAAACAAATCATTGGTTATTCAATTGAGAATAGACCAATCTGGATGGTTAAAATTTCCGATAATCCCGATCTGAATGAAAACGAACCACAAGTACTTTATACAGCTTTGCATCATGCAAGAGAACCTCAGGGATTAATGACAGTTATGTATTATATGTATTACCTTCTTGAGAAATATGGAATTGACCCGGAAGTAACTTATTTGGTTAATAATAGAGAGATATTTTTCATTCCAGTCTTAAATCCTGATGGTTATGAATATAATCGAACGACAAATCCAAATGGTGGAGGAATGTGGAGAAAGAATAGACGGAATAATGGTGGCGGGATATTTGGTGTTGATTTAAATAGAAACTACGGACCTTATGCTTATTGGGATTCTCCAAATGGAGGCTCTTCTACTTCTCCTAGTTCTGAAACTTACCGTGGAACAGCCCCTTTTAGTGAACCTGAAACTGCAGTCATTCGTGATTTCCTTTTAATAAGAGGTATAAAGGCTTGTTTGAACTATCATACTTATGGTAATCTTTTAATTTATCCTTACGGTGCTTTAGGTAGAGAAACTCCAGATTCGTTGATTTATAGAGAATTTGCACGGGATATGACTACTTTCAATGGATATGTATATGGTACTGATATGCAAACAGTTGGATATCGAACTCGTGGTAACTCCGATGATTATATGTATGATGGTGAACCTATAAGTGTTCGTCCAAAAATCTTTGCAATGACTCCTGAAGTTGGTAGCTCAGCAGATGGTTTCTGGCCTAATCCTTCACGAATTTTTCCTTTGGCTATCGAAAATTTAAGACCTAATCTTTATTACACTTGGATAGTGGGTGAATATCCTTCAATTGCTTCAAAAAATTTCATCACAAACTCTGGTTACATAAGAGGCGGAGACACTGTTCAGTTTGTGATTGAATTAAAAAACAAAGGATTAGGACATGCTTATAATATAGGATTACAATTTGAATCCCTTTCTCCACAACTTACTCTGATTGCTAATTCAACAGTTCAAATAGACACTTTATTTGCCAGGTCATCTAAAACCAATCAATCAAATCCTTTGTTAATAAGAGTTGCAAGAAATATTCAAAATGGCTCCAGACATAGGATTGTTGCAAGTATTAGTCTAAATGGTGTAGTTTTAATTAAAGATACAACTTCAATTTTGGTTGGACAACCGACTGAAGTATTCACTGATAATTTTGAAACGGGAACTTCAAACTGGCAATTAACAAATACTTGGGGTCTGACTACATCAACTTATTATTCTCCAACGAAATCAATAACTGATTCGCCAACTGGTTCATATCCAAATAATGTTAATACTCACATAATTACAAATCAATCAATAAATCTCACACAATCAAATGCAGCGATGCTTGAATTCTGGACAAGATGGGACATTGAAGCTGGGTGGGATTTCGCTCAAGTTAGAGTTACAACTAATAATGGTTTAACTTGGATTCCGCTTAGTGGAAGGTACACCAAAAAAGGTTCTGGTAGAGGTGCTCAGCCTGCCAATGAGCCAGGCTATGATGGAAGTCAATTGACTTGGGTAAAAGAAGAAATGGATTTATCAAGTTTTGTAGGCCATAATATAAAAATTCAGTTCTTACTGAAGAGTGATGGTACAGTAACGGCAGATGGGTGGTATATTGATGATGTTATAGTTAAAAGTTATCAACCGACTTCAAATTTTGTTACAACCACTTTTTCAACTTCAGCTGGCTGGAATCTTGTGTCAGTTCCACTTGTTGTTGATGATTGCAGAAAAGATATTTTGTTCCCATCAGCTACTTCTCCAGCGTACGCATTCATTAATCAATATGTGATTAAAGACACACTTGAAAATGGTGTTGGTTACTGGTTGAAGTTTAATAATGTTAATGAGCATATTTTATCTGGACAAGATTTACAGTCACTTACTATTAATTTAAGACAGGGTTGGAATTTGATTGGAACTCTAAATGGAACTGTTCCAATAAATAGCTTAATAACAAATCCACCAAATATAATTCAAGGACAAATTTATGGTTATCAAAACGGATATGTTCCGGTCATTCAATTACAAAAGGGGAAGGCTTACTGGGTGAAGAGCTCCCAAAATGGGACATTGACTATGACTTCAACTTTTTCAAAAGAGAGTTCAGAGAATTTAATGGCGGGCAATTTAATATTTATAAATGGTGATGGCCAGCAAGGTCAATTACGAATTGAAAATTCTGAAAACTTTATCAAATATGAATTACCTCCTGTTCCACCAATTAATTTATTTGATGTAAGATTTGAAGACGGATTTTTCAATTCAAATGTGGATAATGAGCAAATTATTTCTCTATCTGGAATTATCACACCATTTAAGATAAAACTAACTGATGGTAATTCAATTTATAAAATTGAAGATTTAGTCAATGGAAAAATTGTTAACGATGTACTTACAAAATCCAATGAGGTTATTATCAATCAACCAATTGATAAAATCAAAATTAAAAGACTTGATAAGCCAGTATATACTTTCAAATTGAGTCAGAACTATCCTAATCCGTTTAATCCAACAACATATATAACATTTTCATTGCCCGAAAGAATGAATGTCAGATTGAAAGTGTATGATGTGCTTGGCAACGAGATAATCACTCTTATCAATTCAGAATTAGACGAGGGAAAGCACACAATTAAATTTGATGCATCAGAACTTTCATCAGGAATTTATTTCTATAAATTGATAACAGATAAATTCACTGATGTCAAGAAAATGATTTTGATGAAATAAAATCAAATAAGTTTCCGGGCTGTCCAAAAAGTTAAAAATTGTCAGGCTGAGCTTGTCGAAGACTGACAATTTTAATCAAAATCATACTTAGACCATTAAGTTTGACATAAAAATTTACTTTTTGGGCAGCACCTAATTTTTTTTCAAAGTCAATTTATGAGCTTGACAATGAAAAATATTTACCTAATCCTTTTAATAATCTCATCAACTCTTTTTGCTCAATTCCCTAACATTAGAGTAAGTCAACCATCAAGCACTGACCCAAACGAAACAAGCATTGCAATTAATCCACTTGATTCACTTAATCTTGTTGCTGGTGCAAACATTCGATACTATTATTACTCCACAAATGGAGGGTTAAATTGGACTCAAGGTAATCTGACTTCGCCATTAGGAGTTTGGGGGGATCCTTGTGTCGTATTTGATTTAAATGGTCACTGTTATTTTGGTCATTTGTCAAATCCATCTAGTGGGGGCTACTGGATTGATAGAATAGTTGTTCAGAAATCAACAAACAAAGGAATAACATGGTCAAGTGGAGTTGGAATTGGTTATAATCCGCCAACAAGAAATCAGGACAAAGAATGGCTTGCAGTTGATTGGACCAATAGTCCTTATCGAAATAATATTTATGTTGCTTGGACAGAATTCGATTCTTATGGTAGTTCAAATCCGATGGATAGTACAAGAATTTTATTTTCGAGGTCAACAGATGGCGGATTAACCTGGTCTGCTCCCATAAGAATTAGTGAAAAAGGAGGTGATTGTATAGATGGTGATAATACGGTAGAGGGAGCAGTTCCTGCAGTCGGACCAAATGGAGAAGTTTATTTAGCCTGGGCTGGACCACTCGGTTTAGTTTTTGATAAATCAACAAATGGTGGAATGACCTGGGGACTTGATAAGGTCATTACATCAATACCGGGTGGGTGGGATTTTAATGTTCCTGGTATATACCGCTGTAACGGATTACCTATAACTGCTTGTGATATAAGCAATTCACCTTATCGAGGAACGATTTATGTCAATTGGTCAGACCAGAGAAATGGAACTAACAACACAGATATATTTCTTGTAAAATCTACTGATGGAGGCAATACCTGGAGCCAACCCAGAAGAGTAAATCAAGATAATACCCAAACACATCAATTCTTTACTTGGATGACAGTTGATCCTGCCACCGGTTATCTTTATTTCGTTTATTATGATAGAAGAAATTACACTGATAATAGAACTGATGTTTATCTGGCACGCTCCAATGACGGCGGTGAAACATTTACTGAATTTAAGATTTCCCAATCTCCATTTACTCCAAATTCTTCTATTTTCTTTGGCGACTATACTGGGATTGCAGCTTTGAATGGAAAGGTTTATCCTATCTGGACAAGAATGGAAAACAACCAAAGAAGTGTCTGGATTGCAATTTTTCAAGATACGATTCGAACTTTGCCTACAACTACTTTTTCTTTGAGCGAAGGATGGAATCTACTTTCCGTCCCACTTAAAAGACAAAATATGTTTTATAAAGATTTATTTCCAAGTTCAAACTCGTTCGCTTATACTTATCAAAACGGTTATCAGAGAAGAGATACACTTGAATTAGGAAAAGGTTATTGGTTGAAATTTCCAGTTGCTCAAAATGTAACAATTCAAGGATTGAATTTTAATGAATTATCTGTACCAATAAAAGCAGGATGGAATTTAATTGGTGGGTTGAATGGAATTATACCAGTTAATTCAGTGCAAACGAATCCACCAAACATTTTAGTCTCTCCTTTTTATGAATACAGTTCTGGTTATCAGATTTCAAATCAAATAATCAAAGGAAAAGGATATTGGGTTAAATCGAATTCTGATGGTGAGTTAATTCTCAGCATATCAGGACTTAAACGAGGAAATAATGAACTTAATTTCAATTTTGAAGAATTTGCAACACTGGAAATTGAAGATGAGAAAAATTCTTCGAAGTTATTTATTACTGACAAAGTTATTAACAAAGAAAATTTTGAATTGCCACCAATTCCACCTTCGAATTCATTTGATGTGCGTTTTGATGACGGGACAAATGTAATGTTTAAATCAGAAAGAAAATTAGTTCGTATTCAGAGTGAGAGTTTTAATATTAAGATGAAATTTATTTCAAAGGAAAGTGAAATTATTCTTAAAATCATTTTCTTAAATGGGAAAGAGTATTTGTTTGAAAGTGGTAAGGAAATTCTGTTCAACTCTCAAAATGGAAAGGAATTTTTCATAGAAATCTTAGAAAAGAAAGATAACAAATTGGGTGAACGAAAAAGTATTTTTATAAGCGAAGTTTTTCCAAATCCATTTAACTCATCAACAAAGATAAGATTTTATAT
>Ga0136652_1000977_pt1 | contig 12777 bp, 9 predicted proteins | sample ConPoolayeEmetaG_FD_94864 | JGI IMG/M metagenome (GOLD analysis project Ga0136652, IMG submission 94864) | Hot spring microbial mat communities from California, USA to study Microbial Dark Matter (Phase II) - Cone Pool mat layer E metaG... ...
CGAGCCGCCTCCCCCGCCGCCGAAGACCGCGCCGCCCAGTACAGCCGCCTCGACCGTCTCCTCAGCGATTCGAATCGCCATCTTCAGCCTTCGTTTTTTCTTCCGCCCTTTTATCCTATTTTTTTATTTTTCTTCTCCTGCCGCCTGGATAGGGCCGTCATGCCCGCCCAATAAAGCATCACGGCCGTCAGGATTCCGTTGAAAGCAAAGATGGAGAAGGGAAAAACCGGGATGCGAAACGGATGCCCGGCCGTTGTCCAGCCGACGAGCACCGATACCGCATAGACGATTAAGGCGACCGAATTCCATCTCGGTTGGGTCGCTGAATCCGTCGGCGGCGCGGATATTCTTCGGCCCGACTGACCACGCTTTGCCCGTCTTCTGCCCCGAAGAAGATATTGATCGGCAATGAGGATTCCGCCGATCGGCCCGATCCCGATGCTGAGCAGGCTGAGGAAAAGCCCCAGCCGCTCGAGAATTCCCCACGCGGCCAAAAGCGATGCCAGGACCCCGACTCCGATCGCCAGCTTCCAGCGCTCGACCTCGATGAGATTCTTGAAGGCAAGAACGGAGGAATAGAGATTGCTGTCGTTGGTCGTCCACTGGGCCAGGGCGATGGCTGTAAATCCCAGCACTCCGAGACCGGCGAACTCGCGGGAAATCAGGAGACGAGGAAGCTCTTCATGATAGAGGCCCGTCGTCATCGCCAGGGTCGAGCCGGCGAGCTGCATCAGGGCGCTGACCGCCATCGAGAGGGCCGCGGCAAAAAGAACATCCCGGAGCCGCGGCCGGGCATAGCGGAAAACATCCGCCGAGGTCACGGCTCCGACAATAAAGCCTCCGGCAATGATCGAGGCCGCCGCCCCGAGAGACACGGGATAGGGAGACGGCGAATGACTCAGGGCCAAGGCGACGAGCTTCCCCTCCGGCAAGAAATGGAATCCCAGCCTGACAGCGGCCAGGATAAAGAGGATGAGCATCGGAGGGACGGCTACCCAGCTGAGAGCTCGGAGCCCTTGGAATCCGAAGACGGCCGGGATCATCATCAACAACCCGCTGATCAAAGCGATCGCCGCGACGGGAAAAGGGACTTTCCAGACGGCTGTCAGCGTCCGGGCGAAAAGACCCGCCTGAATGCCGAACCAGCCCATAAAGGCGAAGGCAAGACAAAACGAGATCAGCCGGCCCCCGTGCATGCCGAACGATTCACGAACAAGGAGCGGCGTGGCCAGGCCGTGCCGCGCTCCAAGATAGCCCGTCAGGGTCATCATCCCGATGAGGAGCATCTCGCCGAGAAGGTATGCCAGGAGAACGCGACCCGGAGTCCCGAGCCCCATTCCGATCATCATGCCGCGAAGGAGAGCCGAAAGAACGATCGCCACCCCGATCCAGACCATGGCCAGATCGATCCAGGGACGTCTCTTGTCCAGAGGAACGGGCCTCAGGGCGAAATCCTCCAGAGGTTCCCGCTGCTCGGGGCGCATAACGAATCCTTATGATTTAATAACCGGATCTTTGAGACGCAGTTTCCGGAACCATTCGCCTTAGAAAACGGGAGGACCGGCGGGCCCGCGGACGAATCATCGCCGCCTGACCCTCCGCAGGATTTATATACCAGGCGATAAAGACTGTCAATTTGGGCCTGGCGGCGAAGATTTTCGCCGGCGATAATCGATAATCCCCATAGGGATTCACCTCCTCGTGCGCCCTGGCCGAGGATCTTGCGGATGAGGATTGCCCCGACGAGTCGACCTAAACGCTCGAGCGGCGGGCAGGGAGAGGCCCCACAAGTTTTAAGAGGGTCGGGAATGATAAATAAGAGGCAGGTACTTCTCGCCGCTGCCGCGAGGGTTCAACGCCTGGACGATGGAGACTTGCCTCTCTTTGGCCAGGTCGATCGTCTCCCCGCCGTTTTGGGGAGCGACGATCTCCACCGTCGGGCGGAAAATCTCCTGTTCGCTGACTTGCCGGACGACCCCGACCCTCTCGTCGCTCAGAGCGACGATCGTTCCGACAGGGTAGACCCCGATAAACTGAAAGAACTTGTCGATCAGCTCGGGATCGAACATCCGCCCCTTCTCCAGGATCATGACTTCATAGATTTTGTCCGGCGGATAGTCCTTCTTGTAGCTCCTCTTCAAGGCCAGGGCGTCATAGACATCGCAAAGGGAGACGATCATCGAAGCCGGGTGGGGCTTCTGCGGATAGGAGACTCTTGGATAGCCGGTCAGATCATAGCGAAGATGATGCTCGAAAGCGACCACTTGAGGGAGGATGCCCAGGGTGTCTTTATAGCCCTCGAGAATTCTCGCTCCGAGCAGAGGATGATCTCTCATCTGGATAAATTCCGCTTCGGTCAGTTTCGCTTTTTTCTTGATGATACCGAGCGAAATGCTCAGTTTCCCGACATCATGATAGAGGGCGGCGATGCCGAGATCGAGGACGTCATCCTTGACGAATTCCAGCTTGGAAGCAAAAAACATGGTCAGGAGCGAAACATTTAAAAGATGAACAAAGGTGATCAGGTCTTTTTCCTTGACCGAGATCAGGTTCAGCAAATCCTGGTGCCGGCCGATGAAATCCTCCATGATGCTCAAGATGTTGAAACGGAGGTCGAGGTACTCGATTTCTTCCTCGTTGAGGACCATGTTCAGATGATTGGTGACAACCTGAAGCGAGTTCGCAAATTTTCCTCTCAGGGCGCTCGCTTCCGAGCCGCCGTTGTCTGTCCTGACCGGCGCCCTCAGCCTTCCGGCGCGGATATTCTGGATGCCGTGAAGCCGGAAGTACTCGGCTTCATCCGTCCGCTCGAGCCTCTTCGTCCGGGTGAGAAAGATGAAAAACTGAAAGAGCTCTTCGATCCGCAGTCCCTGCTGAAAGACGATCCGTTCGATCCGACTTTCCTCCAAGAACTTGATCAGGGGCGCCATTTTCTGAGTCAGGTGAAAGAAGATTTCGTCTTCCCAGGCCAGCTCGCCGCTGACAATCCCCAAGGTCAGCTCTTTTTTCTCCTTGAGAATTTCTTGGAGATGGGCGTAAAGCAGATGGACGAATTCTTTATATTTGGGATGATCCTCGGAGTAGATCCTGGCCGCCTGGATGGTATTCATCAGGTAGACGAAGCAGGTCTGGATCTTATCCCTCAACATGACCGTTCCATTTCTCCAGGACTCTCAGGGATTCTGCCCGAACCCGTCTGTTCCAGAAATCTTTGCGCTTGGACAGCGATTCGAGGAAAGAGCCGGCGGCCCGGAAGTCCCGGCTCTCGACCATCCGGATATGCCGGATGAGCGTCTTGTTTCGCAGCCCATAAGGCGACTGGATATGAAAAAGCTTGGCCAGGGCGACATGCTTGCTGCGCTCATTCCGAGCCAGCAATTCCAGCGCTTCTCCCTTGAAATCGGCATTCTTCGTCCCCAGGACGGCGAAAAGAAAAGGTTCGTCGATCTCGCTGAGATGATGCATGGACTTAAGCGCCTGGAGTTTAGCCGAGGGATCGCCGAGAGAATAAATTATTTTCAGGACCGCCAGAGAGACCGGCGTATCGATCGCCTTCAGGCAAGCGGCGATTTGACTGAGGAAACGGCTGTCCGAGGCTTTGGTCTTGAGGCGGGCAAGAAAATCAGAGAGGTGCCCGGGATAAAACCCGAAGACGGCCCGGAGCAGCGTCGGCGTCACCGTTTTTTCGGTGAAAATCTTGTCCATATAAACCCACCAATCGAAAGCCCGTTCGCGCAGCCGATCGATGAAATCATCGAGACGGGGATCGGTTTCTCCCTGAAGAATAAGTGTTTCCACATATCCGCCCACCAGGCTCTTGAGTTTCTGGAAGGGGGCAAGATCCGCCAGGCGCGCCTCCCGTTCGTAAAGGACCTCAAGAAGGGATTTCAAGTAATCGAGGTCGCGGTCGGCCGTGATCCGTTCCCATTCCTCGGTAATTCTTCCCAACCGCCTTGTCAATTCCTCGGCCTGCGACTCCGCCGTCAGCAGGTTGAGAAGAACATAACGGTAATTTCTCTCCAAAAGCCGATGATCGAATGTCAGCGGCTTCTCAAAGGAGATTTCGGATAAAAGATTGGACAGTGTTTGGCGGTAAATGTCCGTGAGCATTTCGCCCGATGTCCCGGAAAGAAGCATCCGCAGCTTCCGTTCAACCTCCGGCCGGCGGTTGCGCGGCTCTTCGGTGTGAAAGAGATCGCGGAGGGAGGTGGAGATTTTTTTGTGCCTTTCTTTGGAAATGATCTTGGTGAAGACGCTGAAGCTCAGGGAGTCGAACTTGTCATTGCCGATGATTTCCTCCCAGAGCGTGGAAGCCATATCTTCCTCCCTCATGTCCGAAATGAGCAACTTCAAATTTTCAAACTTCGTCTCGACGGGGACTTTCTTCCCGGCCAACACAGATCTCAGCAGATGTTTGGCGCAAAGGCGGTGTTTCTCTTCCGATGTCTTTTTGAGATAGCGGAAGAATTTGACAAAGCTCTTTTGCAGCTCCTCGTTCTGGATCAAATCCTCGGTGTTGAATTTCCCGGCAACTCTTTCCAAGCTCTCCGCCATCTGCTCGAGCTTGATCGGATCCTCTTCTTCGACCGCCTCCAGGAGAAGGTAGGGCCAGATGTCCTTAATTTCCTCCCCTTCGCCCCGAAGAAGTTGGGCATAGTCCAGCTCCTCGACCGAAATATGGGCAATCTGCTCCTTCCGCAGAATGTTCCCGGCGCCCCCCTCTTTGATAAACTCCCTGAGCGGCAGGGTGATCTTGGCCGCAAACCGGGTCAGCTCGCCGAGGGTAATTCCTTGGCGAATCTCAAGCTTCTTTATTTTTCGAAAGTGGAAAAGTTGGGCCAAGCCGGTAAAGGTCCGGTCCCCCTCCCAGAAGCGGTTATCGATGAACAGGGAATTCGGGGTAAAGCCGATGGACAGGGGGTTGAAAAAATTGAATAAGGCTTCGAGTTTCTCCATGAATTCGGCGACGGTCTTAGCAAAAGCAGGATGCTCAAGCTGATAAATGGCCGCCATCTTGAAGGTGACTTTCAAAATTTTGATGAAATCTTTGATCAATTGATCCCGGGCGGACAGGGATCCATTCTTTCGATCTGAGGACGGCACCTCGACGGAAGTTCCGCTGGACATACCTTTGCCTTCTCTGGGAGGAGTCCGGGCTCATTATGCCCGCGCCTCCGGTTAGAGGCAATCGCCTTTGCCGATGATTTTGGGGGGTGGGATCTCTCACCGCCGGAAGTCATCCTTTGACCTCAAAAAATGGTCAGAAGATTGATGTTCGGCCGGAGAAAGAGAAAAAGTCAGCTTTCTTCCCTGAGGAGGATTTGCCGCCGGATATGATAATAGGGAAAAAGGATGACCAGGATCAAAACCAGAATGGTCAGATAGGTTCGGTTGACGCCTGCCGCCAGGCGATGGGAAACCAGGATGCGGCTTGTCTGGAGATGAATGAAAATGAGGTTGATAAAGATCAAGCCGAGAGAGGCGACCTCTTGCCGAAGATCGCCCAGCCGACCGAGGCTTCGCTCAACCCTTGAATCGCGTTTGCCCGAAGTTCCGGCCGGACCTGATAAATATCGCCGGGCCAGGACCAGAAAACCAATACAGAACACGGCTTGAAAAACGGGAAGTGCAAAAAAGGCCAGAGACTTGTCCACGACAGCCTGGCCGCCCCTCCACACGCTCAGCCAAGCAGCCATTTGCCGGGGAAGACGAACATAAGAGTAAATGGACATCCCCCAGGACACACCCAGAAGAATCCAGTTGGCCGCCGCGAGCAGCCGAACGGCCGACGATCTCAGCCTCGGAACCATCCCTTGCTCCGGCATCAATCTAACGCCGTCTGTCCAGAATTTTCGTCGACTCACGCCGCACGGCTCTCGCCAAGAGAGCCGCAAAACCGCCCCAGTTGATCAGAAGAAAAAACGCCATCCAGAGGTATGTTTTGAGCATCAATCCACCTCCTCCGGCAGCCTTCCCGTCCACCGGGCGAGTTTCCTGTTGGTCAGCAATAGGACGGCGATCAGGACGCCCCATTGAAACAGAATGGTCGCGGCCGAAAACGTGCCGAAGGGCTTCCACCAGGTCCCGGGATTGTCGATGATCCCCCTGTAAAACCACCAACCGGCGAGGAAAAGAAAGATGACGGGCGAAACGAACTTGATAATGATGCTCCACCATGGCCCCATCTTGATGTCCGCGCTCGGGTTGATCAGCTCGCGGCGGATCTTTTCGGCACCGTGTTTCCATACGGCGACGATGATGAAAAACCCGCTCAGGAGAAGTGCGACCCCCCAGACCCAGTCCTGGTTATCGAGGAAGGAGGGGACGATCGCCGAAGGAAGGCCCAAAATCAAGGTCGCGCCGACGATGAGGAGCGTCCCTTTTTTCCTCGGACAACCCCCGTCCATCAAAGTCTTGACTCCGACTTCCACCATTGCGATAAGCGAGGTGAAAGCGGCAAAGACCATGGCCAGGAAGAAAACGGGGGCAATGACCATGCCGCCGGGCATCCTCGGGAAGAGCTGGGCTAGGGAGATGAAGGTCAGGCCGGTGTTTCCGCCCGCCATGGCGGCCCGGGCTGAATCCAGACTTGGCGAGAGGGCAAAGATGGTCGGGATGATGGCCAGGCCCGCCAGAAGTGCCGCCGTCTGGTCTCCGAACCCGATAATCAAGCAGTTCTGGGAAATGTCTTCGCGTCGGCTGGTGTAAACGGCATAGGTCAGGATCAAACCCCAGCCTGCGCCCGTCGACCAGGCCGATTGAGTGAAGGCCTGAAGCCAGGTTTCCGGCTGAAGAAGCCTGGACCACTCGGGGACGAACAGGTAGGTCAGCCCCTGACCGGCGCCGGTCAAGGTCGCCGCGCGCAGAGCCGCCGCCATCAAGAAAATAAAAAGTGCCGGAACCATGAGCTTGGCGACGCGTTCGACGCCTTTCTGGATTCCGCGGTAAATGATCAGGCCGCAAAGCCCGATGGCCAAGATATGAAAAAAGACCGTCTGGCTCCGATCGTGAAGAAATTCGGACCACAAGGCCGCCGTATCCACACCTGCCCTGAAAGAACCCTTTATGGCCAGAAGAAAATATTTGATGCACCATCCCGTAACGACGGAATAGTAAAAGGTGATCAGAAGGCAAATGGCGGCGACCCAGCCGCCCATCCAGGTGTAGCGGCGCCCGACGAAATCCCGGAATCCACCGATCGGACCGAGCCTGGTCTTTCGCCCGATTGCCATTTCGGCCATAAGGAGCGGTGCGGACCATAAAAAAAGCGCCAGTGTGTAGGCCAGGATAAAGGCGCCTCCGCCGTATTGGGCGGCCATGCGCGGGAAGCGCCAGATGTTTCCCGTGCCCACCGCCATGCCGATCGCTGCCGCCAGAAATCCCCACCGGGAACGGAATTGATCCTTGCTCATCGCCTGCACTCCTCCAGAGCAGAAATACCAGACCGGCGAAGGCGATTATAAAACGATCGGGCCGAGTTGACAAATGAGAAGTTCATCCCCCGCCCGGAAGCGCCGCTTCTGAAGAATATGAACCCTATTTCCAGTAGCTCGAGACGAACCGTTCGACCTCGGGAATCCCGCCCTGAAAGATGAGGTAGCCGTTGTGCGGCTCGCGCTCGGTGATCTCGCCGGCGATCGGCGTCAGCATGATCTCCCTGACTTTATCCAGGTCGCTCGTCTGGCCGAGCGCCCAGCCGAGCTTGACGTAGGCGACTTCGGGCAGCATGTTGGCCGCCGGGACCACGCCGAGCTCCATGATGTCGCGCCCGGTGTCGTAGACGAACATCTGGACATAGCCCCAGAGCGTTTGGACCGTCATATACATGGCGATCCCTTTGTCGCTGGCCCGGCGGAGAGCGGGATAGAGCGGCTTATTGACATGGCCGAGCCCCGTGCCGGCGATCACAATCCCCTTGTACCCGTTGTCGATGAGGGATTCGATGATGTCCGGTTTCATGTTGGGATAATAATAGACAATCGAGACTTTTTCCTCGAAGGCCGTGTTGATCGTGACGTTCCGGTCGTCCCGTCGGCGCTTGTAATCGTCCCGGAGAGGAATGATCCACTCCCGGCTGACCATGGCGATGGGGATATCGCCGATCGTCCGGAACGTCGAGCGGTAGGAGGAATGCATTTTCCGGACGCGCGTCCCGCGGTGAAGGAGATCATATTGATCGCTCGTCGGGCCGAACATGCAGACCATAACTTCGGCGATATCGCTTTCGGCCGCCGTCTTGGTGGCGTTGATGAGGTTCAGGGCGGCGTCGGAAGACGGCCGGTCGCTCGAGCGCTGCGATCCGACCATGACGATCGGCACGGGCGAATTCTGCACCATGAACGACAGAATCGCCGCCGTGTGATGCATCGTGTCCGTTCCGTGACCGATGACGATTCCCTGGACGCCTTTCTGGATTTCGCGACCGATCGCCGTCGCCGTCCCGATCCACTGCTCCGGGCCCATGTTTTCGCTGAAGACACCGTAAAGTTTCTCGGTCTCCAGGTTACAGATCTCGGCGAGCTCGGGCACGGACCCGTAGAGTTCTCCCGGGGTGAAGGCCGGGATGACCGCTCCTGTCCGGTAATCCAGGCGGCTGGCGATCGTTCCGCCCGTCCCGAGGAGTTTGACCCTCGGTTTTGCCGGGTCATAGGGAAATTCCTTTTCCGGAATTCTATAGTGGGCTTCCTTGTAACCGATTTCCTTCATCTCGGTGACCGTCTTGACCGCGATCCCGACGTTATAGCCGTTTCTGAGCTTGAGGACAATGTGCTGATCGTCGGCCGTCTCAGACCGCGGAAGGATGATTCCCGTAAATGTGCCCCGGGTGGTCAGGACGTCGACATCGCTCCAGACCCTGACGCCGTGCGCTTTGAGGAGAGAAAGCGCATCTCCTCTATAGCCTTTATAGATATCGCTCGCCAACATCTCCATGCCCCCTCCTCAAGCTTCAACCTTGCGCCCGAAGCGCGTCCCTGAGCAGGGATGCGACTTTCTCTCCCTCGACGCGCCCCCTGAGCTCGGCCATCAAAACGCCCATCAGATGGCGGAACTTTTTATCCGGATCCCGGGGGACAAGATGTTTTTCCAGCTTGGCGACAATTCCGATGATCTCACGGACATCCTCCTCCTGCAATCGGAAAATCCCAAGCCTGGCGATCGCCTCGCCCGCCGTCAATCCCTCCGCGGCCATGAGTTTCAACAGGTCCGGGAAGGCCTCCCGGCCGAATTCTCCGGCCGAATATCCGCTGAAGAGATCGACGACCGCTCCCTCGCTGAGCCGGCCAACTTCAAATCCTTTGCGTTCGAGGGATTTAAACATTTGGCTGATGACCACCGCCGCCAGAGTCGGTTGAATTCGAAGCTCGGTGACGATTTTTTGGAAAAGGGGTGCCCGGGAATCGGAGACGAGATTCTCGACGATTTCAGATGAAAGACCGAGGCTGCGGAAAAAGGCCCGCCTTTCCCAGGGCGGAACAGGAAGTCTCCGCCTGGCTTTCTCGATCCGTTCTTCCGTCAATGGAACGGGCGGCATATCCGTATCCGGATACATTCGGTCCGGTCCGGGAAGGATCCTCTCGAACCCGTTGATTCCTGAGGGAAAAGCCTGCCGCGTCTCATTCGGCACTCCCTCCGCCGCTTCGCCGGCGCGGATGATAATTTCTCCGACGGCCGTCTTGGCGTCCTGATCGTTTCCCCAGACAAGAACCACCGCATCGTCTTTTCTCGCCCTGACGGCCGAATGGATTTTCTTCCATTCGTTAGGAGAAAGCGGATTGTCCATCATCTCCGAATGAAGAATATTCGGAAGCTCATCCAGGCAGGCGACAACGCGAACCCGGTCGGAGATTTCGGCGGCAAAGTCGCGGCCCGGCTGAAGGGGAAACTTGAGCAGCCCTCTGAAGTCAGCGAGTTTGACCGCCATGACCCGCCATTTCCTTTCTAAGGCCTGACGAACCGGAAGAAAGGCGGTCTTCTCCAGGACGGCGGAGACTTCCGCCGCCTCCGTTTTCAATGTCTCCCGACGGATTCCTCTTTTTCGAACCTCTTCTCGGAGTTCGAGGAGGTTCACTTGCCTCAAGGCTTCGAAATGCGTCAGGCGGGGAATGTAAGGAATGCGGTGAACGCCCTTGATTTCAACCCGGGTGCCTCCCTCGACGCTGACATTGACGTCCTGGCGCGCCCGGCCGATTCCCGTCCTGACCTTTCCCGTGCACCGGGCCAGCTCCCGCAGCAGTTCGGCCACTTCGGCCACCTCCCAGGGAGCTCTCATGTCCGGGTAGGTCACGGTTTCGATCAAAGGGATACTTAATCGATCGGTTTTATAGACTCGGCGGTGGCCCCGGTCGCTGACCTCCCGACAGGCATCTTCTTCGAGCCCGAGCTGGCGGATCCGGATGCGCCTCGCCCGATAGGGAATCCAGCCGTCCGTTCCGAGGATGGTCGTCCGCTGAAATCCCGCCGGGATGCTGCCGTCAAGATACTGCTTGCGGGCGATATGGAGCTCGCCGACAAGCTGGCAATGGAGAAGGAGCGTCATTTCGAGAGCGATGTCGAGGGCTTCCTGGTTGAGCTCAAAGGGCGGCGTGTCGTCCATCTCATAGGTGCAGACATTGCGCTTATTCAACTGGTAGATAATCTCTTTGCGGGTCTTGAACTCCATCAGGGCCGTGCCGTCGTACTCCCCCAGCTCGGAGAGCGTCGGCCTCATATGGCGAAGGACCTCGGCGTCGAAGTCTTCGTAGTATTCGCCGGCCGGGCAGCGGCAGAAGAGCTTTTTCTTTGTCAGGAGCTGCTGGTGAATCTCGAGTCCGGACTTGAACCCGATCTGCTCATAGTCCCGCTCTGTTAGTTCCCCGTAATCGAAGATTTTGGGCATAACCGAGTTTGCCAATATACCACACCTGCCTGAATCCGTAAACCGGGATGCCGCTCGGAGGTGACGTCTTATTTCCCCTGATTGACCATAAATCCATAATCGCCAACCTTGAAAGCCTTTCCCACCCGGGGAAATTTGACCGTGAACAGGCTCTATGGTATACATGCTTCCCGTTTTTTCGCTTTTTTCACCCGGAGGAAGAATTTTGAAGATCGAACCTGGGGAGCAGGATCGAATGGCCGCGATCTTCGACATGGACGGCGTCATCGCCGACAATATGGGTCATCATACGCGCGCCTGGGAGCTGTTCATCCAGAAGCACGCCCCCCACCTGAAAATCGAAGATATTGCGAGCCGCTACGGCCAGACGAACGCCGACATCATGAGCTTCGTTTTCGGCCGGCCGCTTTCGCCGGGAGAAATCGATCGTTACGGAGAGGAAAAAGAAGGTCTCTACCGGGAGCTCTATGCCGCAGACATGGCCCCCCTCGCCGGACTCTTCGATTTTCTTGCCGAACTCCGGAAGGTCGGAATCCGGACCGCAGTCGCCACTTCAGCGCCGAAGAGTAACGTGGATTTTCTGCTCGACGGGCTGAAGATCCGCTCCTCGTTTGATCTCGTGCTCGATGCGGCCGGAGTGCGGAAAGGCAAGCCGGACCCGGAAATCTATCTCAAGGCGGCCCGCGAGCTCGGCTGCAGGCCGCCGGCCTGCGTCGTCTTCGAAGACGCTCTCTCCGGGATCGAGGCCGGCCGCCGTGCGGGAATGAGAGTCGTCGGTGTCGCCACGACCCTTCCGCCCGAACGCCTCGCCGACACGGATCTCGTCATCCGGGATTTTACCGAAATCAGTGTCGATCAAATCATCCGTTTGGTGAGTCGCTCGCCGGAATAAGACGTCTGGTATTTTCCCCCGCGCCTGGAAACACCCCTTCCCGAGCCGCTGAATTCAGGCTGGAATCCCCAGAGAACCCGGAAAGGCGAGCCGTCCTCCCCGATTCAGGGCCGCCCTTTGATCGCGGTCGGCGCCCTGACCTTTCGCCAGGTAAATCTCGCCTCGTTTTGCGACTAAAGAGAAGAAAGGAAAAAGATGTTTTTCGACTGTCGAGGAGAGAACAAAGACCGCTCAATCCAGGGAGGTGAGGCATCATGAGAGAAGGATTCTTCATCCGGCCAAAAAACCGAGGACCGGGGCCTAAGCGAAAAGCTCTCGTCCTGATGGCCCTGCTCCTAGCCTCGGGCCTCGAGGCTAGGCTGAGGTTTATCGGGCCAAACCCTTATTATTCCTTCCTGACCTATCCCCAGGATTCGAGACGATTCGCCCTTCATTCGAGCTTTTCCTTTTTTTATTTGAGAGCCCGCGGCTGGATGGGGCATCTCGATATCCCGGAGCTTTCGCCGAGCCCGACCTATGTCAACACGGAAGAGTCGGTCGAAGAAAACATCCCTTCGGGACAGACGGCTCAGGCCGGATTTAAAGGAAACTGGATCTCGCCGGAAATGACGGCCGCGATCCGGGTTTTCGAATTCAAATCCCTCCGGCTGATTCCGCTCGTCTCCGGCAAACTGGACAGCTTCAGCCTTCGCTCATCGGGCCAGGCCGTCCCCTCCGACAATCCCGCCGGCGTAATCCCCTTTTCCGCTAAACTTTCCCAGAGAAACACCGAATTTTCCCTGGGGCTCGTCGGCTCTGGCTTGATCGGACAGGTGCCGTTCGGGATCCTTTTCAACTACAGACAATATCAAGAAGGCCGTCCCAGCGGTTTCTTAAATTTCTCCAAGGACGGCCAGAATGTGCGGCTGAACCGGTTCAACTGGGGCTGGTCCACGGTTCAGGGATGCAACCACATTTTCGGCACCAAGACAAATATCGACGCCTTCTGGGAAGACTCGTATACGAGCGC
>Ga0136652_1000982_pt1 | contig 12748 bp, 7 predicted proteins | sample ConPoolayeEmetaG_FD_94864 | JGI IMG/M metagenome (GOLD analysis project Ga0136652, IMG submission 94864) | Hot spring microbial mat communities from California, USA to study Microbial Dark Matter (Phase II) - Cone Pool mat layer E metaG... ...
CAACTCCTCTTCCTGCCATCTGTGTCGCTATTGTAACTGCTTTGAGACTGCCTGCCTGTGCAATTATTGCTGCTTCTGCTTCATGATTTTTTCCATGGAGAACTTTATGTGGAATTCCTTTTCTTTCAAGAATTTTGCTCAGTTTCTCTGCCTTTTCTATTGATACTGTTCCAACGAGGACAGGTCTTCCAATTTTATAAAGTTCTTCTATTTCTTTTACAATTGCATTAAATTTTTCCTTTTCTGTTGCATATATTTCATCGTCATATTCTGTTCTTCTTAAAGGTTTATTTGTTGGGATTACAATCACATCAAGTTTATATATCTCTTTAAATTCAAGTGCTTCTGTTAATGCAGTTCCAGTCATTCCTGCGATTTTTTTATAAAGTTTAAAATAATTCTGAAAGGAAATTGTGGCGAGTGTCTGATTTTCGCTTTCTATTTTTAACCCTTCTTTTGCTTCTATTGCCTGATGAAGACCATCTGACCATCTTCTTCCAGGCATAAGACGACCAGTGAATTCATCTACTATTATTACCTGACCATCTTTTACAACATACTCTTTATCTCTTTTGAAAAAATTATGTGCTCTTAATGCCTGATTTATATGATGGACAAGTTCAGTATGTGTTCCATCATAAAGATTCCCTATATTTAACAATTTTTCACATTTTTTAATACCCTCTTCAGTTAGAGTTGCTGTCTGATTTTCTTCATCAACAATATAGTCCTTCTCCTTTACAAGTTTTCTTACCAATCTATCAACCTCATAATATAGAGAAGGACTTTCTTCGCTTGGACCGGATATTATTAAAGGAGTTCTTGCCTCATCTATTAAAATTGAATCAACCTCATCTATAATCGCATAATTTAATTTCCTCTGAACCTGGTCTTCTTTTCTTACTGCCATATTGTCTCTTAAATAATCAAATCCAAATTCACTCCCTGTTCCATAAGTTATATCACATAAATATGCTTCTTTTCTTTCACATGGTTTTAAATATAAAAATCTTGAGTCAGGAGGAAGGTGTGCAGGGTCAAATTTATATGCTATTGAAGTATATCTATCTTTTGTCTCTCTATAAGAAACTATGCAACCACAGGATAATCCAAGATAATGATAAATTGGACCCATCCACTGAGTATCTCTTTTTGCCAGATAATCATTGACTGTAACAAGATGGCATCCAGCACCTTCAAGAGCATTTAGAAATAAAGGCAAAGTTGCAACAAGAGTTTTACCCTCTCCTGTTGCCATCTCTGCAATTTTCCCATAATGAAGGACTATCCCTCCTATTATCTGAACATCAAAATGTCTCATATTTAAAGTTCTTCTTGCTGCTTCTCTTACAAGAGCAAATGAATCAACAAGGAAATTATCAAGTGGTTCTCCTTCAGAAATGAGTTTTCTCATTTCTTCTGTCTTTTTTATCATTTCTTCTCTTGAAAGATTTTTGACTTCCTCTTCTTTTTCATTAATTTTTTTCAATAAATTTATAAGATTTTCAAGGAACAAAACTTTATCTCTGTTAAGAAAATTGCTTAAAAAGAATTTTGTTCCAGGATTTAAAAGTTTCAATCTCGTAAGTAATTCTTTGTAATAATCCATTATTTTGCCTCTCTTTTACGGATGGATTTTCAAATATAGTTTGCCGGGGGGCAGAATCGAACTGCCCACGCCAGCCTTTTCAGGGCTGCGCTCTACCACTGAGCTACCCCGGCACCGATAAAAATAAATTACCAGTTAATAAAATTTTTGTCAAGTTTCGAAAAATGATGATAAAATAAAGAAAATGATAAAAATTGGACTGTTTGGTTATTCAGGAAGTGGTAAGACATATATTTTTAAGAAACTGACAGGAAAAGAAACTGAAATTTTTGATCCATTTAAACCAAATGTAGGAATTGGTATTTATAAAGATGAAAAACTTAAAAAAATAAGTGAAATTATAAAACCCAAAAAAGTTGTTTATCCTGAATTTGAAATATATGATTTTAAAGGTTTTCCAGAAGAACAAGGTTTTCCTTCAAACTATTTTAAAAATTTTAATGATATGGATATTCTTCTTCTAATTGTGAAAAATTTCACAAATGAGGCTAATCCTTCAGAAGAAAAGGAATCTTTAATTATGGAACTTATATATCATGATATTGAAAGAGTTGAAAATATAATTGAAGAAAGAAAAAAAGAGGGTAAGGGTTTTGAGATGTGGGAAAAATGTCTTGAATTTTTAAAAGAGGAAAAGTTTTTAAAAGATATGGAAATTGAAAAAAAACATCTTATAGGAGCAGAACTTCTAACCTTAAAAGAAATTATTGTTTTTTCAAATGGAGATATAAAGGAGATAAAAACAGAAAAGCCATTTTTAAACAAAATTGAGGATATTTATGAAAAAGTAATAGAGACACTGGGTATGATAACTTTTTACACAATTAAAGGAGATATTGCTCAGGGATGGATAATTCCTAAAAATTTTACAGCAAAACAGGCAGCAGGAAAAATTCATAAGGATATAGAAAAAGGATTTATTAAAGCAGCAACTTTAAGTTTTAATGAATTTATTGAAATAGGGGACTGGCATAAAGCAAAAAATATGGGTGTTTTAAAATTTCTTGGTCCAAATTCTCATATAGAAGATAAAGATGTTGTTGAGTTTTTCTTCACAAAATAAATCATTCAAAAACACTCATTAAAAAATTTGTCAAGGGAAGAATTTTTTTGTAAAATTGTAAAAATATGGAGAATTTTTTTCAGGCTACATGGAAGAAAATAGAGGAATTCTGGGTTAAAAAAGGGTGTCTACTATGGCATCCTTATAATGTTGAAGTTGGTGCAGGAACTTTGAATCCAGCAACATTTTTTGGAATTATTGGAAACAAAAAATGGAATGTTGTTTATCTTGAACCTTCTGTAAGACCTGCAGATGGCAGATATGGAGAAAATCCAGTAAGATTATATCTTCATCATCAAATTCAGGTTATAATGAAACCACCTCCTTCTGATATCCAGAAAATTTATCTTAAAAGTTTAGAGTATATTGGAATTCCAGTTAAAGAACATGATATAAGATTTATTGAGGATAACTGGGAGGCACCAACTCTTGGAGCATGGGGAGTAGGATGGGAGGTCTGGATTGATGGACTTGAAATAACACAATTTACATATATGCAACAGGCAGGAGGGATTGACCTTTTACCACCAGCAGTGGAGATTACATATGGACTTGATAGAATTGTAAATTTCCTTCAAGGAGAAAAAAATGTTTTTAATTTAAAATGGAATAAAGATGTGAAATATGGAGAAATTCATAGGGAGAGGGAAAGAGAATATTCTATTTACTCTTTTGAAATTGCTGATACAGATTTTCTATTTGAAATTTTTGATAGGTTTGAAAAAGAAGCAGAAAGGATTTTGGATAATCAACTTATTTATCCTACTTATGATTATATTTTGAAACTATCTCACATATTTAATTTACTTGATGCAAGAAAGGCAATAAGTGTGAGTGAAAGAGTGAGATACATTCAGAGGGTAAGAAAACTTGCAAATAGATGTGCTTTACTTTACATTCAAAAAGGAAAGGGTATAATATAAGCCAGGAGTAAAGACAGAGGAAAAAAGTATAAGCCGGGATGGTGGAAACGAGCCCCAGAAGTAAGCAAAGATTAGCAAGCGAGGTATAGCAAGGGGCGAGTTGGTGCGAGTAAAACAAAGGGAAAAAAGAAAAACTAAAAGAAAGGGAAAGATAAAGGGAAAAAAGAAAAAAACTGAAGCACCGAGCACAACTGAAACAAATATAGGAAATAAGGTATAATATAAGCCAGGAGTAAAGACAGAGGAAAAAAGTATAAGCCGGGATGGTGGAACTGGCAGACACGTACGTTTGAGGGGCGTATGGCTTATGCCGTGGGGGTTCGAGTCCCCCTCCCGGCAATAAGAAACAAAGGAAACATTGAAAATTTAAACAAGGAGAATAAAAAAAGACCCCACGGCATAAAGGGGTTATAGGGGAAAGAAATTTCCCCTACGCTTTTCGTCGTGGGCGGAGATATAAAAATGGTAAAAAAAATTCTTTTATATGAAGGTTGTTTTGACTGGGAAAAAGAAGGTGTATTTAATCCAGGGGTAATTGTTGAAAATGAAGAAATACATATAATTTACAGGGCTATAAGATGTGAAAATTATTCGCGATTAGGATATTTGAAAGTAATACCTGATAAAGAAATTGAGAAATATGAATATCCCATAATTTCTCCAACAGAAGATTATGAAAAACAGGGTATTGAAGACCCAAGAATAACAAAAATAGAAAATTCTTATTTTTTAACATATACTGCCTATGATGGTAAAAATGCAAGGATAGGTCTGGCAGAATCAAAAAATTTAATAAATTTTAAAAAACTTGGAATAATAAGTCCTAATATTACTTTTCTTGAAGCATTAAATATATCAAAAAGTGAAAGATATAAACCCTTTTGGGAAAATCAGATTCAGAAAAGAGGAGAGAATATAATTATATGGGATAAAGATGGATGTCTTTTTCCAGAAAAAATAAATGGAAAATATGGTTTATTACACAGAATAGAACCGGATATTCAGATTGTTTATTTTAATGATTTTTTTGAACTTAAAAGTAAGGAGTTCTGGGAAGATTATTTTAAAAAAATTGAAGAAAAAATAGTGATGAAACCAAAATATAAATGGGAGAAGAGTAAAATTGGAGCAGGTGCACCTCCTATAAAGACAGAATTTGGATGGTTATTACTATATCATGGAGTTGATGAAAAAAAGATATACAGAGCAGGGATTTCATTGCTTGATTTTGAAAATCCTCATAGAGAAATAGCAAGATTACCATTCCCTCTTTTTGAGCCAGATTATTACTGGGAAAAAGAAGGGAATATTCCAAATGTAGTTTTTCCGACAGGTGCTTTTATAAAAGAAGGGAAACTTTATATTTTTTATGGTTGTGCTGATAAAAGAATTGGATGTGCAGAAATAGAAGTTGAAGAAATAAAAAAATTATTAAAAAAGAGTGGAAAATAGACCAAAAACGCCTATTTGGGAAGATATTTTAATTATTTTTTCAATCTTTTCTCTATGGCCCACCATTTTAAGAAGAGAAAGTTTTTTAACGCGTTTGATAATGTTTTGTTTTTTAGGATGCCTTATATGGATACTTAAAAGAAGGATAAATAGAATAAAAAATCTTTAAAAATGAAAGGATTTTTTTATTTTTCTTTACTCTTTGTTTTTTTTACTGGATGTAATAAAAAAGAGAGTTTAGAAGAGAAAAAATGGAAGGAGATAGTGAAAAAGGGAGATTATTATTTTGTCAATGGTAATATAGATATTGCTCTGGAATTCTGGATTAAATCGCTTGAATTTAAAAAAGATAGTTTAACTTACGAAAAAATTGTTTCTTCATTTATAGCAAAAAATCAACTGGATGAAGCAAAAAAATATGCTATTTCTGGTTTGACATATTTTCCAAATAATGATAATTTATTATTCAATTTAGGGCTTATAGAATTTTATTGTGGAGAATATGAAAGTTCTTTAAAAGTGCTTGATAAACTTATGGAAAGGAATAAGTATTATCCGGAAGCGCATTATTTAAAGGGACTAATATATGAAAAAAAGGGGGATTTTGAGAGGGCAAGGAAAGAATTTATAGAGGAAATAAATATAAATCCTGGTTCTAAAAAAACCTGGAAAAAAATAAAGGAGATTGAAAAATGAAAAGCAAAATTTTATTATATCTTTTTTCATTTTTCCTCTTTATAGAATTCTCTTTCTCCCAGAATGCGATTTCCTATATACAATATTTTTCCTCTTTAAAATCAAGATTTCCTGGAAGCCAAGGCCACAAAAACTCTGCTGATTTTATTGAAGCAAAATTTAAAGAGATAGGTCTTAAAAATGTTAAAAGAGAAAAATTTACAGTAGTTGTGCCTGTTGAAAAATTTGCCTATATTGAATATCAAGGAGATAGAATTGATATAAATTGTATATGGCCAAATTTTGTAAGGACTTCAACTCTCCCGCCTTCCGGTATTGAAGGAAAACTTATTTATGGAGGCAAAGGGGATTTAAGAGAAATTGAAGGGAAGGAACTGGAAGGAAGGATTGTGGTTATGGATTTTGATTCAGGAAGCAACTGGGTAAATCTTGCAATGCTTGGTGTAAAAAGTTTCATTTTTTTGAATACAGGCGAAATCACAAGAAGTGAAGCAGAAAGAAAATTCCTTTCTGTTCCAGTAGATGTTCCAAGATTTTATTGTGAAGATAGAAGGTTAATTGAACTGGCGAAAAAAGAGGTTTCTGTTAAAATTCATGCAAGGATGGACTGGGAAAGAGTTGAGGACTGGAATATTTATGGTTTGATAGAAGGAAGGGATAAAAAATTGAAGGAAGAATTGATTATCTTAAGTGCCTATTATGATAGTATAAGTATTGTTCCTTCAATTGCACCTGGAGCAACTTCTGCCTGTGGGATAGGTATTTTACTTGAACTTGCAGAATATTTTGTTAAGAATCCACCAAAAAGAAGTGTTCTTCTTCTTGCCACTTCATCTCACTTTATGAGTATGAGAGGAATTGATGCCTTTATTCAAAAACATTGTAGAAATGAAAAACCTTTTTCTGAAAGGATAAAAAAAGAAGACAGGATTACTCCGAAACTCTTTATTGGACTTGATATTTCAGATAAAAATGACCAACTTGGGATATGGCACAATTCCTATGAGTTTTATATACAGAGATTTTTTGCTCCTTTGGGTAAAAAGTTTATGGAATATGCTGAAAATATAAGTAGAAGTTTTAAATATTCTCAAATCCCACTTGTAAATGGAATAAGCCCTGAAAAAGGAATTGTGTGGGCAACATTTTTGCCTGAAAAAATAAGGACAGATGGAGAATATATGGTAAATTCTGGAAATCCTGCGATATCATTAATCACTGTAAATGATGGTAGATGGAAAGTTGATACACCAGATGATACATTTCAAAATTTAAACATACAAAATATTTCCAAGCAGGCAATTTTTCTTAAAAATCTTCTCTCTGTTGCTTTGAATGATGATAAACTTTTTGAAGAGAGTGAATTGAAAATTAAAGATAATATGGCAAGTTTAAAAGCAAAAGTAGTAACATTTAACCCAAGAAAAAGTTTTGTTCCAAATGAGCCAGTTAAAGATGCTATTGTTGTTCCAAGGTTTTCTATTATCTATACGGGGCTTGCTTTTCAAAAAACATATATAGGTGTAAGGGGGCATTTCTTTGAGATGACAGATGAAGATGGAAAGGCAGAAATAACAAGGTTTTTATTGAAGCAACCAGGACAAATTTATCTTAACGCTTTTTATATAGACCCTGAAGATGGCAGAATTATTTTTGCACCTGATTATGGAGTGAATGGAAATCAGCAATATCCTATAAATTTCTTCATGGATACAAAAGAGAAGGAAAGAATAGTTGTTATTTTTAGATGTAAGCAAATATCCCTTTTTAGTTTAATAGACCCTCAATATTTAATACAGATAAGTAATATAAATGTATTTGACCTTTCAAACTCTTTCCCTGATGCCTATGGTTATTTTCTTGAATATCCTGATAATCTTCTATTTTTTGGATGGAATTCCTATTGTGAACCTGTTGGATGTGTTTTTGCAAAGGAAAATACAAAAATTAAAATAATTGGTGAAACAGGTGCTCTTGGAAAAACTTTATTACTTTTGAATTCAAAAGAGACATTAACAAATAAAGAATGGGCTGAAGGACTTGGTTTTCCTGTAAGTGAAATTTCAGCAATTTATAATACTCCATATCAGGCTGCAAAAGATATGATATTTCTTGATAATTATAGGAGACACAATTTTGAAAGATATGGGATTAAAAATGAAAGACTTATTGAATTACAGAACAAAGCAAGGGATTTACTTAATAAAGCAGAAGAATCTTTAAAAGAGAAAAAATGGTATGATTTTCTGAAATTTTCAAGACAATCACAAAGTATTGAAGCAAGAGCATATCCTGATGTTAAAAATACAGCAAATGATGTTGTAAAAGGGATTATCTTCTATTTTATAATTTTACTTCCCTTTGCGTATTTCTGTGAGAGATTAATTTTTGCATTTCCAAGGATAGAAAAAAGAATTGCAGGTGTTTTTGGCATTTTCCTTATTATATACTGGATTATGAGAAATGTTCACCCTGCTTTTAGATTAACAAATGCTCCAGAGGTTATTCTCCTTTCATTTATAGTCCTTTCACTTTCAGGAGTGGTAATTTCAATAGTTGCGTCTAAATTTGAACAACAGATGCAGAAATTGAAAAGAGAGACAGCAAAGGTCTATCAAACAGATGTTGGAAGAATAACAGCAACAGGAACTGCTTTCTCTCTTGGTGTTGCAAACATGAAAAGAAGAAAGATGCGCACAGTATTGACAACAATAACATTAATACTTCTTACCTTTACTGTCCTTTCATTCACATCTATAAAAACATATTTAAAATTTAACCAGATATTAAGACCAAATAAACCTGTTTACACAGGACTATTATTAAGGGATAGAAACTGGTATCCTCTTCAGGAAATATCTTTTGAATATACAGAAAATGAATTTTCAGAAAGAGGAATAATAAGTCCAAGAAGTTGGCTGATTTTGAAAGATTTGGGAAACAAAACTACAATAGAGGTAAAGTATAAAGATGTTTCTTCCTTTTCTACAGGGATTCTCGGGCTTACTCCATATGAAAAAGAAATATTACCTTTTGAAAAAACAATAATAGTTGGTAAATGGTTTGAAACAGAAAATGAGAATTCAGTTTTGATTTCAGAAAAAACAGCCAAAGAACTTGGTATAAAATACCAAGATATTGGGAATGTTAAAGTTAGTATTTATGGAGAAGAATTTTTGGTTAAAGGGATTTTTGATAGTGAAAAATTAAGTAGCATAAAAGACCTTGATGATGAAATTATAACACCTGTTGATTTTTCTGTTCTTCCTGAAAAAGAACTTTCACAGATAAGAATGGAAAAAACTGCACAGGTATTAACATCTCAGATTCAGTTAAGGTCTTTTGTGCATACAGAGGCAGAAAATACAGTTTTGATGCCATTTAAAAAAGTTATGGATTTAAAAGGAACTTTACAATCAATTGCTGTTAAATTTCAAGATATACCTGAAGGACTAACCCCTAAAATCCTTGTTGAGGAATTTATAACAAAACTTGCAGGAATAGTTTTTGCTGGATTTGAAGATAAGACATTTGTTTATAGTAGTGTTGGTTTTACATCTTTTGGAGGAATAAGTAATATTTTAATTCCAATACTGATTGCTTCTCTTATTGTATTAAATACAATGCTTGGTTCTGTTTATGAAAGAATAAGGGAGATAGGAACTTATAGTGCTGTTGGGCTTGCTCCTGTTCATATATCTTCTCTTTTCTTTGCAGAATCTCTTGTTTATGCAGTTCTTGGAGCAGTTGGAGGGTATTTATTGGGCCAGATTATGATAAAAATTTTACTTGTTTCAGGACTTCTGAAAGGGCTTGTTCTGAATTATTCTTCTCTTTCCGCAGTTCTTTCAACAATTATTATTGTAATTACTGTGCTTCTTTCAACTTTATATCCTGCAAGAAAGGCATCCCAGATGGCAGTTCCTGATGTAACAAGAAAATGGATTTTACCTACGCCTAAAGGAGATAACTGGGAATTTGAATTTCCTTTTACTGTGAGTGAAATTGAAGTTCTTGGACTGGCTACATTTCTAACAGAATATTTTAATACATATCAGGATGTCTCTCTTGGTAATTTTTATACAAATGGAGCAAATTTAAAATATGAAAAACTCTCTTCAGGCAAAAATAAATATACTGTTGAAACATGTATATGGCTTGCTCCATTTGATCTGGGTGTAAGTCAGGAATTTAAAATGGTTTTTGAACCACTTGGTCAATATAATTTTTATACAATTAATTTATTAATGAGAAGGATTAGCGGAGAATCAACTGACTGGAAACGACTTAATAGAAGATTCCTTGATGGTATAAGAAAACAGTTTTTAATATGGAGGACAGTAAGTATAGAAATTAAAAAAGAGTATGAAACTCAGGGTAAGAATCTTTTGAAATTAGAATAAGGGGGAAAAATGGATGAAACAAAGAAAATTTCTTTTGAGCCGGAAATTTCAGAGCCATTCTATGAAGGGTTCAATTACAGAACAATCCTTGCTGCTTTATTTATAGGATTTATAATGCTTCCTGGCTCAATATATCTTGGTTTAATTTCAGGAGGTGGACTTGGAGGAGCGGCTCAATGGGTAACTGTTATTCTTCTTGTTGAAATTGCAAAGAGGTCTTTTGTAGAGTTGAAAAAACAGGAAATTTATATTGTTTATATTCTTGCTTCATCACTTGTTTCTGCCGGGCTTGTCCTTGGAACAGGGATGCTTGTTCTTCAGGGAGGTGCTTTCAGTGATCTTATATGGAAGCAATATCTTGTTCAATCTCCTTATGCAGAATCGTTTGGTTTAACCCCTCATATACCGAGATGGGCGGTTCCTCCTCCTTCTTCAGATGCAATTTTAAAAAGAACATTTTTCCATAGAGATTGGCTTATTCCTATTTTACTTATAATAGTTCATAATGTTTTATACAGAATAAACATGTTTTCTTTAGGTTATGCTCTTTTTAGAATAACAAGTGATTATGAAAAACTCCCATTTCCTATGGCACCCGTTGCTTCTGAAGGAGCGACTGCTTTGGCAGAAACAAGTGCTAAAAAGGAAACATGGAGATGGAGAGTTTTCAGTATTTCAGCAATGGTTGGAATTGTATTTGGTGCTTTTTATGTTGTTATCCCGACAATCACAGGACTTTTAATGGCCAATCCCTTACAACTTTTCCCAATCCCTTGGGTAGATTTTACAACACAAATAGAGACATTTTTACCATCAGGAACATTTGGATTTGTAACTGATATTGGAGCGATATTGACTGGTTTTGTTCTTCCTTTCTGGGTTGTTGTTGGAACATTTATTGGTTCATTTTTGTCCAGAACAATAGGAAGTCCAATTCTTTATAAAATTGGTATTATAAAACACTGGCAACCAGGAATGACTGCAGTCCCAGCAAATGTTGTAAGTACTATGGATTTCTGGATAAATCCGATAATAGCAAGTGGAATTGTTGTCGGTCTTATTGGAATATGGAAAACTATAACTTCTTTTAAAAGCAAAGTTGAAAAAGTTGAAAGGCAATTACCTACTGGAAGGGGGGATTATCCTATTGGTGTTGCTCTCCTTTTATGGTTTATATCAACTCTGATTTATATAATCATATGCCATATTCTTGTTCCAAGATTCCCTGTATCCATTTTTATATTTTTTGGATTTGTTTTAACACCATTTTTAAGTTATACATCTGCAAGAATGTTTGGAATTACAGGTGTGGCTACAGGAATTGCATTTCCTTATGTAAGAGAGGCAAGTTTTATTTTAAGTGGATATAAAGGAGCAGATATATGGTTTGCACCAATCCCTTATTTTAATCATGGACATCTTGCACAATCTTTTAAACAGTTAGAACTTACAAGAACAAAATTTACATCATGGTATAAAGCAGAATTTACTGCACTTGGTATTATGCTTTTTTGTAGTTTTCTTTTCTGGTCAATCATATGGAGAATGGCTCCAATTCCATCTTCTACATATCCATTTGCTCAAAAAATATGGCCTATGAGTGCTATATTTAATGCTCTATGGGCAACAAGCACTCTTGAGGGTGGAGCAAAGTGGATGATTGAAGCAATAAAGTTAAAATATATTTTAAATTCAACGATTTTAATATATTTCCTCTACATTATTATCTCTTTATTTAAATGGCCTATCGGGATTTTCTATGGAATTATAGGAGGAATGACAAGTTTGCCCCATTATGCTTTCCCTATGTTAATAGGTGCTTTACTTTCAAGATTTTATATGGCTAAAAAAATTGGACCCAACTGGCAGAGATATAGACCTATAATTCTTGCTGGATATGCATGTGGATTTGGGCTTATTGGTATGATTTCAGTTGCTGTTGCTTTAATAGCAAAGACAATTTTCCAGATTATTTACTAAAATTCATACTCTTCCAAATATGAAGGAATTACAATCTCTAAGTTTTTGTATTTTTCTTTAAGTATTTCTGAAAATTCATAAATAACTTCTTCTTCTCCATGAACCAAGAAAATTTTTTGAGGTATTTTTTTAAACTTACTTATCCATTTTAACAGTTCTTCTCTATCCGAATGTGCTGAAAAACCATCTATTTTTTCAATTCTTGCTTTTACTTTATAATTACTTCCCAGAATTCTTACACTTTCCTTTTCAAGTATTTCCCTTCCAAGAGTTCCCTTTGCCTGATAACCTACAAAGACAATTGATGATTCTTTTCTTTCTATATTTGAAACAAGATGATGTTTAATTCTTCCTCCTGTACACATTCCACTTCCTGCAATAATAATTGAAGAACCTTTTATATGATTTATCATTTTTGATTCTTCAACAGATTTTGTGAAATGTAAAAGAGGGAAATCAAATGGAGATATTTTTTTATTTAACAATTTTTCTGCCTCTCCATCAAGATATGAATAGTATTTTTTGAAAACTTCTGTTACTTCTATTGCCATGGGACTATCAAGAAAAGTAATTAAATGAGGAATTCTGTTTTCCAGAAGTAGTTTTTTAATATAATATAAAA
>Ga0136652_1000983_pt1 | contig 12742 bp, 9 predicted proteins | sample ConPoolayeEmetaG_FD_94864 | JGI IMG/M metagenome (GOLD analysis project Ga0136652, IMG submission 94864) | Hot spring microbial mat communities from California, USA to study Microbial Dark Matter (Phase II) - Cone Pool mat layer E metaG... ...
ATATTAAAGGCTGTTGAGAATAATTTATTAGTTAAAGACGATAGTATAAGACATTTGAAAATGCTTACTAATGAAATAAAAAATATTAAGAAAGAAGTTGATAATACTAAACATGAGGTAGAGAATGTTAAAAATGAGGTAGAGGACACTAAACTGAAAATAAATAAGTTAGTAGTTGGTCAAGCTGAAGATTTGCAAACTGCCAAAGACTTAATAATAGAAAAAAATGTTAAAAAAGACTTAAATGTTCAAATAATAAAATCTAATATAGAAGTACAAACCGATTCAAAATTAGAAACTAAAGAAGAACCTAAAGCAGAACCAAGTATAGAAGAATCTAAGGCGAAGCCGATATCAGAATCTAAATTAGAATCTAAGGTAGAGTCAAAATTAGAACCCAACAAATTAGAACAGAAATCAAAACCCAAATCAGAACCCAAATTAGAACCCATGATAGAATCTGGATTAGAATCTAAATTAGAAAAGAAACTTAAAGATAATTGGGATAATTTACTTACACAATTAAAAAAAAGAAATATTTCTATTCATGCAATGTTTATTGAAACTAAGGGTTTTAAAATAGTTAATAATTCTGTGGTATTTTATTTAGAGTCAAATAAAAAATGGCATAAAGACCATTTAAGTAAAAATAATAATTTATCATTATTGCAGGAGTTAATTTATTCATTATTGGGTGTTAGGTTAAAGATATTGTTTGAATTATTGAAAAGCAGCCAAGATTTAAATGTGCTTAATTCCAGCACTCTTAGCCCTAGCAACATTAGCAATTCCAATAATATTGGCAACACTAGTAATCTTGACAATCCAAATGGTTTTGAAGAAAAAGACATTTTAACTTATTTTGAAAACAAGTTTAATATAAAAGATACAAAAAGTAATTAAAAAATTAAAAATTAAAGCAAGGAGTTTAGATGAATTTTAATTATCAGGAAATGTTAAAACAAGCAAAAATTATGCAAAAACAAATGGAAAAAATCCAGGAGGAGCTTAAAAATACTGAATTTAATGCATCTTCTGGTGGAGGAGCAGTAAAAGTTAAAGTAAATGGAGATCAGCAATTATTGGAGATTAAAATAGACAAAGAAATTATTGATTTAAATGATATTGAAATGTTAGAAGACATGATATTAGTAGCAGTAAATGATGCTCTAAGCCAATCTAAGGCTGAAGCAAAGACAAGACTAATGGGACTAACTGGAGGTTTAAATATACCTGGATTTTAATTGATAAATCTTATTTAATTAACAATTTTTGCCATTACTTTATATTAATTATCTAGTTAGTTCTTACTTAATAATTGAATAAAATTTTAAAAATTTAAAAAATTTTGCAATTAATGAATTCAATTTTTTTATATATTAATGAATTATTCAATATAAACTATTTAGTTATTTAATTAAATTATTAGTTTTTACTTAAATGTCTATCTATATTAAATATATTGAAAATTTAATAAATGAATTTAAAAAATTACCTGGAATTGGACCAAAATCTGCAAAACGGATTGTTTACTGGCTTATAAAACAGTCTGATTTAGATCTTGAAAGGTTTGCAAATGCAATTTTTGAATTGAAAAATAATATTAGATTTTGTTCAATTTGTTTTAACTTATCTGAAGATGAAATTTGCAGTATTTGTGCAGATCAGAGTAGGGATAGGAGTAAAATTTGTATTGTTGAGCAAATTAGCGATGTAGCTTTAATTGAATATACTGGTCAGTATAAAGGTTTATATCATGTTTTGGGGGGTCTTCTTTCTCCGATTGACAATATGGGGCCAGAGGAAATTAAGATTCCGCAATTATTAGATAGAGTTAAAGAAGGAAAAGTTGATGAAATAATAATTGCGTTAAATCCTACTGTAGAAGGTGAAAGCACAGCTTCATATTTAAAAAAAATTTTTAACCAAATTGGTATTAAAATAACTAAGCTAGCAATTGGTCTTCCTGTAGGTGCAAATTTAGAATATGCTGATGAGATAACTTTAAGTAGAGCATTAAATGATAGAAAAGAATTTTAAAAAAAAATAAAATATGTTAAAATTTTATGATTTTTTAAATAGATTTTAATATTTATTATGTTAAAAGCTTAAAAAAATTAAGTATTATTGGATTTGTTTTACTTTAAATTATATAAAATAGAAATTAATTTGAATCTAAGTTATATAAATTTAATATAAATTAGATTAATTTGATTTTAGATCATATATTAATTTGACTTTACTTTATTAATTTGACTTTAGTTTGGCAATATTTAGGCCATAATATTTGGCAATATATTAATTTGACTATAGCTTATATAAAAATTAAAATAGCTTATTTTATTTAATTTTATAGGTAGGAGATGTATATAAAATGAGTAAAAATCAAAAAATGCAGTCAATGGATGGAAATGGTGCAGCTGCCTATGTTGCTTACGCCTTTACCGATGTAGCAGCTATTTATCCTATTACACCATCATCTACTATGGGTGAATATACAGATGAGTGGGCAGCATATTGTAAGAAAAATATGTTTGGTCAGCCTGTTATGGTTGTTGAACTTCAATCTGAAGGAGGTGCAGCTGGAGCTATCCATGGTTCTTTATCAGCTGGGGCACTTTCAACTAGTTTTACAGCATCTCAGGGTTTGTTATTAATGATTCCAAACATGTATAAAATAGCAGGTGAACTACTACCTGGTGTACTGCATGTAAGTGCAAGAACCGTTGCAACTCATGCATTATCAATTTTTGGTGACCATTCTGATGTAATGGCTTGCAGACAAACAGGATGGGCACTTTTAGCTTCTGCTTCAGTTCAAGAAATAATGGATTTAGCAGGTGTAGCTCACCTTAGTGCAATTAAATCTAGTATACCATTTCTACATTTTTTTGATGGATTTAGAACTTCAAGCGAGATTCAAAAAATTCATGTTATTGATTATGAGGATTTTAAAAAACTTCTTGATTTTGATGCTCTTAAAAAATTTAGAGATAGATCTTTAAACCCAGAACACCCATTTACCAAAGGTACAGCGCAAAATCCAGATATATTTTTCCAAGCAAGGGAATCACAAAATAGATTTTATGAAGCAGTTCCTGAAATTGTTCAAGATTACATGGAAAAGATAAGCAATCTTACCGGAAGAACATACAATTTATTTGATTATTATGGGGCTCCTGATGCTGAAAATATTATAGTTGCAATGGGTTCAGTAGTTGAAACTATAGAGGAAACAATAGATTACTTAAATAAAAAAGGTCAAAAAGTAGGTTTAATTAAAGTTAGGCTTTACAGACCATTTTCAGAAAAACATTTTTTAAAAGTTTTGCCTAAAACTGTTAAAAAAATTGCTGTTTTGGATAGAACAAAAGAACCTGGCTCTCTTGGAGAACCATTATTTGAGGATATAAAAGCTGTTTTTTATGATAAGCAAATAAAACCTTTAATTATTGGTGGAAGATACGGTCTTTCTTCAAAAGATACAACACCAGGACAAATAAAAGCCGTTTATGATAATTTAAGTTTAGAAAGTCCTAAACAAAGGTTTACTATTGGAATTAATGATGATGTTACTCATTATTCCTTGGAGGTAAAAGAAAATATAGATACTGTTCCTGAAGGAACTATAAGCTGTAAGTTTTGGGGTTATGGTTCAGATGGGACAGTTGGTGCAAATAAAAATTCTATCAAAATCATTGGTGATAATACTGACTTATATGTACAAGGTTATTTTGAGTATGATTCGAAAAAATCAGGTGGGGTAACAATTTCACATTTAAGATTTGGTAAAAAACCTATAAAATCAACTTATTTTGTCTATAATGCAGATTTTATTGCTTGCCATAACCAAGCTTATGTTCGTCAATTTGACCTCTTAAAGGGTTTAAAAGATGGTGGTACATTTTTATTGAATTGTGAATGGAATGAAGAAGAATTGGATGATAAGCTTCCTGCTAAAATGAAAAAATATTTGGCTGAGCATAATATAAATTTTTATATTATAAATGCTACAAAAATTGCTCAGGAAATTGGTTTAGGAGGTAGAATAAATATTTTAATGCAAGCTGCGTTTTTTAAACTTGCAAATATTATTCCACTTCAAGATGCAGTTCAGTATATGAGGAAAGCAGTAGAAAAAACTTATGGCAAAAAAGGTGAAGATGTTGTTAAAATGAATCAATTAGCAATAGATAAAGGAATTGATTTAGTTGTAAAAGTTTCAATTCCTGAATCTTGGAGGAATGCAGTTGAAATCGAAGATATAAAAAAAGCTCAAGAACCAGATATTGTGAAAAATTTCTTAAGAATTGTAAACAGGCATGAAGGTGATTCTATCCCTGTAAGTGCATTTGTTGGAAGAGAGGATGGTTGGTTTGATGCTGGAACAGCTGCTTATGAAAAAAGAGGCATTGCAATAAATGTTCCTGAATGGCAAAAGGATAATTGTATTCAGTGTAATCAATGTGCATATGTTTGTCCACATGCAGTAATTAGACCTTTCTTGCTTGATGAAAAAGAAGCTGCTAGAGCACCAAAAGATTTTGAAATGTTAGACGCTAAAGGTAAAGGGCTGGAAGGATTAAAGTTTAGAATACAAATAAGTTATTTAGACTGTACTGGTTGTGGAAATTGTGCAGATATTTGCCCTGCAAAGGAAAAAGCTTTGGTGATGAAGCCTTTCTCAACACAAGAAAAACAAAAAGAACTCTGGGATTTTGCAATGACAATTAAGCCTAAAGAGAATCTTGTCTCGGATGATACGATAAAAGGCAGTCAGTTTAAACAACCACTTTTTGAATTTTCAGGTGCATGTGCCGGTTGTGGTGAAACCCCTTATGTAAAATTACTAACACAGCTTTTTGGCGATAGAATGATGATTGCGAACGCAACTGGGTGTTCTTCTATATGGGGTGGAACTGCACCTTCAACACCTTATACTAAAAACAGTAAAGGCAAGGGTCCAGCATGGGCAAATTCTCTTTTTGAAGATAATGCTGAATATGGTTTTGGTATGGTTTTAGGAGTAACACAGCTTAGAGATAGAATAGAATCTTTAATGACTGAAATGATTAATCTTCCATTAGAACAAAAAATTAAAGATATTCTAAATGAATGGATTGCAAATAAATTAAATGCCGAAGCTAGTAAAATTGCATCAGAAAAAGTTCTAGATGCTTTATCAGTTAAGCAAAAAGATCCAAGAGCTGAAGAAATTAGAAATGAAATTTTACTTTTAAAGGACTATCTTGTAAAAAAATCAATTTGGTCTTTTGGTGGTGATGGCTGGGCTTATGACATTGGATATGGTGGGCTGGATCATGTTTTAGCAGCTAATAAAGATATTAATATTCTTGTTATGGATACAGAAGTTTATTCAAATACTGGTGGGCAATCCTCAAAAGCAACTCCTAAGGGTTCTGTAGCAAAGTTTGCATCGGCAGGAAAAAGATTAAAAAAGAAAGACTTAGGTTTAATTGCAATGACTTATGGATATATATACGTGGCTCAAATTGCAATGGGAGCTAACATGAACCAGACCTTAAAGGCATTCAAAGAAGCAGAGTCATATAATGGCCCATCTCTGATTATTGCTTACTCTCCCTGTATTAATCATGGAATAAAAGCTGGTATGCAGCATTCTCAGTTGAGAGAAAAACAGGCTGTTGAATCTGGATACTGGCATTTATATAGGTATAACCCAGAACTAAAAAAATTAGGCCAAAATCCATTTAAATTAGATTCAAAAGAACCTAAAGAATCATTTAGGGAGTTTTTAATGGGTGAAGTAAGGTATGCTTCATTAGCTCAAACTTTTCCTGATATTGCAGAAAAATTATTTAGCGAAGCAGAAGAGGAAGCTAAACAAAAATATGCCATTTATAAAAGTTTAGATGAGGGTAAATTAATTCTTTAATAATTTCTTATAATATTAATTGAGGTAAAAAAATTGAGTGTTCTAAAAAAAGAAATTAATGAAATAATAGTAATGAAGTTTGGTGGAACTTCAGTTGGTGATACTGATAAAATAATTAGAGTTGCACAACGCATTATAAATGCTAAAGAGAGTGGAAAAAGTGTTGTCGTAGTTGTTTCTGCAATGGGACATACTACAGATGAACTGATTGAGTTGGCTAAAAAAGTAACCAAAAATCCAGATAGAAGAGAAATGGATATGCTTTTATCAACAGGAGAACAGGTGTCAATTGCTCTTGTTTGCATGGCCATTAAAGAAGAAGGCTATAACAGTATTTCTTTAACAGGCAGCCAAGCTGGAATATTGACTGATAACGTTTATACAAATGCAAAAATACTAAATATAAATACTTCTAGGATTTTAAGAGAATTAAAAAAGGGTAAAATTGTTATTGTTGCAGGTTTTCAAGGTATAACATCTACTGGGGATATTTCAACATTGGGAAGGGGAGGTTCCGACACAACTGCATTAGCTCTTGCTGCAGCATTAAATGCAAAATATTGTGAAATATATACAGATGTTGATGGAGTTTATACAACAGATCCTAATATTGTACCTGAAGCTAAAAAAATAAAAACACTTTCTTATGAAGAAATGCTTGAGCTTGCATCTTCGGGTGCAAAAGTACTTCATTTAAGAGCTGTTGAGTTTGCAAATAAACATAATGTAGTAATACATGTGAGATCAAGTTTTAATGATAGTGAAGGGACATGGGTAATGGAAGAGAATGCAAAGGAAATAAATATGGAAAAGGCATTAGTAACTGGAGTTACTTATGATATTGATCAGGTAAAGATTACAATTTTTGGGCTTTCTGACATACCTGGCATTGCTGCAAAATTGTTCGGTGAATTTGCAAAAAATAATATTAATGTTGATTTAATTGTTCAAAATGTAAGTGAGAAAGGTAAGGCAACAATTTCATTTACAATAAAAAATGACGATGTTTCTTTAGCTAAAGAAGTGATTGAAGAATTAAAAAAAGTTATCGAATTTGAAGAATATGATATAGACTCAAATGTGGCAAAAGTGTCAATAGTTGGTGCTGGTATGCAATCACAACCAGGAGTTGCGGCAAAAATGTTCAGAATTTTGGCTGAAGAAAAAATTAATATAGAAATGATTAGCACGTCTCCAATAAGAATATCTTGTGTTATAAGGAAAGATAAGGTTAAATCTGCTGTTAAAGCTTTGCATAAAGGTTTTGAACTAGATAAATTATAAGATATTAGAAATAAGAAATAAGAATAAAGAAATAAGAATAAAGAATTAAGAAAAAACAAACAATAAAAATATTAGGATTAGGAGGTTTGTTTTTTGAAGGAATTTAATGTTGCAATTGTAGGAGCAACGGGTGCAGTTGGCCAGGTTTTTTTACAAGTATTAGAGCAAAGAAATTTTCCAATAAAAAATTTAACTGCTTTAGCATCTGAAAGGTCAGAAGGTAAAGTTATAAAGTTTAAGTCTGAAGATGTTATAGTTAAAAAGCTTACAAAAGACTCTTTTAAAGGTATTGATATTGCATTATTTTCAGCAGGAGCTTCAAGATCAAAAGAATTTGCAAAATATGCTGTTTCAAGTGGAGCCTTAGTTATAGATAATAGCAGTGCTTTTAGAATGGATGAAGACGTTCCATTAGTTGTACCTGAAGTAAATCCTCAATCTGCTTATAAAAATAATGGTATAATAGCTAACCCAAACTGTTCAACAATTATAATGGCAGTAGCAATAAAGCCAATTTATGATATTTCACCAATAAAAAGAATAATTGTATCTACTTATCAAGCTGTTTCTGGTGCAGGTTATAAAGCAATTGTAGAGCTTGAAAATCAAGTAAAAGATTTAATATGTTTAGGTAAAAAGAAAGTTGAAAGTGAAGTATTTCCAGTTCAAATTGCTTTTAACGTTATACCTCACATAGATGTTTTCCTTGAAAACGGCTACACTAAAGAGGAGATGAAGATGCATAATGAAACCAGAAAAATATTTAATGATAATTCTATTTCTGTTTCTGCAACTACTGTAAGAGTACCTGTTTTTACATCTCATTCAGAGTCGATTAACTTAGAAACTCTGGATAAAGTTGATATAAAAATAGTGAGAGAAGCAATGACAAAAGCAAAAGGCGTTAAACTAATTGATGATATTTCAAATTTAAAATACCCAACTCCATTAGATGCTTCTGGAAACGATGATGTTTATGTAGGAAGAATTAGGGAAGATATTACAAATCAAAATGGTATCTGCATGTGGGTTGTTGGTGACCAGTTAAGAAAAGGTGCTGCTTTAAATGCTGTTCAAATTGCAGAGTTATTTATTTAGGTTATTTATTTAATAAAAGTTTTTTATTTAAATAAGTTTTTTATTTAATGACTTATAATAATTTATTTACTCAATTATTGTTGTTCTTTCAATTTATGTTTTTTAATTTTTAATATTGCTTCAATTCTTTCCTTTAAGTTTTTTTCAAAACCTCTATCAGATGGAAAATAATATTTCTTATCTTCTAACTCTTTAGGCAAATATGTTTGATTCACAATAGCATCTTTAAAATTGTGAGGGTAAAGATAACCTTTTGAATAACCAATTTGTTTTAATAAATTAGTAGGTGCATTTCTAATATGATATGGAACAGGCAAAGACTGATATTTTTTTATATCTTCTTGTATTAAATTATATGAATTATAAAGTGAATTGCTTTTAGGGCTTAGAGCTAAGTAAGCTACTGCTTCTAAAATTGCTAAATATCCTTCTGGAGGACCAACAAATTCAAAAGATTGTTTTGCATTAATTGCAACTGATAAAGCATTTGGGTCTGCTAGACCAATATCTTCTGAAGCAAATCTTACAAGTCTTCTTAATATATATAAAGGGTCTTCTCCACCTTCAATCATTCTAACAGTCCAATACAAAGAAGCATCTACATCGCTGCCTCTTAAACTTTTATGTAGTGCTGATATTAAATTATAATGCTCTTCACCATTCTTATCATAAAATATTGACTTTCTTTGTATTATTTCTTCAATTAAATCTAAATTTAAAATTATTTTATCTTGATTTGTTTCAGGGCTGCTTTCAATATGATGTTTTTCTAACTTACTTTCAATTGCTATTTCAATTATATTATAGGCAAATCTTACATCTCCATCGGCAACTTCTGAAATAAAATCCAATACTGACTCATCAATTTGAATATTTAAATTACCATATCCTTTTTCCTTATTAATTAAAGCTCTTTTTATTAAATTTTTAATATCATGGGTTGATAATTTGTTAAGTATAAATACTTTACACCTAGATAACAGGGCATTTATTATTTCAAAAGATGGGTTTTCAGTTGTTGAGCCAATTAAAATTATAGTTCCGTTTTCAACATATGGTAAGAATGCATCTTGTTGTGCTTTGTTAAATCTGTGTATTTCATCAATAAAGAGAACTGTTGCTTTTTTATTAGTTACTTTTTCATATTCTGCAATTTCCATCACATCTTTAATTTGTTTTATACTTGAAACTACAGCAGAATATGAAATAAATCTATTTTTAGTATTTTTCTCAATAATTTTAGCAAGAGTTGTTTTCCCACATCCGGGTGGGCCCCAGAAAATCATTGAAAATAGGTTATCACTTTCAATTGCCTTTCTAAGAATTTTACCAATTCCTACTAGATGGTCTTGTCCAACAAATTCGTCTAAATTTGTTGGTCGCATTCTTTCAGCTAAAGGAACTTTAGCTAAGGATAAGTTTATATCTTTATTATTATTATTATTTATTTTTTGATTTTGAAAGTCTTCAAATAATGTCATTTTCAGTCATTTTCAGTAACTAGATATTTACTAATTTTATATATAATTTTCTATTTCTTGGTCCGTCAAACTCACAAAAGTAAACACATTGCCAAGTTCCAAGTAGCAATTTAGCATTATTTATTATTAAATTCAATGTTTGACCAAAAATGCTTGACTTAATATGAGCATCTGAATTTCCTTCAATATGATAATAATTATCATTTTTAGGGAAAATTTTTGCCGTTTTTGATGTAATATCAGCTACTACATCAGGGTCAGCATTTTCATTAATTGTTATTCCTGCAGTAGTATGAGGAACATGTAAAAAACAAATTCCTTCTTCTATCTTGTTTTTTTTAATAATAGCGTTAATTTGTGATGTAATGTCTATAAACTCTATTCTTTTTGAACTTGAAATGCTTAATGTTTCTATCATTTTTGCCCTTTCTTTATAATACTTTTTATATTTTATTATATTAATATATACTTTTTATAAAAACTTTAAAAATAATTAAAGATTAGCATTAAAATTATATAATTTTATTTTTGTTAATATTAAATATTTTTGTTAATTTTTTTATAAGCTAAAAATTCTATAGGCCTATATATTATTTGTTTTAACGATTAAATATTTTGGTTTCTAATGAACATTTTGTCAAATATCTTTAATTTCTTATATTTTAATTTTACAATTTCTTTTAAAAAAGTTTATTAAAAATAGATGAAATAATTTATGTTAATCAAAATGCAAAATTAATTGAAATAAACTTATAAAAATTTTAAAATGTAAAAGCCCCTAAATTTATGTTTTATAAAAATTAGATGAATTATTTAGATATATAGATATTTATAAAAAGATAAAAATAGTTAAAGATAAAGTATAAGAATGACTGAAAATAAAAAAGAGCAAAAAAATAAAACACAAAAAAATAAAATATTAAATAAAGACAAGACAATAGAGGTTACAGGTATTGGTAATGCAATTATTGATATTGTTGCATCTGTTGATGATGATTTTTTACTAAAGCATAATTTAGACAAGGGTTCGATGAAATTAATTTGTGAAGTTGAAGCTTTAGATCTTCATTCAAAACTAAATATAAAGAAAATGATATCTGGAGGTTCAGCTGCAAATACTATTGCTGGTATGGCTTATTTAGGAGATAAAGTAGCTTTTATTGGGAAAGTAAAAAATGATAAATTTGGTTTAGAATTTGAGAAAGACTTAAAAAAACTAGGAGTAATTTTTAAAACAAAAAAAGCTCAAGGCAATTGTCCTTCAACTGCTTGTTGTATTGTTTTAACTACACCTGATGCGCAAAGAACAATGAATACATTTTTAGGAATTTCATGTATGCTCTCTGAAAAAGATATTGATGAAAAAATTATTTCTAACTCAAAGATAGTTTATATCGAAGGTTATTTATTTGATCAGGAAACTGCAAAAAATGCAGTGTTTAAGGCTATTGATTTATCATTTAAATATAATTGTATTACTGCTATAAGTATGTCTGATAATTTTTGTGTACAGAGAAATTTAGATATTTTTAAAGAATTAATTTTTAATAATAAAATAAATATTTGTTTTGGCAATGAGGATGAGATAAATCAGTTTTTTAAAACAAAAAGTGTAGATGATGCAATTTTGGAAATAAAAAAATTAAATGTTGAAACAATATTTGTTATAACCCTTGGATTTAAAGGCTCTGTTGTGTGTGTGAAAGATAATACATTTTTTGTAGAAGCACATAAAGTGGATACGGTTGATACTACTGGTGCTGGCGATTTATATGCTTCAGGATTTTTACATGGTTATGTTAATAATAGAGATCTTTATAGTTGTGCAAAGATTGGAAGCTTGGTTGCTGCTCAAATAGTTTCTCAGTATGGTGCAAGGCCACAAAAATCGTTGCTTGAATTATTATCTCAGCATAATATTTAAAAAGAAAAAAAATGAAGGAAAGGCAATAGGGTAAAGGTAAAATGACTAGTTACAATAACAAAATTAAAAATAGTTTAAAAGCAGATGTTGGTGTTTTTGGAGGTTCAGGTTTTTATAATTTTTTAGAAATTGAAGATGAGGTATTTATTCCGACAATTTATGGTAATCCCTCTGATAAAATAGTTATTGGAAATCTTGAAGGAGTTAAGGTAGCATTTTTACCAAGACATGCAAAGAATCATTCAATACCTCCTCATATGATTAATTATAGGGCTAATATCTGGGCAATGAAAGAGCTCGGGGTTAAACAAATTTTTTCTCCTTGTGCTGCAGGGAGTCTTCAGCCATGGATTAAACCTGGGGATTTTGTAATTTGTGACCAGTTCATTGACAGGACAAACTGTAGGAAAGATACTTTTTATGATGGACCTTCTACAACTCATATTTCGACTGCAGAGCCTTATTGTCCTGAACTGAGAAAAATTGTTATTGATGCTGCTGAGGAACTAAATATAACTTGTCATGAAAAAGGCACAGTAGTTGTAATTCAAGGTCCAAGGTTTTCTACAAAAGCTGAAAGCAAATGGTATTCCTCTCAAGGGTGGGAAGTAATTAATATGACCCAATACCCTGAGGTTACTCTAGCAAGAGAGCTGGAAATTTGCTTTGTAAATATCTCTTTAATTACTGATTATGATGCAGGTCTTGAAAATGACCCAAATATAAAACCTGTATCAACTAATGATGTTGTAAAAATATTTCATGAAAACAATGAAAAATTAAGAAAATTATTATTTAAAGCAATTCCAAATGTTCCAAAAATTAGAAATTGTGTATGTGCCAATGCTTTAAAAGGTGCTGTAATTAATGGTTAAAATTAACGATTAAGATTTATTAGTATAAATGGAGGTAATTAGATATTAAAATATAATTAAAAATAGATGTAACAAACGTAATAAATGTTTAATATAAATAAAAAAATATAATAAATTAGAATAATTTATAATAAAAAATAATAAGTAATAAAGAATAATAAAG